>Ga0209484_10000408_pt1 | contig 9223 bp, 8 predicted proteins | sample NGEPer16B_FD_185493 | JGI IMG/M metagenome (GOLD analysis project Ga0209484, IMG submission 185493) | Arctic peat soil microbial communities from the Barrow Environmental Observatory site, Barrow, Alaska, USA - NGEE Permafrost159B-16B... | ecosystem: Environmental > Terrestrial > Soil > Wetlands... | reverse complement strand
GGGTGGCTTGCCACCGCGCGTGGACCTGCCCGCCGAGCGTGCGCTCGCGGCCGTGCTGATCTCCGCCGCGCGGGACGGGCTGGTGGAGGCCGCCCACGACCTGTCCGAGGGTGGCCTCGCTCAGGGCCTGGTCGAGGGCTGCCTGCGCTACGGCGTCGGGGCAGCCGTCGACCTCGCCGCGCTCGGCGAGCGCGACGGCGTGACCCCGTTCGAGGCCCTGTTCGCCGAGTCCGGCGCCCGCGCGCTGGTCGCTGTGCCGCGCAGCGAGGAGGTGCGCCTGGTGGACCTGTGCACCGCCCGCGGCGTCCCTGCGCTGCGAATCGGCGTCACGGACGACACCGCGGGGGACACCGGGGCTGCCCTACAGGTCGCCGACCTCTTCGCGGTCGGTCTGACCGAGCTCACCGAGGCGCACACCACGACACTCCCCGGCCATTTCGGGTGAGGCGCAACCCGTTCCTGTGATTGGCTGCGGCAGGTGGGACTCCGGTCCTAATCTTGACGTCAAGATACTTTTTAGCATTGACCCTTGGGTGATCGCGTCAGGATCACCTACCCCGCGCCAGCAGGACGTCCATCCGACGGTCACCGCGGTACGCGGCGCACGACCCCAGGCGAACCCCGGGCCAACGTCTCACACGCCTCTGCACGGGCCCGCACCCGGCCCGGATCCCGAAGGAGCAACTCCCATGGACAGTGCCCTGGAGCCGGTCTTCGCCCAGGTCCTCCGCCGCAACCCCGGGGAGGTCGAGTTCCACCAGGCCGTCCGCGAGGTGTTCGACAGCCTTGGCCCGGTGATCAAGAAGAACCCGCAGTACGCCGAGGCCGCGGTGCTGGAACGGCTGTGCGAGCCCGAGCGCCAGATCATCTTCCGGGTGCCGTGGGTCGACGACAACGGCCGCGTCCAGATCAACCGCGGCTTCCGGGTGGAGTACAACTCGGCGCTCGGCCCGTACAAGGGCGGCCTGCGGTTCCACCCGTCCGTGTACCTGGGCATCATCAAGTTCCTCGGCTTCGAGCAGATCTTCAAGAACGCCCTGACCGGCCTGCCCATCGGCGGCGGCAAGGGCGGCTCGGACTTCGACCCGCACGGCAAGTCCGACGCCGAGGTGATGCGGTTCTGCCAGTCGTTCATGACCGAGCTGTACCGCCACCTCGGCGAGTACACCGACGTCCCCGCCGGTGACATCGGCGTCGGCGGCCGGGAGATCGGCTACCTGTTCGGCCAGTACAAGCGGATCACCAACCGCTACGAGTCCGGCGTCCTGACCGGCAAGGGCATCGGCTGGGGCGGTTCGCTGGTCCGCACCGAAGCCACCGGCTACGGCACGGTGATCTTCGCCGAGGAGATGCTGAAGACCCGTGGCCAGTCCCTCGACGGCAAGCGCGTCGCGGTCTCCGGCGGCGGCAACGTGGCCATCTACGCGGTGGAGAAGGCGCAGGCGCTCGGTGCGAAGGTCGTGACGTTCTCCGACTCCTCCGGCTACATCGTGGACGAGGCCGGCATCGACCTCGCCCTGATGAAGGACATCAAGGAGGTCCGGCGCGGCCGGGTCGCCGACTACGCCGCCGAGCGGTCCTCCGCCCGGATGGTCAGCGAAGGCACCGTGTGGGACGTCCCGGTCGACGTCGCGCTGCCCTGCGCCACCCAGAACGAGCTGACCGGTGCGGACGCCAAGGTGCTGCTGAGCAACGGTGTGCTGGCCGTGGCGGAGGGTGCCAACATGCCCACCACGCCCGACGCCGCGGTCCTGTTCCAGGACGCCGGCGTGCTGTTCGGCCCCGGCAAGGCCGCCAACGCCGGTGGCGTGGCGACCTCCGCCCTGGAGATGCAGCAGAACGCCGGCCGCGACGCCTGGACGTTCGAGCACACCGAGGAGCGCCTCACCACGATCATGGTGGACATCCACGCGAGCTGTGCCGCCACCGCCGAGGAGTACGGCCACCCGGGCAACTACGTGATGGGCGCCAACATCGCCGGCTTCCGGAAGGTCGCCGACGCGATGCTCGCCTTCGGCCTCATCTAGTCACCGTCATCTGTTCGACGTCATCTGTTCGACGTCATCTGTTCGACGTCAGGAGGGGCCGCTCGCGCCGGGTGCGCGGGCGGCCCCTCCGGCATCTGGCGGCGAGCCCGCCCAGGCTCTGGTTGGCTGGGTCCCGTGAGACGCCGCACCGACGAAGCGACCGGGCGGGCCGCCCTGGCCCGGTGGTCCGCGGACCCCGCGGCGGCGGGTCGGGACGACGTCCGGACGGCCGTGCGGTTCACTCTCGAGGAGCTCGCCGCCACGGTGCCGGGCGGGGCCGTCGAGGTGCGCGTCCCGCCCGACGGAGCGGTGCAGGCCGTGCCGGGCCCCGGGCATACCCGGGGGACCCCGCCGAACGTCGTCGAGACCGACCCGGTGACCTGGCTGGAGCTGGTGACCGGGCGCCTGCCGTGGGTCGACGCCGTGGCCGCCGGCCGGGTCAGCGCGTCCGGGCGGCGGGCCGACCTGTCGCCCTGGCTCCCCTTGGTGGGCTGCGGCCCGGACCCCTCCTGACCGTCGCTGGGCACGCTTGGCGGCACCCCTCAGGCGTCACCCGAATGGCCGCATGGTGAACCACCGTGCCAGCATGTGAACACTCGTCGTACAGACCGTGACAGATGTCACAAGGGCTATGGCCTTTTCACCCGGCGGCGGCCGCCGGTGAGCGGATCACCCAGGTGCTCGTCGGCGACCAGCCGCTCGACCTCGCCGGCCAGTACGCGGTCGTGGTGAACTCGTTCCTCGCATCCGGCGGGGACAACTTCACCGCCCTGGCGCAGGGCAGCAACCCCCGCGACTCCGGCCGCGTGGACCTGCAGGCGTTCGTCGACTACATGGCCGAGTTCTCCCCGGTCAGCCCTGACCTCGCCCAGCGCGCCGTCGGGGTCCGCGTCGTGGTACCCGAGGGCGGCTTCCTCCCGGGCGACACGGTCACCGCCGACCTCTCCTCGCTGCTGTTCAGCGGCACCGAGCAGCAGGACGCTCAGGTCGTGGTGAGCGTGGGCGGCACCCAGGTCGGTTCCTTCCCGATCGACCCGACGGACGTGCCCACGACCGACGAGGTGGGCCGGGCAACCGTAACGTTCGCCGTCCCGGCCGACGCGCCGGGCGGTGACCTCCAGGTGGTCGTCACCGTGCCCAGCACGGGCACGACGACGTCCTTCGCCATCCCGGCGGCGGAGGTCGCGGGCCCGGCCTGCACCGTGGACTACCAGGCGATCCGGCTGTGGCCGCGGAGCATGCTCGGCTTGGTGACCGTGGCCAACACCGGTACGGACCCGGTGGCCGACTGGGAGCTCGCGTGGCAGTTCACCAATCGTGAGCGGGCGACCTTCGGTCTGGGTGCAACGGTCCGGCAGCGCGGGTCGGCCGTGACGGCGACCAACGCCTGGTGGAACTCCACGCTCGACCCGGCCGAGTCGGCGACGTTCGCGTTCTTCGGCACCGCGTCGCGGGGCGTGGGCACGCCGTCCGGCTTCATGCTCAACGGTGTGGAGTGCACGGTCGGCTGATCGGGTTCTGATCGCCCGCGGAGTGGAGCGTTCCGGAAAGACACGCCAGCGTGTCGTTGCCGGAACGCTCCACTCTGGGTGAGTGCTCCGGCGTGACGGCCTAGCATCGGCGCATGGGTGAGGCCGGGCCGGGCGACGAGCCGATCGCAGAGGTCGCCGTCGTTCGGCGAGCCCCGCGCTACCGCTCGTTCGTCGTGGCGGGGATGCTGGTGGCGGTCGTCGTCGTGACCGTCCTGGTGCTTGCCCTCGGTACCGGCGCCAGCCCGACGGTCGTGATCCTGATGATCGCCGTATGTGCCGCTGCGGTGCTCGGTGGTCTGCTCGGCGGCGCTGTCGCCGTGCTGCTCGACCGACCCGCGCGGCGGCCCTGACCGGCGGCCCTGACCGGCGGCCCCCACCACCCACCCAGGTCAGCGTCTCGCTCGGATCTGCGCGTTGCGCGCAGATCCGAGCGAAACGTCGGTCGCAGCGCCGGAGTCGGGATGTGCGCCGGCGCCCACCCGGTCCAGCCCCCGGGCAGTGCGTCCGCGGCCCCGGCCCGTGTGACACGATGACCGCGTGGCCCGTGGTGACGGACGACTGACCCACGACCTCCTGCCTGGTGAGAAGGGCCCCCAGGACGCCTGCGGCGTCTTCGGTGTGTGGGCCCCGGGCGAGGAGGTGGCGAAGCTCACCTACTTCGGCCTCTATGCGTTGCAGCACAGGGGTCAGGAGTCGGCCGGGATCGCGACCTCCAACGGTGAGCAGCTGCTGGTCTACAAGGACATGGGCCTGGTCTCGCAGGTGTTCGACGAGGGTGCCCTGAACGCCCTGACCGGGCACATCGCCATCGGGCACACGCGGTACTCCACCACCGGGGCGACCACCTGGGAGAACGCCCAGCCGACGCTCGGGCCCACCGCGGGCGGCACGGTCGCCCTCGGTCACAACGGCAACCTCACCAACACCGCCGAGCTGATCGACCTGGTCGCCGAGCGATACGGTCCCGGCCGGCGGGGGGCCCTCGCGCGCGGCACCACGACCGACACCTCCGTGATCACCGCGTTGTTCGCCGGGGACCCGGACCACACCCTCGAGGCCACCGCGCTGGAGGTGCTGCCGCGGCTGCGGGGCGCGTTCTGCCTGGTATTCATGGACGAGCACACCCTGTACGCCGCCCGCGACCCGTACGGCGTCCGCCCGCTGGTGCTGGGGCGCCTGGAACGCGGCTGGGTGGTCGCGAGCGAGACCGCGGCTCTGGACATCGTCGGGGCCTCGTTGGTGCGGGAGATCGAGCCGGGTGAGCTCGTCGTGATCGACGCCGACGGGCTGCGCAGCCAGCACTTCGCCGAGCCGACGCCGAGCGGCTGCGTGTTCGAGTACGTCTACCTCGCCAGGCCGGACACCACGATCAGCGGGCGGTCGGTGCACGCGGCCCGCGTCGAGATGGGCCGCCAGCTGGCCCGTGAGCACCCGGCCGACGCCGACATGGTGATCCCGGTCCCGGAGTCCGGGACCCCGGCGGCCATCGGCTACGCCGCGGAGTCCGGGATCCGCTACGCCCAGGGGCTGACCAAGAACGCCTACGTCGGCCGCACCTTCATCCAGCCCTCGCAGACCCTGCGCCAGCTGGGCATCCGGCTCAAGCTCAACCCGCTGCGCGAGGTGATCCGGGGCAAGCGCCTGGTGGTCGTCGACGACTCGATCGTGCGGGGCAACACCCAGCGCGCCCTGGTCCGGATGCTCCGGGAGGCCGGCGCCGCAGAGGTGCACGTGCGGATCTCGTCCCCGCCGGTGCAGTGGCCGTGCTTCTACGGCATCGACTTCGCGACTCGAGCCGAGCTGATCGCCACCGGCCTGTCCGAAGAGGAGGTTGGCCGGTCCATCGGCGCCGACACCCTCGGGTACCTCTCGCTGGAGGGCATGGTCGCGGCCACCGAGCAGCCCGCGAGCCGCCTCTGCACGGCCTGCTTCACCGGCAAGTACCCGATCGAGCTGCCGCCGGCGTATCAGCTCGGCAAGAACCTGCTCGAACAGAGCGAGCTCGCCCTTGGCGCGCCGGAGGACGGGCTGACCACCCTGATGTCGTCCAGCGGCGGCGCCGGGGCCCTGGAGCGCCCATGACCGCACACGAGCACGGGGAGCCGATCACCTACGCCGCCGCCGGGGTCGACACCGAGGCGGGGGACAAGGCCGTCGAGCTGATGAAGGACGCCGTCCGGGCCACCCACAATGCGCGGGTGGTCGGCGGCGTCGGGGGCTTCGCGGGTCTCTTCGACGTGAGCTTCCTGAAGCGCTACCGGCGGCCGCTGCTCGCGACGTCCACCGACGGCGTCGGCACCAAGGTGGCGATCGCGCAGGCGATGGACATCCACCACACGATCGGGTTCGACCTGGTCGCCATGGTGGTCGACGACATCGTCGTGGTCGGAGCCGAGCCGCTGTTCATGACCGACTACATCGCCACCGGCTCGGTCGTCCCGGAACGGGTCGCGGACATCGTGCGCGGGATCGCGCAGGCGTGCCAGGCCACCGGGACGGCTCTGGTGGGCGGAGAGACGGCCGAGCACCCCGGCCTGCTGGGGCCGGACGAGTACGACGTCGCGGGTGCCGTCACCGGCGTCGTCGAGGCCGATGCGGTGCTGGGCCCCGATCGCGTCCAGGCGGGCGACGTCCTCGTGGCGATGGCCTCGTCGGGCCTGCACTCCAACGGCTACTCGCTGGTGCGCGCGGTCGTGAAGGAGGCCGGCTGGTCGCTGGACCGACACGTCCCCGAGCTCGGCCGTGAGCTCGGCCTGGAGCTGCTCGAGCCGACCCGGCTCTATGCGCGTCCGTGCCTCGACCTGGTGGCCGACGCCGCGGCCCAGGTGCACGCGTTCAGCCACGTCACCGGGGGCGGGCTCGCAGCCAACCTGGCGCGGGTGCTCCCGGCCGGGCTGCTCGCGGAGGTCGACCGCGGCACCTGGGCCGTCCCGCCGGTCTTCGAGCTCATCCGGACGCTGGGCGACGTCACGTGGCGGGACCTGGAGTCGACCCTGAACCTGGGGGTCGGCATGGTCGCCGTCGTGGGCCCGGACGGTGTCGCCGCCGCCCTGTCCGGGCTGGCCGCGGCGGGTATCCCGGCGTGGGTGCTCGGCCGGGTGACCCACGACCACGGCGGCCATCGGCGCGACGTCGTGCAGGGCACCAAGGGCGTGCACGGCGGGGCGGTCCTGCTGGAGGGGGACTACCGCACGGCCTGAGCGACAGCGCGAGCCGTCAGGTTCGGGGATCAGGGCGAGTTGGCGGCGTCAGCGCAGCGGTCAGCGTTCCTCGCTGTACCAGTCCGCGTACTCGTCCTCGTCGCCGGACACGTGGTTGCCGTTGCCGTTGCCGTTCCCGGAGTCGCGCTCGGGCTTGCCGGAGGTGAGTTCCTTCTCGAGGGCTCGGTAGTCCGTTGCCGGGGTGAAGTACTTCAGCTCGCGAGCCACCTTGGTCTGCTTTGCCTTCTGACGGCCGCGCCCCATGGCATCGACCCCCTCTTACGTGGAAGCTCTTACGTGGAAGCGGGGCGGCAGCGTGCTATCACGTGCGGCCCCGAGGTGCTGGAATCGCCGTCGCAACGGTACCCCCTGGATGTGCCCGACGGCGACCGTCGACCAACCCTCGTCCGCCGCCGATGGTGAGCGATCTCACACAGGTGGGCCGCCGCCGCCCCGGATGACCCGAATCCGGCGTCGCCGAAGCCGCTGACCACGGAACCCGTCCACGATCTGGACCGAGCAAGCGCCATCCGTGCTGAACTGGTAACTGCCGGGGTAAATTGGTCGCGACACGCCGTTCTGTCCAGAGTGCGGCATTTTGGTTGGCCTGTCACGATAATGGAGTACGTGGCACTGCCTCATCCCCCCGGCTCGTGCCGCCGACATCGAAGGGAGGACCACGTGAACCCCCGACCGAGCGAGTCCGAGACTCTGCTGACGCCGTCGGAGGTCGCCGCGCTGTTCCGCGTCGACCCCAAGACCGTCACCCGCTGGGCCAAGGCCGGCAAGATCTCGTCGATCAAGACCCTCGGTGGCCACCGCCGCTACCACGCGTCCGAGGTGCGCCGACTGCTCCGTGGCGTACCAGAGCAGCGCGACGCCGACCTCTAGGCGCCCCGGCGGTGGCCGGTCCACCGCCATGTCCGATCCCCGCCAGACCGGAGCGCGCCCGCCGTCGCACAATGGCGGCATGACGACGACCACGACGGCGCCCGCCGGGATCGACCCAGACGCCGCGTACCGCGCCGTCGAGTCGCGGGACCCGCGGTTCGACGGCCGGCTTTTCGTCGGGGTCCTCAGCACCGGCATCTACTGCCGCCCCTCGTGCCCGTCGCGGACCCCTCACCAGCGGAACTGCCTGTTCTTCGGGACCGCGGCCGGATGCGTCGCCGCCGGCTTCCGGGCCTGCCGGCGCTGCCGCCCGGACGCCCTGCCCGGCTCCCGCGACTGGGACGTCGACGCGGACCTGGCCGGTCGTGCGCTGCGGATGGTCGGCGACGGCGTGGTCGACGAGCACGGCGTCGCGGGTCTGGCCGGACGCCTTGCGGTCAGCCCTCGCCACCTGCACCGGGTGCTCGTCGCCCAGCTCGGGGCCTCCCCGGCTCAGCTCGCACAGACCCGGCGGGCCCAGGTGGCGCGGATGCTGATCGAGCAGACGGCCTGGCCGATGGCAGACGTCGCCTTCGCCGCCGGGTTCCGCAGCGTGCGCCAGTTCAACGCGGTGATGCGCGCGCACGTCGGGGCGCCGCCGTCTTCCCTGCGCACCGGCCGGGCTCCGGCGGCGGAACCCGCGGAACGGTCGGCCCTGACCGTGCAGCTGCGGCACCGCCCCCCGCTGGCCCGCGAGGCGTGGATCAGCCACGTCGCGGCCCGTGCGGTGCCGGGGCTGGAGGCCGTCGACGGTCCGGCGGTGCGCCGGGTCGTCCGCGCCCGCGGTGGCCCCGTCCTGGCCGAGGTGCACCTGGCCGACGGCGCGGTCACCGCGCACCTGACCCTGACGTCCCTCGACGACCTGAGCCGGGTGGTCGGCCGGTTGCGGCACTGGCTGGACCTGGACGCCGACCCGGCGCGGGTGCACGGCGTGCTGGGTGCTGACCCGCTGCTGGCCCCCCTGGTCGCCCGGCGACCCGGCTTGCGGGTACCGGGCACCGTCGACGCCGCCGAGCTGGCCCTGCGGGCCGTGCTCGGCCAGCAGATCAGCGTTGCCGCCGCCCGCACGATCACCGCCCGCCTCGTCGCTGCCCTCGGCGAGCCGACGCCCTGGGGCCTGCGGCAGTTCCCCACGCCCGGCCAGGTCCGGGAGGCCGGCGTCGACGTTCTGCGCGGCATCGGGCTGACCGGAGCCCGCGCCGCGACGGTCGTCGGCGTCGCGGCTCTCCTGGACTCCGGGCTGGCGCTCGGCCCGGGGGCGGACCGGGACCTGGCCCGTGCCGAGCTGGCGGGAGTTCGCGGCGTCGGGCCGTGGACGGTCGAGTACATCGCCCTACGCGGGCTCGCCGACCCGGACGCCTTCCCGGCCGACGACCTGGTGCTGCGGCGCGCGCTCGGCGGGGTCTCGCCGCGCGAGGCGGTGCGTCGGGCCGAGGCCTGGCGCCCGTGGCGCGGCTATGCCGCCCAGCACCTGTGGACGGCGGTCGGCTCGGCCGCCCCGGACCTGGCCGTCCCGGACCTGGCCGCCCCGAAC
>Ga0209484_10000405_pt1 | contig 9280 bp, 4 predicted proteins | sample NGEPer16B_FD_185493 | JGI IMG/M metagenome (GOLD analysis project Ga0209484, IMG submission 185493) | Arctic peat soil microbial communities from the Barrow Environmental Observatory site, Barrow, Alaska, USA - NGEE Permafrost159B-16B... | ecosystem: Environmental > Terrestrial > Soil > Wetlands... | reverse complement strand
ACGGCGGTCGGGCTGTGGTGACCGGCCGGCGCAGCGAGACCAGCCTGTACGACTTCAGCCTGGCCACCTACGACACCGGCGACAGCTACGACCAGTCGCAGGCCAAGGGCTTCATCGAGATCTACGGTCTGACGGCCAAGCTGGCCGCGGCCCGGGACGTGCGGTTCGGCAACGGTGTCGACCTCGGGACGCCCGATGCCTGAGCAGCCCGATCGGCTGAGCCTGTGGGGCGGACGGTTCGCGGGTGGGCCGGCCGACGCGCTGGCCGCGCTGTCGGCGAGCACCCACTTCGACTGGCGGCTGGCTCGGCACGACCTGGCCGGGTCGCAGGCGCACGCCCGGGTGCTGCACGCCGCGGGCCTGCTGGACGACGCTGAGCTCGAGGCGATGCAGGGCGGGTTGGTGGGCCTGGCCGAGGATGTCGCCTCAGGCGCGTTCACCCCGGGCGCCGACGACGAGGACGTGCACACGGCCCTGGAGCGGGGGTTGATCGAGCGGGTCGGCTCGGCCCTTGGCGGCAAGCTCCGTGCCGGGCGTTCGCGCAACGACCAGATCGCCACGCTCGTGCGGATGTACCTGCGTGAGGAGGCCCGCGCCCTTGCGGCAGGGGTGCTCGACGTCGTCGACGCGCTCGCGGACCAGGCCGCTGCGCACCCGGACGCCCCGATGCCGGGCCGCACGCATATGCAGCATGCCCAGCCCGTGCTGTTGGGGCACCACCTGCTCGCGCACGCTTGGCCGCTGCTGCGCGACGTCGGGCGCTGGGTGGACTGGGACCGGCGGGCGGCGCGCTCGCCGTACGGGTCCGGTGCGCTGGCAGGGTCGTCGCTGGGTCTGGATCCGGCCGCGGTGGCCGCGGACCTCGGCTTCGACGGCCCGGTGGAGAACTCCATCGACGGGACCGCCTCGCGCGACGTCGCCGCCGAGTTCGCCTTCGTGGCCGCGATGGTGGGGGTCGACCTGTCCCGGCTCGCGGAGGAGGTCGTGATCTGGGCGACCCACGAGTTCGGCTTCGTCCGGCTGGACGACGCGTACTCGACCGGGTCGAGCATCATGCCGCAGAAGAAGAACCCCGACGTCGCCGAGCTGGCCAGGGGCAAGGCCGGCCGGATGATCGGCGACCTCACGGGCCTGCTGGCCACGCTCAAGGGCCTGCCCTTGGCGTACAACAGGGACCTGCAGGAGGACAAGGAGCCGGTGTTCGACCAGGTGGACACCCTTGGCGTGCTGCTGCCGGCGGTGGCCGGGATGGTCGCGACGATGCGCTTCGACACCGAGCGGATGGCCACGCTCGCGCCGCAGGGCTTCTCCCTTGCCACTGACGTGGCCGAGTGGCTGGTGCGGCAAGGCGTGCCGTTCCGGGAGGCGCACGAGATCGCCGGTCGGTGCGTGCAGGTGTGCGAGGCGCGGGGGATCGAGCTGGCGGATCTGTCCGATGCCGACCTGTCGGCGGTCTCGGAGCGCCTGACGCCGCAGGTTCGTGAGGTGCTGACCGTCGAGGGCTCGCTGGCCTCGCGGTCCGCTGTCGGCGGGACTGCGCCCGTGCGGGTCGCCGAGCAGCTCGAGGCCGCCCAGGCCAAGGCCGCGCAGCTGCGGGTGTGGGCCGGGGAGTGACGGTCTCCCGCTCGGCGATGGCCGAGGCGGTCCGAGCCGCACCGCCCCGGCTCGGTCCGGTGCGGCTGGTGTGCATCGACGGGCCGGCCGGTTCGGGGAAGACGACCCTGGCCGCAGCGATCGCGGGGGAGCTCGGTCCTGGTGTCGTCGTCCTGCACCTGGACGACATGTACGAGGGCTGGTCCGGGCTCGGCGGGGTCTGGGAACGGCTGGAGGAGCAGGTGCTGCACCCCTTGGAGCTGGGACACGCCGCCCGCTGGCAGCGCTACGACTGGGCAGCCGAGCGGTTCGCCGAGTGGGTGGACCTCCCGGTGCCGCAGTACCTGATCGTCGAGGGCTGCGGCAGCGCGCCGCGCGCGGTGGACGGGCGCGCCGCGCTGATCGCCTGGGTGGAGGCGCCGGCTGACGTCCGCCTGGCCAGGGGTCTGGCCCGCGACGGGGAGCAGATGCGCGACCACTGGCTGCGCTGGAGGGCCGAGGAGGCTGCGGAGTTCGCCCGCGAGGGCACCCGGGAGCGGGCCGACGTCGTCGTCGACGGGCGCGGGATGCTCCCGTGACCCAGCGCGACTGGCTGGAAGGCCCCGTCCTCGACGTCGCGCCCCGGCTGCTCGGCGCGTACGTCACCACCGTCCTGCCGGACGGCGTCGTGACGGTGCAGCTCACCGAGGTGGAGGCGTACGACGGCGAGAACGACCCCGGGTCGCACGCCTATCGGGGTCGGACGGCCCGCAATGCGGTGATGTTCGGGCCCGCCGGGTACCTCTATGTGTACCGGCACCTGGGGCTGCACTGCTGCGCGAACGTGGTCACGGGGGTGGCGGGACGGGCCGCGTGCTCCAGCGGCTGCGCCGGCGAGGTGGTGGTGGGTGCGGACCTGGCCAGGGAGCGTCGTCGGCGGCATGGCGTGGTGCGCACGGACGCTGACCTGGCGCGCGGGCCCGCGCGGCTCGCGGATGCGCTCGGGATCGACCTCAGCCTGTACGGCGTCGACGTGCTGGACGAGGCCGGCCCGGTGCGGTTCGTGCCGCCGGCGCAGCCGCTGGAGCACGCGACCGGGCCCCGGGTGGGGGTTTCCGGCGCCGGCGGCGACGCCGTCGCGCACCCGTGGCGGTTCTGGATCCCGGGCGAGCCGACCGTCTCGGCCTACCGCCCGGCGGCACGCAGACCGCAGCGGGCACGGCAGACTGTGCGCGGACCCGAGTGAAGGAGCGTGCGGTGGACATCCTGGACGAGCTGGCGTGGCGCGGGCTGGTCGCCCAGACCACCGACGAGCAGGCCCTGCGGGAGGCCCTGTCCGCCGGTCCGGTCACCGTCTACTGCGGCTTCGACCCCACCGCCCCGAGCCTGCACCACGGCAACCTCGTCCAGCTGATCCTGCTGCGCCACCTGCAACGTGCCGGGCATCGCGTGCTGGCACTCGTCGGCGGGGCGACCGGGATGATCGGCGACCCCCGGATGTCGGGCGAGCGTGTGCTCAACTCACGAGAGACGGTCGACGAGTGGGTCGGCCGGCTGAAGACGCAGATCTCCAGCGTCCTGGACTTCGGGGGCGACAACCCGGCCACCATGGTCAACAACCTGGACTGGACCGGTGGCCTGACCGCCATCGACTTCCTGCGCGACGTCGGCCAGCACTACCGCCTGGGCACCATGCTCGCCAAGGACACCGTCGCGCGGCGTCTGGCCAGCGACGAGGGCCTCAGCTTCACCGAGTTCAGCTACCAGATCCTGCAGGGCATGGACTTCCTGGAGCTCTACCGACGGCACGGCTGCACCCTGCAGACCGGTGGCAACGACCAGTGGGGGAACCTGCTGTCCGGGGTCGAGCTGGTCCGCAAGGCCGACCAGGCTGCGGTGCACGCCCTCACGACGCCGCTGATCACCAAGGCCGACGGCACCAAGTTCGGCAAGACCGAGGGCGGCGCGGTCTGGCTGGCCCCGGACATGATGACGCCCTACGCCTTCTACCAGTTCTGGGTGAACACCGACGACGCGGACGTGGTGGGCTACCTGAAGACCTTCACCTTCCGCTCGCCTGTGGAGATCGCCGAGCTCGAGACGGCGGTCGCCGAGCGGCCGGCCGCTCGGGAGGCGCAGCGGGTACTGGCCGCTGACGTGACGACCCTGGTGCACGGGCATGACGCGACGGACAAGGTGATCGCGGCAAGCCATGCGCTGTTCGGGCAAGGAGAGCTGGCGGACCTCGACGCCGCGACGCTGGCGGCCGCGGTTGCCGAGCTGCCCCGGGCGGATGTCTCGGATCCGGGCGTCGAGATCGTCGACCTGCTGGTGGCCGCCGGGCTGGTGGCCGGTCGCGGGGCGGGCCGGCGAGCCATCGCTGAGGGCGGCGTCTCGGTGAACAACGTGCGCGTGCAGGACGCCGACGCCGTCCTCACGGACGACCAGCTGCTGCACGGGCACTGGGCGGTCCTGAGGCGGGGCAAGCGCACCCTGGCAGTCGCCGAGCGAGCGCTCCGAAATACCTGAGGCGACCCCTGGGGCGCCGACCCGGCTCGGCAGCGCACGGGGCCCGTCCCGGCTGTCGGGGCGGCGTGTGCGGCCGCGGCGCCGCCCGGCGCACGCGCGAACAGCGGTGTTGCCCGCGACACCACGGCCGAGTTGGACGCACGGGGTCTGCCTGGTAGTGTTCACCTTCGCCCGGCAGGGAGGAACGGACCAGCGAGCGAACCGCTCAAAGGGCCGGTCCCACGGGCACCACCCCTTGTCCACACCAGACGACGCCCCCGGCGTCTGACGGCGCGTGCCGGGGGAGGGGAACCGAGCTGCAGCCGGATCGCGGTGGGGTGTGATGCGAATCGCACGCTGTCGAGGGCAGGCTGGTTGACACGGGTAACCCGCGCAGATAAAGTAAGACGGTTGCCTTCAAAACGGTCGAGAGACCCGGATGGATGCGCGCCCGCTCCTTGAGAACTCAACAGCGTGCCAAAAGTCGATGCCAATCGTCATCGCCGAAAATGCATGGGCGAGCCCGCTCGGGCGAGCCTTTGCACTCGACGGTGACATGGCAAGACGAATGCGACAGCATTTGATCGAAGCCAGATTAACGGTCCTTCGGGGCCACTTCGTATTGTCGGTCAACCCGTGCGCAAGTGCGGGATACCAAAAGACATCTAACGGAGAGTTTGATCCTGGCTCAGGACGAACGCTGGCGGCGTGCTTAACACATGCAAGTCGAACGGTGATCTCGGTGCTTGCACCGGGTGATCAGTGGCGAACGGGTGAGTAACACGTGAGCAACCTGCCCCCGACCCTGGGATAACCCCGAGAAATCGGAGCTAATACCGGATACGAGACGCACAGGCATCTGTAGCGTCTGGAAAGATTCATCGGTCAGGGATGGGCTCGCGGCCTATCAGCTAGTTGGTGAGGTAGTGGCTCACCAAGGCGACGACGGGTAGCCGGCCTGAGAGGGCGACCGGCCACACTGGGACTGAGACACGGCCCAGACTCCTACGGGAGGCAGCAGTGGGGAATATTGCACAATGGGCGCAAGCCTGATGCAGCGACGCCGCGTGGGGGATGAAGGCCTTCGGGTTGTAAACCCCTTTCAGCAGGGAAGAAGCGAAAGTGACGGTACCTGCAGAAGAAGCGCCGGCTAACTACGTGCCAGCAGCCGCGGTAATACGTAGGGCGCAAGCGTTGTCCGGATTTATTGGGCGTAAAGAGCTCGTAGGCGGTTTGTCGCGTCTGCTGTGAAAACCCGAGGCTCAACCTCGGGCCTGCAGTGGGTACGGGCAGACTAGAGTGCGGTAGGGGAGACTGGAATTCCTGGTGTAGCGGTGGAATGCGCAGATATCAGGAGGAACACCGATGGCGAAGGCAGGTCTCTGGGCCGCAACTGACGCTGAGGAGCGAAAGCATGGGGAGCGAACAGGATTAGATACCCTGGTAGTCCATGCCGTAAACGTTGGGCACTAGGTGTGGGGCTCATTCCACGAGTTCCGTGCCGCAGCAAACGCATTAAGTGCCCCGCCTGGGGAGTACGGCCGCAAGGCTAAAACTCAAAGGAATTGACGGGGGCCCGCACAAGCGGCGGAGCATGCGGATTAATTCGATGCAACGCGAAGAACCTTACCAAGGCTTGACATATACCGAAAACTCATGGAGACATGGGGTCCGCAAGGGCGGTATACAGGTGGTGCATGGTTGTCGTCAGCTCGTGTCGTGAGATGTTGGGTTAAGTCCCGCAACGAGCGCAACCCTCGTCCTATGTTGCCAGCACATCATGGTGGGGACTCATAGGAGACTGCCGGGGTCAACTCGGAGGAAGGTGGGGATGACGTCAAATCATCATGCCCCTTATGTCTTGGGCTTCACGCATGCTACAATGGCCGGTACAAAGGGCTGCGATACCGCAAGGTGGAGCGAATCCCAAAAAGCCGGTCTCAGTTCGGATTGGGGTCTGCAACTCGACCCCATGAAGTCGGAGTCGCTAGTAATCGCAGATCAGCAACGCTGCGGTGAATACGTTCCCGGGCCTTGTACACACCGCCCGTCAAGTCACGAAAGTCGGTAACACCCGAAGCCGGTGGCCCAACTCGCAAGAGGGGGAGCCGTCGAAGGTGGGACTGGCGATTGGGACTAAGTCGTAACAAGGTAGCCGTACCGGAAGGTGCGGCTGGATCACCTCCTTTCTAAGGAGCATCTAGGCGCCGTTCGCGGCGTCCAGAGCCCACTTCTCGGGCGCATGTCTCGAGGTGGGAGCTCACGGGTGGAACATCGACCAGTAGCGCGGTGCGCCGGCGTCTCAGTACCTCCTTCGGGAGTGGAACCTGACGACCCGGACATCATGCCAGGCACGCTGTTGGGTCCTGAGGGCACGGGCGTCATGCCTGGCCTCAGCCCAGATGCGACCGACGACTCGTCGGTCGCATCGGCACGTCGGACCGTCTTCTCCGGATGAACCACCTCGCGATGCGAGGCAGGCGCCGGCCGGAAGAGGGGCCCGCCCGTACCTTGAGAACTGCACAGTGGACGCGAGCATCTTTTAGCAAGTCTTTGTGGCAAGTTAATAAGGGCAAACGGTGGATGCCTTGGCACTAGGAGCCGAAGAAGGACGTAGTAGCCTGCGATAAGCCTCGGGGAGTTGGCAAACGAACTGTGATCCGAGGATTTCCGAATGGGGAAACCCAGCTGGAGTCATGTCCAGTTACCCACGTCTGAATATATAGGGCGTGTGGAGGGAACGTGGGGAAGTGAAACATCTCAGTACCCACAGGAAGAGATATTCCGTGAGTAGTGGCGAGCGAAAGCGGAAAAGGCCAAACCGACGGCGTGTGATAGCCGGCAGGCGTTGCGTTGTCGGGGTTGTGGGACCGTTCGGGAAGCGCTGCCGCGCTTCCAGGGAGTCAGAAAGTCGCGTCATAGTCAAAGGGCATTGAATGGCCCGGCACAGAGGGTGCTACCCCCGTAGACGAAATGGCGCGACCTCCCGAGCGGGATCCCAAGTAGCACGGGGCCCGAGAAATCCCGTGTGAATCTGGAGAGACCACTCTCTAAGCCTAAATACTCCCTAGTGACCGATAGCGGACAAGTACCGTGAGGGAAAGGTGAAAAGTACCCCGGGAGGGGAGTGAAATAGTACCTGAAACCGTTTGCCTACAATCCGTCGGAGCCTCCCTAGCAGGGGTGACGGCGTGCCTTTTGAAGAATGAGCCTGCGAGTTAGTGGTACGTGGCGAGGTTAACCCGAGTGGGGAAGCCGTAGCGAAAGCGAGTCCGAATAGGGCGATTCAGTCGCGTGCTCTAGACCCGAAGCGAAGTGATCTAGCCATGGGCAGGTTGAAGCGCGGGTAAGACCGCGTGGAGGACCGAACCCACCTGGGTTGAAAACCGGGGGGATGACCTGTGGTTAGGGGTGAAAGGCCAATCAAACTTCGTGATAGCTGGTTCTCCCCGAAATGCATTTAGGTGCAGCGTCACGTGTTTCTTGCCGGAGGTAGAGCTACTGGATGGCCAATGGGCCCTAAAAGGTTACTGACGTCAGCCAAACTCCGAATGCCGGTAAGTGAGAGCGTGGCAGTGAGACTGCGGGGGATAAGCTTCGTAGTCGAAAGGGAAACAGCCCAGACCACCAGCTAAGGCCCCCAAGCGTATGCTAAGTGGGAAAGGATGTGGAGTTGCACAGACAACCAGGAGGTTGGCTTAGAAGCAGCCACCCTTGAAAGAGTGCGTAATAGCTCACTGGTCAAGTGATTCCGCGCCGACAATGTAACGGGGCTCAAGCATACCGCCGAAGCTGTGGCATTCACACAACAGCCAGGTCCTTGTGATCCAAGCGTGTGGATGGGTAGGGGAGCGTCGTGTGGCGAGTGAAGTCGCGGGGTGACCCAGCGGTGGACGCCACACGAGTGAGAATGCAGGCATGAGTAGCGAAAGACGGGTGAGAAACCCGTCCGCCGAATGACCAAGGGTTCCAGGGCCAGGCTAATCCGCCCTGGGTAAGTCGGGACCTAAGGCGAGGCCGACAGGCGTAGTCGATGGACAACGGGTTGATATTCCCGTACCGGCGAAAGACCGCCCATACCGAATCCGGTGATGCTCAGTGCCCAAAGCTCCGGCAATCCCTTCGGGGAGCGCCGGCGTGGAGCGCACGAACCAAACCGGTATTAGGTAAGCGCATTAACAGAGGTGACGCAGGAAGGTAGCCCAGCGTGGCGATGGTTGACCACGTGCAAGGCCGTAGGGCGAGGTGTAGGCAAATCCGCACCTCATACAGCCTGAGAGCCGACGACGTACCGCACTAGCGGGAGTGGGTGATCCTATGCTGCCAAGAAAAGCCTCGGCGCGAGGTCTTAGCCGCCCGTACTCTAAACCGACTCAGGTGGTCAGGTAGAGAATACCAAGGCGATCGAGTGAATCGTGGTTAAGGAACTCGGCAAAATGCCCCCGTAACTTCGGGAGAAGGGGGGCCTGAAGCGTGTAGGCACTAGCTGCCGAAGCGCATGAAGGCCGCAGAGACCAGGGAGAAGCGACTGTTTACTAAAAACACAGGTCCGTGCGAAGTCGCAAGACGATGTATACGGACTGACGCCTGCCCGGTGCTGGAAGGTTAAGAGGACGGGTCAGCCCTTCGGGGCGAAGCTCAGAATTTAAGCCCCAGTAAACGGCGGTGGTAACTATAACCATCCTAAGGTAGCGAAATTCCTTGTCGGGTAAGTTCCGACCTGCACGAATGGCGTAACGACTTCTCCGCTGTCTCAACCGCGAACTCGGCGAAATTGCAGTACGAGTAAAGATGCTCGTTACGCGCAGCAGGACGGAAAGACCCCGGGACCTTTACTATAGCTTGGTATTGGTGTTCGGAACGGCTTGTGTAGGATAGGTGGGAGACTGTGAAGCCGGCACGCCAGTGTCGGTGGAGTCAACGTTGAAATACCACTCTGGTCGTTCTGGACATCTAACTTCGATCCGTAATCCGGATCAGGGACAGTGCCTGGTGGGTAGTTTAACTGGGGCGGTTGCCTCCTAAAATGTAACGGAGGCGCTCAAAGGTTCCCTCAGCCTGGTTGGCAATCAGGTGTCGAGTGCAAGTGCACAAGGGAGCTTGACTGTGAGACTGACAGGTCGAGCAGGGACGAAAGTCGGAACTAGTGATCCTCTGGTGGCTTGTGGAAGCGCCAGGGCTCAACGGATAAAAGGTACCC
>Ga0209484_10000403_pt1 | contig 9309 bp, 5 predicted proteins | sample NGEPer16B_FD_185493 | JGI IMG/M metagenome (GOLD analysis project Ga0209484, IMG submission 185493) | Arctic peat soil microbial communities from the Barrow Environmental Observatory site, Barrow, Alaska, USA - NGEE Permafrost159B-16B... | ecosystem: Environmental > Terrestrial > Soil > Wetlands... | reverse complement strand
CTTGAGCAGTGCGTCGAAGGCGCCGTACCCGGCGGCTTCGAGTTCCCTTGCCCGCTGAATGATCTGGCCGTCCAGAGGGATTGTGTTCGTCGCCAGCAATAAGAGCACTTGGACCTCGTCCCGCCGCTCGGGATCTGGGTTGCGGCTCGTTTCAGCCTCTAACGCCGCGCTGGACAGCCACTCAATATTCTTCGCGCGCAGGAGACGCAAAATCTGCTCCACAGCTTCCGCCTCCGCCGCTATGCGCTGCTGGCTTTGGTTATCCGTCAAGCGGTTTAGGCAACAAGCATCAAAATATACCCTCACGTCTCCTCTATTCAGCCCGCCGCAGTACCTCCACAACAAACTTGCGTGCAGGTCCGCTCATTTGAATGTGTGGTCGGGAAATCAGACCACGGTCGACAGGAAGCCTCGGCACCTGTCGGATGAAGTTTCGCTCGACCGTGCAGCTTCGATCATCAAGAATCGTCGGCCGGGGACGCTGAAATTGAAGCCCTACACGTTGAGACTGACCCACAACACGATACTACAACTTCCCTCACGCGCCATCCACCGGGCGCGAGCTCGTGAGCCGCTCAGATTGCTAACAAATTGCTAACGAGACGGACCAAACAGCAGAAACCAGCGTGAACCGATTGCGCCTAACTCGTTGACACCTCGAAGCAGGCCGAACCGCGCCAAAGCCAGTGTTGAACTCATAACCCAAAGGTCGGAGGTTCAAATCCTCCCCCCGCAACCAAAACCCCTCAACAACTTGCAAGAATCGAAGGCATCCCCTACCGGCCCACTTCGACATTAACTTCGACATTCCGCTCGGGATTCCCGTTTCCGGTGTGTCATTTGCGGGCAGACGAAGTCAACGGGCGCCCGCGCTGGTCGCATCGGTTTATGCTGGAACGGAATGCACGTCGATGCGAAAGGAACGGTCGGGCGGTACCCCGTGCTTCTGGTACGCACCACGTTCCGGCACCTCCGCTCGCGGCTGCAGTGGGGACTGGCAGAGTTGGAGACGGCGGCCGGGTTGATGCCGGGAAACGGGCGCGCTCTGGTCAGGGCTCTACGAGCCGAGGGCCTGATCGAAGCCGCCAGCCGCGGAATCTGGGCCATAACTCAAGCGGGACAACCGTTTTCGTCGGCAACGGCGGCCAAACCGGTCACCCGTGCGACCGCCGAAAGAGCCATGTCGCGGTTTCTTGAGCGCGTGACCGAGGTCAACCAGGACCCCTACTTCCTAGCCAAGGTAACCAGGGTCGTTCTCTTTGGCAGCATGCTGAAACCCGATGTAGAGCGGGTAGAGGCGCAATCGTGACTGGAGGCACCAAAGGCGTTGGCCGAGGCATCGGGCGCGAACTCGCCAGACGCGGCGCGCGCGTCTTCGTCACAGGTCGTTCGGTCGTTCAGTGCCGGTTCACGAGCGTCTCGATGAGCAGATCACGGGTATACGCCGCGACCATCGAATCGACATCCAGGTGGAAGCGGCGTTCAACCTGATCGTCCGCGAGGCCAACGCGATCGATATCTTGGTGAGCAGCGTGTGGGGCGGTTACGAGCACATGGTCGAGAATGGCGATTTCACATGGCCCAAGCCATTCTGGGAACAGCCACTCTGGCGTTGGGACGCGATGTTCTCTCGCCCGAGCGGCGACGTCCTCTCACACCGCCGGCGGCCTGGTGATCGGGAGCTTTTCAGCTACCCGACCGAGATGCTTCGCGACGCGCATCCGGGAGAGATCGTTAAGATGAGAAACAGGTCATGATTTCACGAGTTGGTGCCTCTTTACCCACTCCGGGTCGAAATCGGCGCCGAACCCCGGTCCGGTAGGAACTTTGAGCTTCCCTTTGTCGATCTTCAAAGAGGCAGTCTTGCATTCGAACCGTACGTTCGCCCCCAACTCCTTATACTCGTGATGAACGCCGGCGTTGGGGATGGAAGCGACAAACTGAATGTTGTAAAGGTATCCCAGCCCGCCGCCGGACATATGCGGGACGACAGTTTTTCCGTAGGCAGCCGCCATGCGCGCCACTTTCATCGACCGGATCATGCCGCCGAAGTAGTAGTTGTCCGGCTGCACAATCTCCAGGCCATCGTTGGCGATAAGCCAGCGGAACCCGTAGAAACTGTTGTCCTGCTCGCCGTTGGCGATCGGTAGCTTCAGTGCGTCGGCCACCTGTTTGATCTCTTCGATGTGGTCGAACATCACGGGCTCTTCGAAGTACGAGAACTTATACTCCTCAAGCAGTTTGCCTACGCGAATGGCTTCCGGCACCGTATAGAAACTGTTCGAGTCGGCGTAGAGCGACACCTTGTCGCCGAACGTCTTACGCACCAGCGGGATCATCCTCTCGGTCCTTCCGGGAGGGCCAACGGCATACATGTCCGCGGTCATGAACATAAGCCCGCCGATTTTGATCTTCAGCGCTGTCAGGTCGTGAGAGGCGAACGCCCCCTTGATCAGTTCGATCGATTCCTCCACCGACTTCTCGCGCCATTCCGTGGCCATGTACACCCCAACCTCGGGGTTGTGCATTTCTCCGATCAACTGGGCCACCGGCTTCTTCGCGATGCGGCCCAGCATGTCGAGCACGGCAAACTCGATGGTGGCCAGCGGTAGGCCGAGGGCCATCCCGTTCAGGCGGAAATTGAACTGATAGATGTAGACCTTTTCCATAATCAGGTCCAACTCGCGTGCATCCTTTCCGAGGAAGAAAGGCTGCAGGTGTCTGAGGAAGATGGGATACAGCGTGTTAATTCCGCTGTGCGCGACGGAGATGCCCTCGGCGCCGTCCCGCGAACGCACCCTGCAGATGAAACTGTTGTTCAGACGAAGCAATTCCACTGTGTCTATGATGACCGGGGTGCTAAATAACTGCTTCTTCAGCACGGGCTGTTTCAGTATCTCGTCGAGTTTGCGATAACGGGCATTCAGCTCCGCGGAAGTCAAACTCGGCGGCGGCGAATCCGCGGCGCCTAACGGAAGGGCTGCCAAGCCCCCTCCAAGAGCGGTTGAGACGAATGTTCGACGATTAGCTTTCATAAATTGGATCTCCAGCGGACAAACCGCTTCATTCCGGCGGCGGACGTCGTCGGTACAAATTGGTCCCGGCATTCAGCGAGCGGGACCAAGCCCATCTTGTCAGGCCGGAGCCTGCGAAGCAAGCAGTTCTTGCGGCCGTGCTTCCATACGCGGGTGGCATCGTGTTAGTCGCTGTCCGGAATCCGTCCGTAAGTTCGGACGAACCCGATTCAGGCAGAGTGGATGGCCGCCACCTCGTAGTCCAGGATCTTGGGAATCGTGAATTCGATCTTCCCTGCGGCGACGTGGAAGGGAATGTTCGTTTCCGCGCGCAGGAGTTCCACCCGAGTCACAGACCGGCCCTTCGGCAACTCCATGCTCACCTTCTGCGCGCCGATGGGATAGAAGTCCCGGATCCAACCGCGGTGCATAGCTGGATTCGTGTAGTTGAGGACGTGGACGGCGAAACCGGCCTGCGTTTCCCAGGCGAATGTCTCGATCACACCGTCTCCCGCAATAGTCAGCGGCGCATTTGCACCGCCCACCCAGCGGATGGAATTTTGCAGAAGCCTGGCGAGATCGGTATGACCAGTCTGCCACATGGTGCGTTCGATGTCGCCGGGGAAGTACACCAGGCGGCTCTTGCCCTTCTCGCGCACCACGGCGGCCGGTTCGTTGGTGTGAGACGGATCGGGATAGGAGAGTTCCGGCGGATAGCCGACGAAGCCGGGGACTACGGTCAGGACCGGCCCATCGACCGGGGCGAGGGGCACGCGGTTCTGTGCGCCGGGAATCCAGTTCGTGCCGGTGAAGCCGTTGAGGATGGGGTGCTGCTTTTCAATTCGCGCCATGTAACCGTTGAAGCTGCTGGCCACGATGTCGCCGGCTTTGCGGATACCGAAAACGTCGGCCAGGCCGAAATCGGTGCGCCGCTGGTTGAGCTCGTTGTACATGCTGGTCTCGAACGTCGCCAGCAGGGAGCCCCCGGCGTCCACGTAGGCGCGGAGTTGGCGGCACTGCTCGTCGCTGAGCAGGGCTGTGTTGGGGAGCACCAGTGCGGAATACCTCCGCAGCTCCTCGGGCGCCATTTTGTCCTCGTGCACGAAATCGAAAAGGAAACGGCCTTCCAGCAGCGCGTAGTACATGCCATCCATGTACTGCCGCATCTGCGTCCCGGTGGGAGGCTTGTAGAAGAGGTGAGTGCGCTGCCCCATCACCACTCCCAGATTGGCGATGGAACGCTTGTTCAGGAAGTGGACGTCGTGCTTCGCCATCCAGTTGAAATACTTGCGGGCGGGTTCCAGCCAGCGGCGGTCCTCACCCATGCCGTTCTCGCCGCCAACGATGTGATGATACGGGACCATTCCGGAGGCGAGGGTCTCGTCAAACCACATCTGTTGTTCCTGCGGAGACTTGTAGACGTTGCGCCAGCGGGGAACGCCGGTGGACCAACCGGCGGTGACGTTGGTCGCCATTTTTCCTTTTTGCACGGCATTGCAGACACGGCCCTGCAGGCTGCATCCCCAGATCGGAGACTCTTCGCCGCCGCGCCCCTGGTTGTCGCACTGGAACCACTCGCAGATTTCGCCGAGTTGCACCAGGTCGGCCGTGGAACGGATCCCGCCGCCGAGATTCGCGAAATAGAAGTTGGTTGGCTTCTTCTCCTTGGCGATGGAATCGTAGAGTTTCCAGAGGTACACGATGCGCTGGTTGAACTTCTCCCAGTAGGCGATGGTCCCGGGTTGGGGCAGCCGGCGGCACTCGGCGCAATGGCACACGGGCATGGCGCCCAGCGGCGGCCATGCATTAGTGAAGAGTCCATCGACGTCGTAGAGCGAGTTGATCTCCTTCATGATGGCCGGCATGTAATCGGTCATGTAGGTGGAGAACATGCAGGTGTTAAACAGCCTCGCGTCCTCGCGATGGGGCATGGGTTTGCCGTCGGAATCGCGCCGGAACCACTCGGGGTGGGCCTGGACGGCGTCTTCCCAGTTGAGATCGGGACTCATGCGCGCGATCACGTGTATGCCGCGTTTCTTGGCGGCCGCGCAGCAATCGCCGAAGAAATCCCGATTGCCCAGGTACTTGCCCTTGCGATGGAAGGGCACTTTCGTCTGATAGAAGGCCATGATGCCGGTAACGCTGACCATCACGGCATCGATCTTAAGACTGGCCCAGTAGTCGGCCCATTCTTCGACGTTGAGCACGACGGGGTCGTGCTCCGTCATGTTCAACTGGCCGAGGCGGCGGATCTTGCGCTGCCAGGGAACCTCGTCCGAGGTGGCGGCGAACAGCGAACCCGCCATGGCAGCGGCAGGTACGACGATAAAGTCGCGGCGGTTGATTTCCATTACCGGTTCTCCCGACAAAAGTTCCGCATGTTAGAACGTGAACCGGAGGGCGAGCTGGATCTGCCGGGGCACATTGGTCTGGCCGTTGGAGCGTAATATCTTTCCAAAGGTCGTCGACGATGGGTTTATGTCCGGATCGCCCGGGAAAATCGGGTGATTGCACAGGTTGAAGATCTCCGCGCGGAATTGCGCGCTCATGCCCTCGCGGATGGAGGTGTTCTTGACCAGGGAGACGTTATATTCGTTCCCCCACAGGTCGCGAATGTTGGGGAAGTACTGCGATGAGGTGCGCAGGGTGTTGGCCGGCTGCATATAGAATGACGGGGCAAGCGCGCCCACCTGGTTCACGATCTGGCCGTTGGCCTGGATGGTGCCGGTATTGAACATGTGGTCCCAGTTGGCGTTGGGCAGGCTCGGGTCGTTCAGCAGGTATGCTCCAGCGGGCGCCGTCATGGGCGTTCCGGACATGAAAACCGTGTTCAGAACGGCCTGCCATCCGCCCACCACTTTGGCTACCACCCCATGGCTCTGGCCCAGCAGCGGCTTGCCCGGACCGAAGGGAAATTCGTAGATAGGCGCCAGCGTGAGGCGGTTCGGACGGTCCCACGACGTGAAACTGCGCGATGGCAGCGCATCCTGCGCGTTAAGGTAGTTCAACGCCTGGAGGTTCTTCGAGAAGGCGTAGGATGCGGTCACCGTCAGACCATGCTGGTAGCGCTTCTGCACGGTAATCTGCACGGCGTTGTACCAGACTTTGCCCACATTGTAGTCCTGGATGTTGAACGCGGTGAACTGGGGAAATGGGAGCAGGGACTGCTGGCGGGTAATGGTCGCGCCGTTCAACGATGTTCCCGGAAGCAGGCCGGCAAACGGGTTCGGCACCGAGGCGGTGAGGTTATTCGGATTGCCTCCCTTGGTGGAATCTCCCAAAGCCAGATTCTGGGCGGAGAGCGCATTATACGCCTTGGTTGTGCCGGCTCCGATGGTACGCGAACCTACGTAGGAGACGTCCACGGTCACCTGGCCCGGCAACAGGCGCTGGATTCCGAACGAGAAGCTGTGTACATACCCCAGGTGTCCCGTCTGGTCGGCGAAGGAAGGTCCCTGCCCGAGCATTGTTTGCATTCCCGCACTGACTCCCGAGGGGGCGAGAACGCCGCTCGGGAAGGGATTTGAGACGACGCCGGCGGAGGTGCGTCCGCCGTCGTTGGTGGCCACGTACGGGGTGATCTGGCTGAAGCCGTAACTGCTGCCCGTGGAGACATTGTTCAGGAAAGAGAGACCCCAGCCCCCGCGCATCACGGTCTTGGGTGTCAGCTGGAAGGCGGCGCCAAACCGCGGCTGAAGCATCTTCCAGTCTGTGTCATAGGGCGACTTGGACAACCCGTTCTGTCCCGCGAAGCCGATTCCGCCATACACTTTATAACCGGGGAAAGCCGTCTGGTCGATTTTGGAGGTTATGGGATTCAACTGGGTAGCGAAGAAGCCGCGGTTGATGCGGTCGTGCTTTTCGGTGACCGGCACCAGCAGGTCCCAGCGCAGACCGGCGTTGATCGTAAGCCGGCGGTTGATCTTGATATCGTCCTGCACCCAGGGCGCAAGATAGTGCCAGCGGTAATAGGGACGCGCGATGAAGTCGGTTTCACCGGAGGCGGCGAATCCCAGCAACGCCGAGGCAATGGAATTTCCACTGAGCGCATCCTGGGTCGAGTAATTGCTGCGCGTAAAGCCGCCGTCGAATGCCAGTGTGCCGCCGGACCAGGCGGGCTGGTAGTTGCCATAGCGGGTCCAGCGGTAGTCGAGCCCGATCTTCAACACGTGGCGGCCGTGAATGGTGGTAAACGTCGGTGCGATGGCATAGGTGGTGGTGGGGGCCAGCCAGATGTTACTGGAGGAGGATCCGATGGACTTGTAGCTGCTCGCAGTAATATACGGGAAGCGGTTGGGTTCCTGCAACTGGTTGACCAGGTTCTGCGACCAGCCGATCACAGTTGCATTGTAGCTGCCCCAGTTCATGGGCTTGTAATCCTGCACCCAGCGGGTCATGGAGACGCGCAGATCGAAGGTGGAACTCGGACTGAGTACGGTCACCGAATCCGCTACCGCGCCCCAATTGATCTTGTGGCCCTCGCGCAGATCGGCCGCGTAGCCGCTGAGACCGTTACTGACCTGGTGCATCAACTGGTCGTTCCAGACCATGCGGGCGGAGATGCGCTCCTTCTCGCTGAAGTTGTGTTCGATACGTTCCACGATGTTGTGGAAGTCGTACCAGGTGACGTTGTCATTCAGAAAGAAGTTATTCTGCCAGGGGACCGATCCGGAGGTGGTGATGTTCGGGTCCGGATACAGAGAGACGATTTTCTTGCCTACGGGATCGAACCGGTTCGCCGGAATGACGTTGCCCGGAAACGCGCTGCGCACCCACTGGCCGTTGGTCAGCACCCCGGTGGTGGGGTCGTACACAGTCATGAGTTGGCCCGCCGCAGTGCGGGTTTGCGAGAAATCGCCGTTCTTCTGCGCGACGGTAGGCACGGATGAGATATCGTTTTGGGGGAACGACTGGTTTTGTTTATAGTGCTCCCAGGCGCTGAAGAAAAACGTTTTGTCCTTGCCGTTGTAAACCTTAGGGAAGTAGACCGGCCCGCCGATGCTGAAGCCGTACTGATCGAGCGGGGTGTTGTCGGGGCCGAGTCCCTTCGAATTGTTGGAGAACGAGGTGGCGTTCAACGAGGGGCGTTTCATGTATTCGTAGACCGATCCACGCAGGCGGTTGGTGCCGCCTTTGGTCACCATGCTGATGACGCCGCCGCCATTGCGGCCGTATTGCGCATCGTAGGCGTTGGCCACAACCCGGAACTCCTGCACAGCGTCGGACGGGGGAACGTAGGCGATGGTGGGCGCCGACTGATAGACCGCGTCGTTGGGGGCGCCGTCGATCAGGAATCCGGTGCTGTAGGCGGTGCTGCCGTTGATCGACCACGTGGTAAGGCCGGAATTAGAGAACGGCGTCCAGTCGTAGCGGACCGCGGTGTTGGTGACTCCCGGCGCGAGGGTCGCCAGCAGGACTGGCGTGCGCGTCATGGTGGGCAGTTCGGCCAGATTCTCGCGTGTCACAACCATACCGCGGTCGGCCTTCTCGGCCTCGATCAATGGGGCCTCGGCCCCTACGGTGACGCTTTCCGCCTGCGAGCCCAGTTGCAGGGTGACATCCAGCGTGGCTGCCTGGCCCGTCTCCAGCAGGATCCCCTCGCGGATTTGCGTGTGGAATCCGGCCATCTCGGTGGTTAGCTTGTAAGTCCCCGGATTGACGAAGAGGAAGCGATATTGGCCCATCTGGCTCGATTCCGCTCTGGTCTCAACGCCAGTCTGGACGTTGATGAGCACGAGATGAGCACCGGCAACGGAGGCGCTGGATGGATCTGTGACGGTGCCGCTGAGGGTCGCCCGGGTTTCCTGCCCCATCATTGACGATGACAGCAAGCAGGCTGCCATAAGGATACCGATCGGAGTGTTTCGAAACGAGTTTCTGCGATGCACGGAATTACCTCAATGGAATGCCGCGTGGCGACCGGCGCGGTGACCGTATGCTTCCAGCCCTGTGGAATGCGTAATGTATATAACATTTCGCCGCTGATTGCAAGTCAACGGTACCCTTTCCGACGGTGCCGGCCGCCGGCAGATACGGATCAAGGCTCTCAAGGTGTGGCCAACTGCCGCTGGCTTCCCGGGGCCCACTAGGTTAGATTGGGGCTACGCCGAAACCAGGCGAGTCCGGTCGGTGCGCTGGGGACACGGTAGAAAGGATCGAGAAGCTTGCAGTGTACCCGTCTTGTCATCCACGGATTCCGACAACCTCCAATCGCCTGCGCGGACCTTCGACATTAATTTCGACATTATCGGTGCCGATTCAAGCGAATTCAGGACTGAGCAGCCATAGTCAATAG
>Ga0209484_10000399_pt1 | contig 9364 bp, 9 predicted proteins | sample NGEPer16B_FD_185493 | JGI IMG/M metagenome (GOLD analysis project Ga0209484, IMG submission 185493) | Arctic peat soil microbial communities from the Barrow Environmental Observatory site, Barrow, Alaska, USA - NGEE Permafrost159B-16B... | ecosystem: Environmental > Terrestrial > Soil > Wetlands... | reverse complement strand
AGGATTGAGAAAAGATAAATTTTGTAGATTTGTATTAGGCTTAATTTTAATCAGACAGACTTCAAATTACACTCCCCGATAATACGGTACCATTTGTATCCGGTTTTCAGGAAATGATATCCGGAAATCAAGAAATGGTATCCTGCGATTGAGAAATGATATTAGGACATGACGCTATGGCAGAAGTAAATAAAGAAATGATATCCGACGATTAAGAAATGATATCCGGATATGACGCTATGGCAGAAGTAAATCGTGAAATGGTATTCGGAAATCATGAAATGATATTCGGAAGTTGTGAAATGGCATTCGGTAGTTGTGAAATGGTATCCGGAAGTCGTGAAATGGCATTCGTAAATCAGGAAATGGCATCTTGCAGTCAGTAAATGAAGTTCGAAGATCAGGAAATGAAAATCTCAACAATCGAAAATTTAACCATTAAATGTCATTATGACCCTCCCTGAAATAGGTTGACAGGATTGATACTAAAATGTAGAATAGGGAGCAAACATAGAATTAATTCCTGATTTGTATTTAAATGTTTAAAGATTTCCTGATTTTTTCTTCAGAGAAAAATCTTTCACCTGGTTTTTATACGCTATTTTCCTTTGTTCCTGATTCTGTTCAAACTTTCATTTTTAATCCTGGTTTTGCATACAGGATTGTTTGTAAATACTGGACTTCCGTTTCATGATTTTGTTATGCACTGCTAAATCTGACAGGCTACCTGCTGCAAGGATTTTGGTGAAAATACTACCCGTTAGGGTGGAGATTTTCGGTAAAACCCGCAGGGCTTGTCCTTGCAGAAGGTAACGCCGGTCAGGTTATCTTTGCATTTTCAAAAGCATGATCTGATGACTTTTGCCACTTCTTCGGATACCATCTCTTTTTCAACTCGCCTGAACTTTGATGGGCATCTGATGGTACCATGTAGTCGCAACTGGCATGAGGCCGCTGATTATTGTACTTGTTTACTGCTATCTTAACTGCTTCATTGGCTGTAAGGTAATCTGTAAATGTTTCGTGTAAATCGTATTCTTCTTTTAATATTCCGTTGACCCGCTCAGCGATTGCATTTTCATACGGATCTCCGTTTTCAGTCATCGAAATCTCAATTTTACTCCCTTTCATATACGTGACATAATCGGTACAACAGTACTGGATGCCCCTGTCAGAATGGTGGATAAGCCCTTGTGTTACCTGTTCCCCCGAGATGGCCATTTTAAGGGCATTCAATGCCCCCGTACTGGTCAGATCGGGCCAAAGACACCAGCCAACAATCTTCTTTGAATAGGCATCGGTTATGAGCGATAAATACACAAATCCTTTTTGTGTACGCAGATAAGTAATGTCACTGACCCATAATTTGCCCGACGAAACCAGACTGATATCTCTTATCAGGTTGGGATACCGCCGGTAAAAATGGTTCGAATTGGTGGTCACCGGCCGACGTTTGCGCCGCTTTACAAGCAATCCGTGTTCTCCAAGCAAATTGAAGAACTTGTCTCTCCCGTATTTGATATTGTGCTGTGTAAACACAGGTGAAAGAAGATGATGCAGCTTTTCTGCCCCCATCCGCTTATGATCTTTGCGCAGTTCTCCAGCCAGTTTGAGGATAAATACTTCTTGCATTTGCAGCTCCGATTGCCGCTTCTTGTTTTCATACCAGGCCTGACGGCTATTCCCAAACAATACACAAATGTCCCTCTTCGAAGTGTGCGGGTACACCTGTGCCAGTATGTCTACTGTTTGGGTCCAGACTTTTTTCTGATTTCCAGCTTATAATCCTGCTCTGCAATGTCGATCATTGTATTGAGGGCAACAGTCTTCATCTGAGCCAGTTCCAGCTGTTTCTCTAATTCTTTATTGCGCTTCTCAAGCGCTTTAATTTCTGTTCGTTCCTGTGCACTCATAAGTGACAAAGATAAGTGAATCTGGTCACTATACTTTGGTTGCCACTGTTGTTTGTACAACGTGTCAAAACGATGGGGTAATTTAAAACGCAGGCGGGCTTCAGGTAAACTAATTCGTTCGGATTCGATCTCTGATACCAGCCAACGCCGAAAACTGGTCTCATACTTGCTCAAATCAATTCTTTCCTCAATAAAACCTTCCATGTTGTCGGTAAGGTTGGGTGTTAACTTTTCCATAATAACTTGTTTTTTTGTGTCAAGCTATTTCAGAGTAGGACAATCATCCCATCGTGGAGGTGAAAAATCGGAATATCTTGCTTGCTATTTTCTACCCGAAAATCTGATCACCTGATGTTTACAATTGTCTATGCAATTTCCACATAGAATGCATTCTGAATCATTCATTTTCTTGCTTTTTACATTTGCCATGACATCGATGTTCATGGGGCATTTCTGGCTGCAAATGGTATAGTTGTTGCATTTTAAGCTTCTTTCTTTAACCTTAAACCACGAAAATGGAAGTAATCCCTGATGTTTGTTCCGATGATCATAAACGGAACTTGCCAGCAAATATATTTACATGAATCAAATCGTCCGAAAATAGCAGTCAGAGGAGCAATCAGAACAATCGCGCCAATAGTCAGTATTACCTTCCTCTTAACAGAGATATCAGACATTCCATACGTCAAATCTTTCTTTTGCAAACCATTTAGTAAATACCCAGTTATAATAGCACCTATCCAAATTGCATGGATTAATCATCTGAACCTAATATGCATAATAATTTTGGATTTTTCACACTTTATTACTATTTAGAATGATATATATAAGATATAATCTTAAACAAAAAAATAGAATTCTAATGTATTCTCCAATAGCTATTATCGGTTTGCAGTAATAAAGGTAGAAACTACTTTAAATGCTTGAGTCGCATAAATTGAATATTCTACTTAATTAGTTGAATAATTGTTATTTAAAACAATTACAAACAGTTAGCAAATCAATAAAAACAGTAATTGCTTTTGCTAATCTATCAGGTAATAAAGTATTTTTACAAGTACAAACAGCTAACACCTTTATTATGCCACAACAGGTAAAACGTCTAATCAGCGCATTTGCTGTATTTATTGTGCTATTCCTGATCATGCGACAAGTCTTAACACCGAGCTCCTTTGGTGAATTAGGGCATTTTCGGGCCAAGGCTATCCAGGAGAACATGGTAAGAGAATTGCGTTATGCAGGTTCTGTTAACTGTTCTAAATGTCATGAGGATATTCGTGCAAATAAAGCACAGGGACCTCACGCACAACTGAAGTGCGAAGTTTGTCATGGTCCAGGTATGAAACATGCGCTTTATGCCGGTCAGTTTACGAATGGACAATTACCTGATTCATTAGTACTTTATAAGCCTGGCGAACGAAAAGATTGTGCCATATGTCATCAATTAAATGCCGCGCGCATCAAGATTCAGTTCGATACAATTAATCATACGATGATTCATCAAATTGATGCGATGAAACACAACCTTGCGGATACGGATACTAATATTGAGTTTAAATGTATTGAATGTCATAATCCTCATCAACCATGAAAAACAAGTCTGCTATTTCCAGAAGAGATTTTTTCAAAGCCGGAACAATCATAGTTGGCGGAATTGCAGTTACCACAGCACTTACTCCGGTGGATGGTTTGCTGTTTGCCACTGAACGACCTGCGGGTAAGGGTAAATGGTACGGTATTGGTATTGACATCGATAAATGCATTGGTTGCGGGAAATGCGCCAACGCTTGTAAAAAGGAAAATAATGTGCCCCAAGAGCCATTTTATTTCCGTTCGTGGGTCGAGCAGTATACAATTAAAAACGATGGTACAATTATAGTTGAATCACCAAATGGGGGAATCGACGGTTTTAAACAATCTGTTCCATCAGAAGAGATTTTCAAATCGTTCTTTGTTCCCAAAATGTGTAATCATTGTGCCAAATCACCTTGTGTGCAAGTTTGTCCTGTCGGTGCAACATTTGAAACCGCCGAAGGGATCGTTCTGGTAGATGAGAATTATTGCATTGGATGCAGGTACTGCGTTCAGGCATGTCCTTACGGATGCCGGTATATTCATCCGGTAAAAAAGACAGTTGACAAATGCACCTTGTGCTTTCATCGCCTCGAAAAAGGTTTGCAACCAGCTTGTTTTGAGATTTGTCCTACTGAAGCCCGGATTTTTGGCGATCTAAACGATCCCGGGAGTAAGCTGAATTACTTCCTGAAAAACCATACCTGCATGGTTATAAAGCCACATTTAAATACTGGTTCAAAATTATTCTACAACGCACTAAGCCCGGAGGTAAGATAATATGGAAAATCATATTCAAGATCTGTACGAAGTCCTTTCAAAAGTTGAAGGATATGTATATCCAAACGAAATTGAACTTAACTGGAGTATTCTCATCGTCCTTTATCCTTATATAACGGGACTGGTTGCCGGAGCATTTATCCTTGCCTCGCTTGAACGTATATTTAAATTGCGGATATTAAAACCAACCTATGGCCTGGCATTACTTACTGCATTATCATTTATGTTAGTTGCGACTTTGCCGCTGGTGAGCCACCTGGGTAAACCAATGAGAGCCTACGAAATAATGATAACACCCCATTTAAGTTCAGCGATGGCAATTTTTGGATTTGTTTATTTGTGGTACCTGATGGTTGTTTTGTTGCTTGAAATCTGGTTTGATTATCGCCGAGACCTGGTATTGTGGGCCATTGAAGCAAAAGGATTTAAAAGATTCATTTACAAGGCGCTATCGCTTTGGACAACCGATATTTCGCCCAAATCAGTAGCACTGGATGACAAGCTGGGATATATTGTTACTGTTATCGGTGTTCCTTCCGCATTTCTACTCCATGGCTATGTCGGTTTTATTTTTGGGTCAATTAAAGCGAATCCATGGTGGTCAACGGTTCTGATGCCAGTGATTTTCCTGTTTTCTGCAATGGTTTCGGGAATTGCATTGGTTATGTTTATCTATATCATTCTGAATAAAATCCGTAAGCAAACCATTGATATGGCTTGTCTTGACATGATTGCAAAGTATTTGTTCTACTTCCTGATCATCGATTTTGCCCTTGAAGGTTTGGACCAAATTCACCGGATTTATGAGGCAGAGGAATCATTCGAAGCTTTACATACAATGGTGTTTGGAAAACTATTCTTCACATTATTTATTATGCAGGGATTACTGGGCACGGTTGTGCCATTACTGACTTTGGGAACATTACAGTTTTACACGCCAAGGGAAAAAATCCGAAAACCGATTTATCTGATCGTTTCTTCACTGATTCTTGTAGGAATCTTCTTTATGCGTTGGAATGTGGTGATCGGCGGTCAATTGTTCTCGAAAAGCTTTTATGGGTATACAAGCTATAAAATAGGGCTCATCGGTGCCGAAGGTTATTTAATGGCTTTTATCTGGTTAATTGTTCCTTTTATTATTCTGTCATTCTTATTGTGGCTTTTACCCCCGTGGAAAAAAATAGATGTTGACCACGAAATTTAGGAGGAGTTTATTATGAATCAGGATGATTTAAACATTAGTGATTTGGCTAAAATTCTGAAACGCATAGATCAACTTGAAGAGCGCGTGAGAAATTTAGAATCAGCTAAAGAACAAATTAAACCTGCTCCAGCTTTTTTTGCGGATAATGTCGGCGAAGATGAAGAGGAATTTGTCAATGTAAATATCTCGCCGGGCTCACTGTTTGAATCCAAACTTGGTGAATATGGTTTAGCGTGGTTGGGAAATATTGTGTTGTTTTTCGCAATCGCATTTCTTTGGCAATACTTTAACGATGCAGGTAAGCCTTTGATTTCATTGATGGTTGGTCTTGTTAGTGTAGGTTGTGTATTTATTCTTTCGCATTATTTCCGGGAAAGATTTACCTATCTGTCGTTCATATTTAATTTTTTCGGATTTATCATTTTGTACTATATCTTTCTGCGACTTCATTACTATACTGACAAACCATTTTTAACAAATCAGGTCTTTGCAACGTTTTTACTTTTGATAGTGATTGGGATTCAGCTTTATATTGCATTTAAAAAACAATCACAGGTTTTTGCCGGACTAGCTTTTACTTTGGCAATGATTACTGCGTTTGTTTGTGATCAAACACAGGTGTTTTTTCTGATTTCATTGGTTACTACCTGTTTAGTGCTGTATTCATTCTGGAATTTTAATTGGTGGAAATCAATGATTTTTATTTTATGCCTAAGTTATTTTATATACCTGTTTTGGTTGCTAAAAAATTATCAATCCATGGTTAAAACCACCAGCGATTTAACTTATCAATTTGCATTCATCTATATATCAATCACAACTGCCATTTATTCATTGGTGACATTTAAAAAATCTAACGACTTATATCCAGAAAACCTGATACTTACAACCATTTTACTTGCAGGTATATCATATTCGGTTTTGATGATTGTGTTGGTGTTTAAATATTTCCCAAATTCATTTGTTTCTTTTTTTACCATAATATCGGTTTACTGCATTTTATATTCTGTCGTCCTTAAGTTTTACTCACCATGGAAATATACACCTGCATTATTTGCATTGTTTGGATTTATGGCAATAAGCGTAACTATTTGTGGTATATATCATTTTCCCGATTCATTTTTACTACTAATCGGCCAAAGTTTTCTTGTTCTTGTATTGGCACTCTGGTACAGATCGCATATAATAACACTTATAAATACTTTTCTGCTGGTATTTTTAGTGTTAACCTATTACAATATTTCGGGTACATTGCATTCCGTTAATTTCACAATACCTGTTGTGGCATTTCTATCTGCCCGGATAATCAATTGGCAGAAAGAGCGACTAAATATAAAAACAGATTTTATCCGGAATATTTATTTATTCACACTGTTCTTTTCATTGCTTTATGCAACATATAAAGGTTTACCTGGGGAATATATCACTGTTTCGTGGCTTTTTATTGCTGCTATTTACTTAGGATTAAGCATAATTGTAAAAAGCATTAAGTATCGCTGGATGGCAATGGCCAATTTAATTGTAACGGCATTCTATTTATTTATGGTCGACCTGGCAAATACTGAACTTATCTTTAGAATATTAGCTTTTCTTGTTTTTGCCATTGTCTCAATTGGTATCTCCACCTATTACGTAAGAAAACTAAAGAAAAACGATTAACGCAACACAAACTATTAAAAAAGAATTCAATTTTCATCTTTCTTGTTTTTCTCATCCGATAACATATCTTTGCTTCAGTTTGAACCAGTAGTCAATTGGGGTGTTTAGCTTGATATGAGTAAGAAAGTATTTTTTTGTAATTGTGGTGCGAAACTGATAGGCGATGATCGGATGATAGCTATCTCGGAGTATTTGAAGCAAACGGGACAACCATTTGCTGCGATTTCTGATTTGTGCGGTTGTTCGGTTGACAGAAAAAGTGAAACACGGGATCAATTTTTGGCAGCTGATGAGGTGCTGATTGTTGCGTGTTATCCGCGTGCGGTCAAACTTTTACTAGAGAACTGCGGCATTGATCATCAATCCTTGAAATTTGATTTTCTGAATTTCAGGGAATTGAGCAATGATCAGCTATTTAACGGAATCAATTTATTTTTTGAAGGGAATATAGAAAAGGGGGAGTTCTCTGAACTTCAGAGTAATGCCGAATGGCCTTCCTGGTTCCCGATGATTGATTATTCGCGTTGCAATACTTGTGGGCAATGCGCTGATTTTTGTCTTTTTGGCGTTTATGAAAAGCTTGATAATAAGGTAGTTGTTGTTAATCCTAAGGGATGCAAAAATAATTGTCCGGCATGTGGCCGTATATGTCCGCAAACAGCCATCGTTTTTCCGAAATACGAACACGCGGGAGCTATTGCGGGTGCAGATACGATTGATGAAATGGCGGAACAGCAACGGCAACAACTCGATATTGATACAATACTCGGAAGTAATATTTATCAGGCGCTTGAAATGCGAAAAGCAAAACGTCAGTCAATTATTCGTTCAACTGCCATGCAGCAGGCAATTGCTGAAAGAGAAAAGGCACTTGCCGAAAAGAATTTTATTAAATAGAAAACTGACGATGTCATTATTGCGGAATTTTTTAAAACTGGATCGTAAATGTTTGTGGAAATTTACATATAATCTCGGATGGAAAGGGATTAAGGGATTCAATAAATTTCAGGAAAGAAAGAAATGCGGAGAGAATTTCCCCGCTTTTCAATTTATTTCGGTCACCAACGACTGCAATCTGTCTTGCCAGGGATGCTGGGTGACGAAAGGCGAAAAGAGCGCAAGTCTCGACCTAGCGGCCATCAACAAGATAATAACTGACAGCAAAAAGCATGGCTGTTATTTTTATGGGATTCTGGGCGGTGAGCCGTTGATGTATAAAGAGTTATTTAATCTTTTCAGGCTACATTCCGATTGTTATTTTCAATTATTTACAAACGGAACCTTGCTTACTGACAAGGTTGCAGCTGAATTAAGAGAACTTGCAAATGTAACGCCTCTGATTAGTCTCGAAGGAAATGAACAGATAGCAGATATCCGTAGGGGAAGTAATCATGTTTACAACCGAACGATAAAAGCCATTGAAACCGCAACTACAAACCGGCTCATCACTGGTGTTGCAATAAGTGTTTGTAAATCAAATATTGAAATGGCTTTATCCGAAGAGTTTATTGCGATGCTTCACAACTATGGCGTGATCTATCTTTGGTATTATATTTACCGTCCGACAGGTGAAAATCCACATTATGAACTGGCACTTTCACCTGATGATATTTTAAGATTGCGTAACTTTTTAGTCGACGGGAGAACCAAATATCCGCTTGTTCTAATTGATTCGTATTGGGGCGCTGATGGTGAACCATTTTGTCCGGCAGCCGAAGGGTTAAGCCACCATATCAATCCGGAGGGATATATTGAACCTTGTCCGGTGATTCAGTTCTCTTGTGATAATGTTGGAAAAGGTGATTTAAAAGATGTTTACGAAAATTCTACATTTATAAAGGATTTTAAAACCGAGATAAATAAGCAGACAAGAGGTTGTATTCTGATGGAGAATCCGGCATGGCTTGCTACATTTGTGTCTGATCATCAGGCAATTAATACGTCCAACCGACCTGGTTTACCAGAGCAATTGGCAAAAGGGTGTGTCGTTTGCAGCCACGGAAGCTGTCCGAAAATCCCCGAAAAAAGCTGGATTTACCGGATGGCAAAACGACGGGCTTTCTTTGGATTAGGAGCTTATGGATAATATTAAAAAAATGGAGTCAAAAATATTTCAATCATTATTTGTTCTCGATGTTCCGACAGAGAAATCGAAACGGGCCCAGATAAGAGCCACGATTGAATCCTATTTTCATGATAATCAGGTAATGCCCCCTGTTAACTACGATGCTTTAAA
>Ga0209484_10000389_pt1 | contig 9633 bp, 8 predicted proteins | sample NGEPer16B_FD_185493 | JGI IMG/M metagenome (GOLD analysis project Ga0209484, IMG submission 185493) | Arctic peat soil microbial communities from the Barrow Environmental Observatory site, Barrow, Alaska, USA - NGEE Permafrost159B-16B... | ecosystem: Environmental > Terrestrial > Soil > Wetlands... | reverse complement strand
GCTGACAACGCTGTCGTGATCGAGCCCGTTGGCTGGGCCCACCGGAACCTCCGTGGACAGGCCGCGCACGGTGCTGGTGATGGGCGCGACGGTGACCCGGCCGAGGTGGGGGCGCACGACCTCACGGGTGAGGACCAGCACCGGTCGTGTCTTGTCCAGGCGCGCGGAGTGAATGGGTCGCATCAGTCGAGGTCATCCATCGCCGTGGCCGCCGCGTACTCCGCGAGGCTGTCCAGGTCGGTGTCCGTGCCTGCGCGGGCGAGGATGGCCGCGTCTCGCTCCGCGACCTTGCGACGACGCTCGCGTTCGAGGGCTCGGGACACCACGGCGGCGCGGCTCGTGGCGTCGCCGTGGCTGACGAGGTCGTCGACGAACGCGACCAGGTCATCCGGCAGTCGGACGGCGATCTGTGTGCTCATACCAAGACCATACCAGAATGGGATGCACCCGAGCGCGGCATGTCAGTGCTCCCGGACGGCTCGTCCACCGTCCCCGGTCGCGCTCATCGGCATGACCGCGTGCTCGGGGCCCTGCCTCCACCCAGGTCATCGTTGACGCCGTCAACATATCCGGCCAATCTGAGCCGACGGAACCGAAGACGTCCTCAGCGTTCCCGCAGGTCAGCCGCACGAGCCAAGACGTCCCAACGCTTCCCGACAGGTTCGATTCCCGCCACCTCCACTGCCCTGATCTGCGCAAACGCTGGCCAGGTGACACCAACGCGGCGACCGCTCGCCACTGATGGCGGTCTTGGCGTGTCGGTCACTCGCCTGGCGGGGCATCCGAAGCAACCCGCCTACATCTCCCGACGGTTCCGCCAGGAGCTTCACGAGGGAGAGGTCTCCGGGACTCCGTTGGCCTGGTCGGCCTCGGCGAGTCGGTCCTCCTAGGTGACGGTCCCGTCGAGGTCGTCACCTAGGTTCAGGACCGCTGCGGAGGTGGACGGAGTCGAGGCCAGCAGGCGCGTCGGATCGAGACGGCCCGCTTCAAGGAGCGCTCGGCCCGCCAAGCGTTGGTCGTTTCTTTGAGTCATTCAAGATTGTGAAATATGGTCATGAGGTGGCTAGCACTCGGCTCGACCTCGAGCACCTGCTGCGCGGCGCCGGGCTGCGGGTGACCGGCCCGCGTCTGGCTGTGCTGGACGCGGTTGACGCGCATCCCCACGCCGAGACCGACCAGATCATCGCCGCCGTCCGCGTGAGTGCCGTGCGGGTCTCGCACCAGGCCGTGTACGACTCGCTGAACACCCTCGCCGAACGTGGCGTCGTGCGCCGCATCCAGCCGCGTGGCACGGTCGCGCGCTACGAGTCGCGGGTCGGGGACAACCACCACCACCTCGTCTGCCGCACCTGTGGGCTGATCCTCGACGTCGACTGCGCCGTCGGTCTTGCGCCGTGCCTGACCCCGGCCCAGGGCCACGGCTTCGAGATCGACGAGGCCGAGGTCGTCTACTGGGGTACGTGCCCGACCTGCGCGCATCGCACCGCCGGGGCAGAGCCCACCGGCACCGAACCCGCCACCCACGCGAGACACCCAAGGGAGCACCATGGCTGAGTTGGACGACGCAACCACCGCCTCAACCGGCACCGGGTCGGCCGGCAGCTGCCCGGTCGCCCACGGCGGCAGCCCGACCGACGGGCCCGCCAACGGGCGTTGGTGGCCCGAGCGGCTGAACCTCAAGGTCCTCGCCAAGAACCCGGCCGTGGCCAACCCGCTGGGCGCCGACTTCGACTACGCCGCCGCCTTCGCTGCGCTCGACCTCGCCGAGGTCAAGCGGGACATCGCGGCGGTCCAGACGAGCTCGCAGGAGTGGTGGCCCGCCGACTTCGGCCACTACGGCCCGTTGATGATCCGCATGGCCTGGCACAGCGCCGGGACCTACCGCGTCCAGGACGGTCGCGGCGGCGCCGGGTCCGGGCAGCAGCGGTTCGCGCCGCTGAACTCCTGGCCGGACAACGTCAGCCTGGACAAGGCGCGGCGCCTGCTGTGGCCGGTCAAGAAGAAGTACGGCAAGGCGTTGAGCTGGGCCGACCTGATCGTGCTCGCCGGCAACGTCGCCCTGGAGTCGATGGGCTTGGCGACGTTCGGCTTCTCCGGCGGTCGCGTCGACGCCTGGGAGTCCGACGACGAGGTGTACTGGGGCCCGGAGGTCGAATGGCTGAGCGACCGGCGCTACAGCGGCGACCGTGAGCTGGCCAACCCGCTCGCGGCGGTCCAGATGGGCCTCATCTACGTGAACCCGGAGGGCCCCAACGGGCACCCGGACCCGCTGGCCTCGGCGCGCGACATCCGCGAGACCTTCGCCCGGATGGCGATGGACGACGAGGAGACCGTGGCGCTCATCGCCGGCGGCCACACCTTCGGCAAGACCCATGGCGCCGGGCCCGCCGACGCGGTGGGCCCTGAGCCCGAGGTCGCCCCGATGGAGCAGCAGGGCTTGGGTTGGAAATCCGGGCACGGCACAGGCAAGGGCATCGACGCGATCACCAGCGGTCTGGAGGTCACCTGGACCTACCACCCGACCCGGTGGGACAACGAGTTCTTCCACATCCTCTTCGCCTACGAGTGGGAACTGTTCGAGTCCCCGGCCGGCGCCAAGCAGTGGCGTCCGGTCAACGGCGGTGGCTCCGGTCTGGTGCCGGAGTCGTTCGGCGACGGCACGCGTGAGCCGCGCATGTTGACCTCGGACCTCGCCCTGCGCGTCGACCCGGTCTACGAGAAGATCTCCCGCCGCTTCCTGGAGCGCCCCGAGGAGCTCGCCGACGCGTTCGCCCGGGCCTGGTTCAAGCTCACGCACCGCGACCTCGGGCCGGTTGCCCGCTACGTCGGGGCCGAGGTCCCGGCCGAGCAGCTGCCGTGGCAGGACCCCCTGCCCGCGCGCGACCACGCGCTGGTGGACGCCGACGACGTCGCCGCGCTGAAGGCCGCGGTGCTCGCCTCGGGGCTGACCGTCCCGCAGCTGGTCTCCACCGCCTGGGCGGCGGCGTCGTCGTTCCGCGGCAGCGACCGCCGTGGCGGCGCGAACGGTGCCCGTCTGAGGCTGGCGCCGCAGGCAGGCTGGGAGGTCAACGACCCCGACCAGCTGGCTCAGGTGCTGGCCCGCCTCGAGTCGATCGCCGAGACGTTCAACGCCCGCACCCCGGGCAAGGCGATCTCCCTGGCCGACCTGATCGTGCTCGCCGGATCGGCGGCCGTGGAGGCCGCGGCGAAGGCCGCCGGCCACGACGTGACCGTGCCGTTCACCCCGGGCCGCGTGGACGCGACGCAGGAGCAGACCGACGTGCACTCCTTCTCCTACCTGGAACCGAAGGCCGATGGCTTCCGCAACTACGTCGCCGCGGACGTGTCGTTGCCGGCCGAGTTCCTGCTCGTCGACAAGGCCAACCTGCTCACCCTCAGCACCCCGGAGACGACCGTCCTGGTCGGCGGTCTGCGAGTGCTGGGGGCCACCTGGGACGGCTCTGACACGGGGGTGCTCACCGACCGGCCGGGCGTGCTGACCAACGACTACTTCGTCAACCTTCTCGACCTAGGCGCCGAGTGGCACGCCGCAGACGAGGCTTCCACCCGGTTCGTCGGCACCGTTGCGGCGACCGGCAGGACGTGGACCGGCACCCGCGCCGACCTGGTGTTCGGCTCCAACGCCGAGCTGCGGGCGGTCGCCGAGGTCTACGCGTCCGACGACGCCGCGGACAAGTTCGTCGTCGACTTCGTCGCAGCCTGGGTCAAGGTCATGGAGCTCGACCGCTTCGACCTGCACCGTTGAGCGCCCGGACGTCCGATCGCACGCGCCGAGGCCAGTTCTGGCATCGGCAGCTATCTCGATGACGCCGCGGATCCTAAGTCGGCCAATGGCCCCACCCGCACGACTGGCCGCACCGTCGAGCCATCCCCTGACCATGCGTTGCCATCCGCCACACCCACTAGCGCGCCAAGTCCTGCGGCTCCCGCGACCGAGCCGCAGCCAGCCGCAGTGACCTGTCCCACCGGCAGTCTCGACGTGCAGATGGTCGATGTGACCGCAGACCCGACCACGACCGCCGGACTGTGGTCCTACGACGTCGCCGGGACGGTCACGAACGGCTACAGCCATGCGATCGCGGTCAGGGAACTGACGCCGCCTTCGATCCTGGGCCTGGACGCCGAGGGGTACGAGCAGACCCGCTTCACCTACGGCGAGTACGACCGCGCCGGCTCGCCGGGCTCCGGCATGCTCGTACTCGGTTCAGGCGAAACGCTCGGATTCCGCTTCTCCGAGCCAAGCCGAGCCCTCGATCCCGCGACGATCGCGCAGTGGATCGTGACGCCCGTGCCCGAGACCGGGATGCTCGCCATCTGGTCAGGCGACTGGGAAGTCCTTACGCGAGCGTGCGGCAACCCAGGCGGCTGGCACTTCTAGGCGGGCCGCCTCCATACGCCCGGCACCGAATCGCGCACCGTCTCCGGCACGACGACCGAACGAACCAAGTCCAACTGCCGGCAGTGCCACCACGACCAGGACGAGCACCTCATGGCGCTAGTCCTGACCAGCCCTGCCCCCATGGGGCTGATGTGCTGCCCGGACCCCGGCTGCTCCTGCGGGAGCACTTGGCGCGCGAGCACCCGACTCCCGACCTGCTCGGCTTCGCCGGTGTCGAACGGGTAGCGGTCCCCGCGGCGCCCCTGACGAGGCAAGTCGCCGAGAAGCTCCATGCCTACACCAGGGTCTACGAAGGCAGTCGCGGGAGTACCCGCACAAAGGATCTCGTCGACCTCGTCCTCATCGCGCAGCTCTTCGCCCTCGACGCGGCGGCACTACGCGGGGCCATCGACGCCGTCTTCTCAAGTCGCGCGACTCACGGCCCGTCGCAGATGTTTCCCCAGCCACCGGCCCAGTGGCGTGTGCCCTACCGCAGACTCGCAATCGCTGTCGGACTGCATGGCGACCTCGATGCCGGATACGCGGCAGCAACAGGCCTCCTCGGCCCGATCCTTGCGCGCACGACCAAGGCGGGCAGTTGGGACCCCACCTCGGGGGAGTGGCAACGAGACTGACCGAGCGTGCGGATCGTGTTGACGGCGTCAACACATGGACTCAGAGGGACCCGATCGGCCTCGCGAGGTCCCCACGTTTCCGCAAGTCAGCGCCGCGAACCAACAGGTCCACACCCCTCCGGCCAAGTTCGATTCCCGCCACCTCCACCCCGCTGATCCCCTCGGAGGCCATCACCTCCGAGGGGATCAGCTCGTGAACATCGCCTCCCAGGTCAGCGGCGCGCGAATGAGAGGGACCGCCGGAGGATGACCCCTTCTGCGCTCCGCCCCACGGAAGGGGTCACAGGTACCTCGGGCGAGCGTCACGACGACCGAGTAGGCAGACCCGAGCGTCCGCGACGGCACCCAGCGAGGCCCCCGCGACCTACGTGGTCGTGGTCCAGGTTCTCGATGCGGCGACCCAACGGGCGTCCGCAGGCGACCCGCCGAGAACGCGATCGGCGAATGCCGCGACGTGTGCGACGACGTCCGCGAGGTCCTCCGGGAGCTGCTCTCCTTGCCGGCCGAGGCTGCGCCGGTAGGCCTCCCATGTGCGGGCTCGCATCGTGGCGAAGGCGCCGATCCTGACTCCCAAGGGCGCGAGGTCGACGCTGCGATGGTGCGCAGTGGCCATGATCGCTTGCCTGACCCCCTCGCAGGACAGGTCGTGGGCGCCGGTGATCGTGTAGATGTCGGCGTAGTCGCGCACGCGGGTGTTCGCGGCGCCGAGGTCGAGAGCCGTGACGATCTTCTCGGCCAGCACGGTCTCGATCGGGTACCCGAGCACTGTGACGGCGGGCATGTCCGGGCGCAGCGCAGGCAGGACGACCTTTCGCGGAGCCGGCGTCACAGGGTCGCCGAAGTTCACGTCGAGTCGCAGCTTGACGCTCGCGGTGGCGATGCGCGCATTCATCGTGACTCGCACGCCGACATAGAGGGCGTCGTCGCGGATCGTGGTTGCACTGACGCTCCCGGTGATGAAGACCACGCCGTCATCGCAGGGAAGGGCAGCGATCTCGGCGACCCGCGAAGCCACGGTGGCGGCGTCGTTGGCGAGATTGCGGGCCAGCGTGTCGGCGTCGACCGTGGGGCGGCGTTGTCCGAAAGCCGCCAGCAACATGCCGCCCTTGAGCACGAAGTCCTCGGCGTAGCGCGAGTCGGACAGCCGTGCCAGCCAACGCTCGACGACGTACAACGTCAACAGCTCCTGGGTGCCGCGGCCCTCGCGACGCGCCCGGTTCTGCAGATCGAGGTAGGCGCGACCCGGATCATCTCCTCGGGTGGGTCGCGTCACGAGGCGTTCGCCACATCCAGCGCGCGGGCGACCGGACCGAGCGCGTCCAGCCGGTCGGCGTACTCGAGCAGCTGGCCCGGCCGAGCTCCGCGCACGCGCAGGTAGCGATTCAGTGCCCCGAACGCGATCGGCTCCCCGAGGCGGTGCCGCAAGCGGATCAGGTCCACGACCGTGCGTGCCGCGTCGTAGATTCGCACCGGCTCGCCGGGCGCCGCATCCACGTGCGACATTCCGACCTCGAACGTCGCCTCGTCGAACCGGAACACCGACGTGGGCGGGTACTCGATCCGCGGCGGATGCGCACGCGCCGGGACCGCGATCTGCACCGCGGCCGGGAGCTCGTCCGTCAGCCCGTGCACCGCGGCCGCCGAGACACAACACACGATCGCGCGTGGCGCCCGGTACGCGACCGCGAGGAGATCCGGTAGGGACGCGGCCTCGGCGTCGGACTGCCGGAACACCCCGCGCGACAGCTCGACGACGTCACCGCTGTCCCGCCAGCCATACAAGTCGCGGGGGTGCACGCCGCACGCACGTGCCGTCGCCGTCGTGAACGTGTCCGGTAGCACCTTCAGGGACGCTGGCATGGATATAATCCTCACAGACAACCACCGCTGGTGCAAGGAACCTATCCGAGTCCTCTCTGCGGGTCGTGGATCGGTGGCTCGCGCCACGATCGGATCGACCAGCGCACCGAACGCCGCCAGCTCGGCATCCTGCACCCAGTCAGGGACGCCCGGACCCTTGATGTGGTCCATGCGACGATGCGGTCATGCCCGATGCCGAGATCAACGACATCGACAACCTTCGCCGTGAGCTGAACAGGCTGCGCGCAGAGAACGCTCGCTTGGCGCGCCTGCTCGACCTTCGCGGGGACGCCATGCCCCCTCCCGAGCAACCCGCCGCGGCACTCGCCCCGCCCGGGCCGGTCACCATCGGGTCGTCCTCGGCGGACAAGCTCGCGCTGTACCGGAGTCTGTTCCGCGCCCGAGCCGACGTCTACGCGGTGCGCTGGGAGAACCCGCGGGCCGGAACAGCAGGCTGGGTGCCCGCCGTTGCCGGTGGCTGGCGCAAGGGGATGGACCGCTCCTCGGCCACGCACCTTCCGCTCACCGACCAAGTCATCGCCGCGCACCTGGTCGGCGACGTCTTCGTCGGGCTGTACCCGCTGCTGGCGGACAGCACCTGCACCTTCCTCGCCGCGGACTTCGACGGCGCCGGTGCCATGCTGGACGCTCTCGCGTACGTGAAGGCCGCCCGCGCGGTCGGTGTCCCGGCCGCGCTCGAGATCTCCCAGTCCGGCCGCGGCGCCCACACCTGGGTGTTCTTCACGGATGCCATCCCGGCCGCGACAGCCCGGGCGCTAGGCACGGCGCTCCTGCGCGAAGCGATCTCGCTGCGCGGAGACATGGACCTGCGGTCCTACGACCGGCTCTTCCCCAGCCAGGACGTCCTGCCCGACGGCGGGATGGGCAATCTCATCGCCGCGCCTCTGCACGGCCGGCGCCGCAAGGACGGCCTGTCCGTCTTTCTGGACCTTGCGACACTCGAACCGTGGGACGACCAGTGGGCGTTCCTCTCCACACTGGACAGGCTCAGCCCCGGCGACGCCCGGCGCATCGCGCGCACGGCCCAGAAGGTCGTCGTCGGCACCGAGGTGACCTCGCTCGACCGACCCCACGCGACCAAGGTCCATCCGCACCTGCCGTCCGTCGTGCACGCCGAGCTGTCCGCAGGCCTCACGTTGCGGGCAGACGAACTCACCCCTGCGGCACTCGCCACGTTGAAGCACGCCGCGTCCATGGCGAACCCGAAGTTCTACGAGCTGCAGCGCCTACGCAAGTCCACCTGGGACACACCCCGATTCGTCCGCGGCTACGACGTGACCCTCGACGGGAACCTGGTGCTCCCCCGCGCCTTGCGGCACCTGGTCGCCGACATCGTGGACGGCGCGGGATCACGCCTCGAAGTCTCCGACGCACGCGATTGCGGTCACGAGATCGATGTCACATTCCTGGCGGACCTCCACGAACAGCAGGCCCGGGCCGTGAACGCCATGCTCGCCCATGACGACGGCATCCTCGTCGCACCACCCGGGGCGGGCAAGACCGTGATGGCGTGCGCGATCATCGCCGAACGCGCGGTGTCCACGCTGGTGCTTGTGGACCGCAAGGCCCTGGCAGATCAGTGGCGCACCCGGATCACCGAGCTGCTCTGCACCAAGCCCGGGCAGGTCGGAGGTGGGCGCACGAAGCTCACCGGCGAGGTGGACATCGCGATGCTGCCCACTCTCGCCCGACGCGACGACGTCGAGGCACTGACCCGCGGCTACGGTCAGGTGATCGTCGATGAGTGCCATCACCTCGCGGCCGGCGCCTACGACCACAGCGTCAAGCGGATCCGCGCGCAGCTCTGGCTCGGCCTGACCGCAACACCGCGTCGACGCGACGGCCTCGAGGACCTCGTCCGGTGGCAACTCGGTCCTGTTCGCCACACGGTCACCGACGCGGACACCGGCACCCTGGACGACGTGGCAGCCGACATCTCGGGCCCCAAGCGCGAGCTCCACCTGCACCAGACCTCGTTCCGCTACGACGGCACAGCCGATCCCACCGCACCCGGAGGCATGGCTGAGATCTACCGGACCATGGTCTCCGACGACCCACGCAACCAGACGATCGTCGACGACGTGTGCGCAGCACTGGGCCGTCGGCGCAACTGCCTCGTCCTCACCCGGCGCACCGCGCACCTGGAGACCCTCGTCACCATGCTCGCCGCGCGCGGGCACCAGGCCATCGTGCTCCGCGGTGGCATCCCGGCAGCAGCGCGCCGAGACGCGATGACCCACCTGGCAACCGCCGAGTCTGGCAACGGGGTGCTCGCGGTCGGGACTGTGCCCTACATCGGGGAAGGCTTTGACGCTCCGGCGCTGGACACACTGTTCCTCGCCTCCCCGATCTCATTCGACGGGCTCCTCGTCCAATGCGCCGGGCGCGTGCTGCGCGCCTCCCCCGGCAAGGACGTCGCCGAGGTTCACGACTACCACGACCCGGCCACTCCGGCGCTGGCCGTCTCCCTCCAGCGGCGCATGCCCGGCTACCGCGCACTCGGATTCACCTCGCCATAGCCGACCCGCGGCGCACGGCGGCGATCTCTGCGCGAAGCCATGCGCACGAAGTCTGAGACTTCGCGCGGGCTGCTGCGAACAGCGCACATCCCACTGTTGACGGTGTCAACAAGCGGACAGGACAGGACCCAGTCAGACCCCGACTGATCACCACGTCTCCGCAGGTCAGCAACCTAGAGCCCTTCGGGCTCGCCGTGGC
>Ga0209484_10000385_pt1 | contig 9699 bp, 10 predicted proteins | sample NGEPer16B_FD_185493 | JGI IMG/M metagenome (GOLD analysis project Ga0209484, IMG submission 185493) | Arctic peat soil microbial communities from the Barrow Environmental Observatory site, Barrow, Alaska, USA - NGEE Permafrost159B-16B... | ecosystem: Environmental > Terrestrial > Soil > Wetlands... | reverse complement strand
AGTTCTTACAGAATCGCTGGTTGGCGAACCAAAAGGAGAAATTGCGTCACGAAATACCGGCAGAAACTCAATATTCATCGCTCCCCTGCCGATCGCTTCGTAGGGTTCACCTTTTGTACCAATGTCGAAGATCGTGCTGCCGGAAATCTTATCAACATCGTAGCCACCAATCGAAAAACCAGTCTTTAGCGAAACCAGGTTAAGCAGATCGACCACGTTATTTATTCTGTAAAGTTGGTGTCCCTTTACCACCCTGCGCATCAATGCTTCGGATGAGAGCCTATACCTGGCGGGGTCTTTGCCACAAAGCCGGTATGCGACGCGTGAAGCCCTGATAGCCGGTTGACTACCTACTTCAGCAAGTTCGCCCGAATGTCCGATTGTTCCGCAAATAGCTTCAATCTCTCTCCATAATTCGCCATTATCCTCCGAAATCACTACATCACATTCGATACATCCCAGCGTCAGATCCGGCAATATTCCTTTAATAGCCTGACTAATAATTATTTCCTTCATAAATTGATTACAGTTTTCAAAGGTCTGTTACTTTTCTAAAATTAGAATTACTTTTGATAATAACTAAAAATATCCCTTAACTATTGGATAAAAGGGAATTTTGGTTACTTGAAAATTTATTTTGACCTAAAAAAAATCATTCAAAGTGAACATTCCGTTTATAGATATCCATACGCACCATCCCATGAATTCGGAGGAGATCTTATCTGTTCCGAGCCTTTTTCTTCAGGATATTGACTTTAAAAATGTAATTAACACCCCGTTTTCAGCCGCAATTCATCCCTGGCACGCCGCCAAATTCTTCCCCGAGCAAGTTAGGGCAATGCTTGATGCGCTGATAGAACAACCTGGGTTAATTGCCATTGGGGAAACGGGCCTTGACAGGGTTTGCACTGCAAATTTTCAGCAACAGAAACTTCTTTTCGAGTTGCACCTCGAAATTGCAGAGAACCATAGCAAACCACTGATCATCCACGCCGTAAAATCATGGAACGATTTAATATTATACCTGAAAAAGGCAAAAGTACCGTTCATTCTTCATGGGTATACAGGTGGAATGGAACTTACAAAACAGCTGATTGACCTGGGTTGTTACTTCTCTGTCGGAAAATTGGTGCTTCAAATGACACCTCGTTTTCTTGAGGCTTTTCAGCTAATTCCCCTCACTTCTCTCTTTCTCGAAACCGACGAATCATCTTCAGATATCAGGGAAATCTACCAGAAAGCATCCGAAATTTTAAATATCCCACTGGATCAATTCAAAATTCAGCTGATTCAGAATTTTAAAAAGCTTTTTAACCTGCAAGAATGGGAATAACTTTCACTTGAAATATTTTCAACAGTCTGATATTCTACAGTATAACTTTCGTTAGAAATTAGCGTCCGTCATTTAACGCATAGAATTAAAATATTTCGATAAAATTTAAATTTTTTTCGATTTAAATTTTGAATTTGACTAAAAAATATTATTCCTTTACACCAAACCTATTCTGATTGACTATGAACAAGCAAAAACGATTTGCCGTAATACTAGCAGGGTGTGGTGTATTTGATGGCACCGAAATTCATGAAGCAACACTTACTTTTCTGGCCATTGCGAAGGCAGGAGGTAGTTATGAATGCTTCGCTCCGGATAAGGAGCAAAGTCAGGTGATTAATCATTTGACAGGAAAACTGATGAATGAAGAGCGGAATGTATTGGTTGAAGCTGCCCGTATCACCCGCGGGAAAATCGAACCGCTCAACCTTTATGAACCTGAAAAGTTTGATGCTGTAATCTTCCCTGGAGGTTTTGGTGTTGCGAAAAATCTCTCTACGCTTGCTTTTGAAGGAAGTGAATGTACCATCGATCCGGAAGTGGAATTGGCGGTCCTAGCTTCGGTTGAAGCATGCATCCCGATTGGTGCGCTTTGCATCGCTCCGGCTTTAATCGTTAAAATTCTTCCGGGTGCTGATGTAACAATTGGTAAAGACCGCGAAACGGTTAAAATAATTGAAAAGATGGGAGGAAATCATCACGAAACAAGTCATGCAGAGGTGATTATCGACGAAAAGTATAAATTAGTCACCTCTCCGTGCTACATGCTTGATGCACATATCCTGGATATAGCAGAAGGCACCCAGAATGTTGTTGATGAATTACTTAAACTAATGTAAAAATGGCTGAAATTACTTTCAGCCATTTTTAATAATGTATTATTCAGCGATCAAAACTGGTACCTCACACTGAATGCTATATTCGTGTTATATGAATTACCGTGATTTATCAGTCCAATTTCAGGTCTTGCATCAAGGGAAACCTGAATTCCGACCGGGAATGCATATTCGATACCGATATCTCCAACCGCAGAAAGAAAAATACCTCCATTATCCGTTCCGTGATATTTATCGTAATCCCAACTCCACGAACCAATTTTTCCACCTGCACCTGCATACCAGTTAAATCCGCCGTCAATATTCCAAACCCATTGATATATGCCGGCTAAACCCCAGGCATTGTAATTATTACCATTATGCAAACCAAGATCGAACTCGAGACGGTTAAAATCTGACAGACCATGCTGGTAGGAGATTTCTGTTCCAAACCCGTCACCACCACCCAATCTCAAACCAATTGCATGGTTTGCAACTTGTGCATTCGCAATAGTTGCCAATAAGATAAATGCAAAAGCAAAAAATAATCTTCTCATAGTTTTCATTTTTAAATTATATAAATCACAATTCCTGACTAATCAATTATTGCGCCAAAATAACAATCGTATAACAGTTAAATTAAATTATCGGTTCATTAAATGACAATCAAATTTTTAAACCGTTGATATTCAATATCCCAATTTTCAGCATCCTGAGGCATAAATATCTTTGTCTCAAAAGAACCGAAGACCATCTGCCTTATCTCATCAAGTGATGAAACAGCTCCAAGTGCCTTAGCCTGCATCATGATATTGCCAATTGCGGTAGCCTCTGTCGGGCCTGCATAAACCGGGAGATTTGTCGCGTTCGAAGCATACTGGCACAATAATTCGTTATTTGCGCCACCTCCTATAATGTGTATCTTTTCAATTTCAGTGGTGCTAACCTCCCTGATCGAATCAAGCGTAGTGCGGTATTTCATTGCAAGGCTCTCGAAAATGGTTCTAATCACTTCTCCATGGGTGGCAGGTTCTGGCTGACCAGTTTTCAAACAGAAAGCTGCAATTGCAGCGGGCATATCTCCCGGGTTCAAAAACTCACGTGCATCGGGATCGATCAGGCACTTAAAAGGCTGAGCATTTAAGCTCATTTCAACCATTTCGGGCCATGAATAATCGTGTTCAGCTGACCAGGTGCGCCGACATTCCTGTAACAGCCACAATCCCATGATATTCTTTAGAAACCTTGTTGTCCCCTCAACACCACCTTCGTTGGTAAAATTTAGTTTTTGAATCTCTTCCGAAATCAGCGGGTGATCACTTTCAATCCCCATCAGCGACCAGGTCCCTGAACTGATATAAGCCCAGTTGCGGCCTGTTGCAGGTACCGACGCAATTGCGGAGGCCGTATCATGTGCCGCAACCGCAACTACCGGAATCGCCGCACTACCGGTCTCTTTTTGAATATCCGCTTTGATATTCCCAAGAATAGTTCCCGGCAATACAAGCTCCTGCATCAGGTTGATATCAAAATCAATGGCATCGAACAGTTTTTTCTCATATTCGAGTTTACCGGGTTTCAGAAACTGGGAGGTTGATGCGATTGAAAACTCATTTTTCTTTACACCACTGAAAAGATACCCCAATGCATCGGGCATAAACAGGATATTTGTTGTAATTTCGAGCAGCGGAGATCGATCGCGCTTATAAGCATACAACTGAAACAGTGTATTAAATTGCATCAGCTGAATGCCGGTCATCAGGTATAATTCCTTTTGAGGGATGATTTTAAAAACCTCCTCCATCGCCGTATCGGTGCGTGGATCGCGGTAAGCATAGGGCAAACCGACTATCATTCCGTTCCGGTCGAGCAGGGCAATATCAACGCCCCAAGTGTCAACACCCACAGACTCGGGTTGAACTCCAAAATCATGTATACATTTTTTCAATCCGGTTTTCAATTCACCAAAAAGACTGAAAATATTCCAATAGAAGGAACCATTAATCTCGACCATCTGATTGTCAAACCGATGGATTTCCTTTAAGCTTAATTTGTTTTCCGAAATAGTTCCCAATATTGCCCGGCCGCTTGATGCGCCCAAATCGAAAGCCAGAAAGTTCCTTGTTGTCATCTTATTATTTTGCAGGTTTATCTAAGTGTTGATGAACGGTACTGATTAATTTTTTCCCAAAAATAGAGGAATTATGGGTCTGTATTGATATCCGGTCTTAAAAAATAACTTGCTTTTAGCAGCTAACGGCTGACTAACTACAAGCTGCCAGGAACCAGTTACCAATCGCAAGCTGCCATTTACATCACCTTCCAGACAGACATCCATACAGGAATCACAACAATACAAACGATATAGGATATCAGCATCAGACTTCCGCTCTTTTGCGCATCGCCCCCGTAGTTCTTAATCTGGATTAAAATGGCGATTGCCGGCGGAGAAACAGCCTGAATCAAAATAACATCGCTCACCAGTGAATTAGTCACTTTAAGGTTCACAAGCATCATTATAGCAATCGTTACCACCGGAATAATCAGAAATTTCACCCCTAAAACACGGATTGTGTCAGCAAACGAGGGCCAGATTTTTAATGATATACTGCCCAATACTGCCCCAAGTACGAAATTTGCGACCGGAACCGTTGCAGTGCCAGTCAGTTCAATGGCGTTATTGACGATTTTGGGAATGTATTGATGCCATCCCGTAAGCACAAATAGAATTCCCAGCAAATTGGCAATAAACGGGGGTGTTATAAGCTGTTTCCACGAAAGCTCTAACATCTTGCCCCCTGTACTGAGGAATTTGCCGACACTCCACAAAATAGGATTGAGTCCCATGATGATCAAAAAAGTGTAGAGTGCATACAAGTCAAACTGCTCAGGATAAATGGCCTGTCCGAGTGGTAATGCAAGATAACCTGCATTTTGCATGCTCGCAAGTGGCAATAAACTGCGCTTTGCCGAGAGGTCTTTGTAAAAAAAGAGCATTGCAAACACGATTCCGATTGCAATTAATCCCAGTCCGACCAGGGGAAGTATCCACCATAACGGAAAACGCTGAGGATCGAGTGTGCCGACGATATTTGAGAATATCATCGCCGGAAGAAGCACATTAATAATGATTAAAGTGAGACCTTTTACATCACCCGATTTGAATACTTGTGTGCGAACCAATATCGCACCGGCTAAGGCAATCAGCAACACCTGAACCAGGGCCAGCGTATTGCTTGTTAGCGTGACGAAAAAAATTTCAGACATATTTAGCTCTATACTTCAGACATTTTAAAAGAGGTCGATACAATTATCTGCGCAGGTTTTAAAGTCATTAGGTTGACGACTTTTAGGTTTGGTACAAGTCTGAATTAAATCTGCCTAATCCTTTCATTAGCAGCAATTTTATCCTATACCTTATCAGTCTATAGCCTATTTACCTGCGCTGTTACTACAATTATAGCTGAACGATCTTTATTTTTTATAAAACAGCCGGCCCGTGATCAGCAATCCGGCAAAAACAAATATGGCAAAAACCATACTGCTGACAGCCAGTTGCATGCCGCCTGATATCACGTGACCACTCGTACATCCTCCCGCCATCCGGGCACCAAAAATAAGGATAAAACCGCCAAACATGGCCCAGAAAATCCGTTTGCCTGTACTGTTTCCTTTGTATTTTGACCAGTTACTGTGAATTAACCGGATCTTAAAGTCTTTTTTTAACAGCGAGATAATCAGCCCTGCCAGGAATGATCCGCTGAGAAAAATCACCTCCCAGTTGCCCGGTTTTACAATCTTCGTAAAATATTCATTGTTCGTATTTCCTGTGAACAAGTTGGCAAGATAAGGGAAAGCGGTTGAAGCGCCGATTGGCCTGTCCATTCCAATTTTTAAAAAGACAATACTATTGAGAATGGCTAGTGCCACACCCGCAAAAATCCAGGTGCGGTCGGTTACTTTTTCAATTTTATGCACATAGAAAGCGATGGCAATAAATAGTGCTCCTAACAGAACAACCAGCGAATAAAAAATGACTGGCGTTGATCCGGTGAGTGAATAGAGTGAAATGGTTCCAAGATCGGGACCCAGTAAACCGGCAATCGAAGGCAAAACAAGCGTGTAAATCAATCCACCGAGCAATCCACCAGCCAGACCGGCGGCGGCGTCGAGTGAACCTTCACCCAGCGAAACAATCATGGTTCCGGGGCAATAACCCAGGATGGCCATGCCGGCGCCAAAAATTAATCCACCCAATACGATTCCGCCAACGATCAGTGGTTTTGCATGATAAGAGGCAAAACCCAGTCCTATTTCAATATTAAGCAGGATCACCCCTACTCCGATCGCAAGTGCAATGGCTTTGGCTACTTTATAGTTTTCGAGTGTCGCCATCCCGCTGATGGTGTCGAAACGGTTCAGTTTTGCGCTTCGTAAAATAGCGCCAAAAAGAAAACCAAAGAATAAAATCATGATTGTCATAGTGTTCCTCCTAATTTTTGAATCGGTTAATCGGGCCAAATTTAGGGAAAAATAGAGGAAATGTGCGATATTAAATAAGAATTTTGGTTATTAATTATGCTTTATATTCATTCAAATCCCGTCACGGGTAATGACTGGGAAAAAAACATGGGTGTAAACAAGACCTTTGTAGAGACGCGCAACCTCCGGCGAATCATTAACAATATCTTTTTGGTCGCTTACAATATCCGACAGCACATTTACAATATCCTACAGCATATTTACATTATCAGATAGTTTGGTTACATTATCCGACAGGATATTTACGTTATCCGACAGTAATATGCAATAGCCGACAGCCTGTTTACATTATCAGATAGCATGATTACAATATCAAATAGCATAGTTACAATATCCGACAGCCAATTTACATTATCAAATAGAATAGTTACAATATCCGACAGGTTAATTACGTTATCCGACGGTCTGTTTACAATATCCGCCAGCTCATTTAAATTAACTTTAATGAATCTGATTTATGTAATTCGATGATTGAATTCGGCTGAAACACTTGTTCAATAAGAATAAAAGACTTTCGATGATAACAGCTCGCATTTTATTTTTCATTACAATGTATATTAAAAGATTGTATTATAAATATTCGATAAAATAAATACTGAATTAATATTTTTTGTATATTTATATGATTTTTACTAAACTATTTTTTTAATTAAAAAATCCCATTATGAAATTCCGTGAAAAAACCTTTTGGGACATGGAAAAACAATCCATTTCCTATGTAAGTAAAAATGAAAGTGTGTGGATAGCCAATTCGGTTATTGCCGCTACAACTACATTTCTCGTAGCCAACGAGAAAGAGCTGGCGCTTGCCATTAAGGCCCAGGAGAACAACAATCCGGGAGGGCATGTTGCCCAGAAGAACCAGTCGCTGAAGACATTTATCCGTAAAGTTTACAAGTTAAGGCGGAAGCTTTCGTACTATGCCAAACGAAACGGTGATAAAGTGCTGCAAAACGATGTTGATATTCCGGAATCCGATTTGCTTTCCATTTCCGAAAATGGCGCGTTGTTAAAATGCAACTCGATCATTACGCGCGGGAAAGAATATTTACCGTTGACCGCTGCATATGGCGTGACTGCAGAAGATCTTGATACACTGACCACCGAACTTTCAAAAATCGAACAAATGTATCCTAATATCGGCTTGATCACCAATGATCGTAAAAGTGCCGGCCGTTCAATAAAAGATCTGATTATAGAAGCCCGCAACCTGCTCGACCAGCTCGACGATGCCTTTGAAGGAATGATTGAAGATGAGGATTTTTTAAATGGCTGGTTTGCGATCCGGAAAATCAAAGGGCGCCATAAAAACAGAGGAAATGATAAAAAGGGTCCATCAACAGATGCCAATTAATAAATACCTGACCACCGCCAGCATGTAGTTTAAAGTGTTTAAACGTGCAAACCCCGGGTGCAAACGACTTTGCTGCCCGGGGTTATTTTTCGCCCTGTCGTCCTGACTCGTCCTGATTTTTGTTTACAGATTTTGTGTTAATACTGCATTTACTTTTTTAACTCTCTACTTTATAATGGGTAATGATGAACCAGAGCTTTGTTGGGCAAAATGGTATGGGGTTCGATACCCCATCCATTTTACTTTACAATGGTTTAAAGTTTCACCATCGCTTCGTTGGGCTGTACAAAGCTATTGATTTTTTGTTCATTATTTTTATTGTTTCTGTAATAATTCTTCCATTGTTTATTAAATTTAATGCACTGATTATGTGCATATTCAGGTGTATTCATGTCCAAACTGCTATGTGGACGATTCTGATTGTAGATACGAATGATTTGCTCTAATTGCTTAGTAGCTTCTTCAAGAGACGTTAATTTCATCTTATTCAACCATTCATCCTTTAATATTCCATTAACACGCTCTGCTATTGCATTTTCACGTGGATCACCATTTTCTGTCATACTGATCTGGAAATGGTTCTTTGTTAAAACCTTGACATAATCACCGCAACAATATTGAACACCTCTGTCTGAATGGTGAATTACATTATTTGCACCTTTGGGCAGCTGATTTAATGCCATCTGTAACGCTTTTACTGTATACTTTGCCTCCAGGGTTGATCCTAAGTCCCATCCAACAATCTTCCTCGAATATGCATCTGTTATCAGATTCAGATAACCAAATCCTTCCATCGTCTCAATATAGGTTATATCGCTAACCCACAACTGATGAGCTTTTTCTGGCATAAAGTCTTTTATCAGATTTGGATATTTATGCATCCAATGATTACTGTAAGTTGTCCGAACCCGATAACGTCGTTTGCGTATCAGTAAACCCTGGTCTCGCAGAAATTCAAAGAACGAATCACGACCCAGATACAGGTCAACAGAAAGACGAGGTTGTATGAGACACAGCAATTTTCGACCACCTATTCTGGGCATTAATTTGCGCTCTTTTTCAACCAGTTGAAGTAATATCTCAGTTTTTGCTTCAACCCTATATGTGTATTTAGAATGCTGGTAGTAGGCTTGCCTACTCTTACCAAACAGGTCGCACAACGCTTCCATATCTTTGTCTGGACGCTTTGTACGCAGCTCCTTTACCGTTTGGCTCCAGATTTTTTTCTGATTGAAATTTTAAGATCTCGCTCAGCAATATCTATCATTGTATCAAGAGCAAGTGTACGAAGTTGCTCATAATCTAATTGTTGCTCCAATTTCTGTACCTTGGCCTCAAGCTCTCGCTCATAAGGCGATTTCTCTTTTTGTTTTGCCATCGTGCGTTGTAATTCTATCTGTTGCTGACTTGGTGCTTTTAGTCCAAATTTACGCATCCAAATCGTAATACAATTCTTCCCACCGATATTGTACTTTTTCTTGAGCTCGCACTGGCTCACATCTGTGTCCAGATACTCTTGAACAACCTTTAACTTGAATTCGTCCGTAAAACGATTTACTTTTAACTTCATAATCCTGATTTTAGTTTACTTTTTCTGTAAACCTATTTCAGGACAAGACATTGTATCCCACTCTAGCACCATCTTGTTTTCTCAT
>Ga0209484_10000380_pt1 | contig 9740 bp, 6 predicted proteins | sample NGEPer16B_FD_185493 | JGI IMG/M metagenome (GOLD analysis project Ga0209484, IMG submission 185493) | Arctic peat soil microbial communities from the Barrow Environmental Observatory site, Barrow, Alaska, USA - NGEE Permafrost159B-16B... | ecosystem: Environmental > Terrestrial > Soil > Wetlands... | reverse complement strand
ATGTAGGAGGGCCGAGATTATTCGTAGCGTGAAAGTGTGAAAGAAAAGGTCTACCTTTCACTCAGTTGATGGAAGGAGGAGAGATGGGAGCGAAAAACAAAAGGTTAAAGACCTAAAGAACACAGTCCTTCAGGTACTTTAACCTTCAATATTATTAATATATTTCTTAATACAATCTAGCGTGACATTCAGAACATAAAGTAGTTTTCCATTCATCGCCGATATCAACCGGATGTTTGAACTCCAACGGTTTAAATGAATTCGAAATCTGCATCGTAGAGTCTGTTCCCTGAGCTACTATTTCGTGACACAAATTACAATCACGCGTAATAACCTTACCACTTTCTGACTTGTGCCGGTCGTTATGACAGCGAAAGCAACCATCTGTTTCCATATGCCCAATATGATTGGGATGTACTGACCATTTCACACCCATTTCCGGGAAGAAATTTTGACTATAGCCTTCCTGAATACCTGAAATAGTTTGTTCTATTTCTTTCTTTTTCGATTCCAACAGATTAGGATAATTGGATGTGTAGTATTCGTGAACCTGTGTTTTGATGGCCAGCATAGCACTATCAGTTGTTGAATAATCCTTATACAATATATTCATGGCCACTATTTTCACGCCAGGTAATTCACGGGGGATTTTACCGGCAGTAATCATCTCATCGATAAAATTTTGGGGCGCTTGATAGTTATGCGAAGGTCTGTTGTGACAATCGATGCAATCCATTTTACGTACTTCCAATGTATCGTGTTGAGCGGCTGTTAGTTTTTTGTCGCCATCTTCAAAAATTGTGACTTCGCCCGTTTTAAGATTGGTATATTTCACCCATGGAATTTTCTCTCTGTCAAGTGATGAGGCAATGTATTCAATCTTCACATTTGGATTAATATGCCAATGTATTCCCTGAGCAATTCCCTGCGCACTGTTACTGGCACTGGTCTTCATCTGAAGTTGAACATTCCACGCGGTTGTAGTTTCATCCGCAAGATAGTTTATATTGCTCTTTTGTTTCCTGTCGTAAAATTTTTGTGGCCAGTGACAATGTTCACAGGTTTCCATCGCAGGACGTAAATTTTGGATAGGCGTTTCAATAGGATGTGGAATCTGATTTGTTAAAACTGCATAAACCTGATACAAACCGGTGACTTTACTTCTTACATACCAACCAGCCCCTGATCCCACGTGACATTCAACGCATCTTACCCTTGAATGAGGAGAATTTTGATAGGCTGTATATTCGGGCTTCATTGTTACGTGGCAAAGTTTTCCGCAGAACTCATTTGATTCTGTAATGTTAAAAGCCTGAAAACTTCCAATAGAAGTGAAAATTGCTAAGCAAATTGTTCCAATGAGAAAAATAGCTGCGGCATTTCGTGTCGATGGTTTATTAAAATCCCAAAGCGGATAATCGGGAGTTCCCACTATTTTGCGCTTTTCCTGTCTCTTGGCTCTTATCATTCCTATCGGAATTAAAATAAGGCCAAAAGCCATAAAGGCAGGAAGTGCCATATAAATAAATATTCCCAGGAAAGAATTACTTGAGTCAAAGTAGCTCGAAACTATAAACAGTAAAACAATGATCAGAAAACTGACTATTGCAATTGTTGTTCCGGCAATGGTTAATAGATTTTTTGTTGATTTTGGTAAGTGCATATTAAATGGATAATAAGATTAAAACAATTGAGAGAATGTGAAGAAAAGAGTTGTTTTAAGGCTCTTTATGAAAGGCAAATGTAATTAATAATTATGCAATGATCCTCGAACAACGTAATATTTTCTCAAAGATGGAATCATTCTAATATATGCGAAGTCTACTTTTCCATGAAGGGAATCTCAAATCTTAGCCATCGGGCATTGGTTTTTAGAATTGACAGATTCAATCAACGAAATAGAATTTTCTGACCAAAAATATAGAACAGTTAATTATTAGGTATTAATTTAAAAATCAGCACTTACCCTTAATGAATGATTTAAAATAGAAAGGGTTTAAATTATTTAGTATTATTTTGATTGATATAGATACGATAATTTGTTGATATATTATAAATGCATGTATTAGAATTTGAAAATGGTAAATTAATAATTACGTTTGTTCAAATTAAATTTACAATGATTACACATCTAATGTGCTATATATCAGTATTGTGAAAACATGGATATTTAGTCCTTTAGTCTATGAAAATTTGATTTTTAATAGTTTTGATGAGTACTTGTAAAACGAAGTTGACTTCAAACTATAACAACTACATAAATGTATAAACAAATAAATATGTCTGGGATTCGAAAATTCAAACGTTTGGGGAAAATCTCGATCTTAATAATTCTATTCTTTTTTGCAAACCATTTGTCAATCTTGGCCCAGTCGAATGACGATTGTTTGACATGCCATGATGACCCGGGACTATCTATTGAAAAATCTGGTAAAAAGTTATCCTTGTATGTTACTGCGAAAACTCTGAGCAATTCAGTTCACAAGGATCTTTCTTGTGTTTCCTGCCATTTAGATGCTGCAGTTGCGGAGTTTCCGCATCCTGAAGGTCTCAAACCGGTAAGTTGCAGTAAATGCCATCCCGAACCGGAAAAACAATACGAAGCCGGCGTTCACGGACAAGCCAAAAGATTGAAATCGCTTTATGCTCCCGATTGTATTGAGTGTCATGGTTCTCACGATATTTTGTCGAGAACCAATCCTCAATCAAAGACTTATAAGATGAATGTCCCGATTTTATGTGGTAAATGTCACCGTGAGGGAGCACCCGTAGCCAGAGTTTATAATGTTTCCGAGCATAATATTCTTGAAAACTATAGCTCTGATGCTCACGGGATTGGCTTATTCAAAAAAGGATTACTTGTTTCGGCAACATGTAATGATTGTCATGGAAATCATTTGATACTACCTCATACGAGTCCTAATTCCTCAATTTCAGTCAACAATATCGCCAAAACATGTATGAATTGTCATACAAAGATTGAAACGGTTCATACCAAGATTATTAAAGGGGCACTTTGGGAGGAAAAGCCTGGAGCGATTCCCGCATGCACCTCTTGTCATATACCACATAGTGTTAGTAAACAAAATATTGTCGTCAATATTTCGGATCGCGAGTGTATCAAATGCCATGAGCAGACAACTGCACAGAAAATGGTTGGAGACTCGCTAGTTTCAATGAAAGTTAACAAAGCCGACCTGGCAAATTCGGTTCATAAAAACATTGCATGTGTAAAATGCCATTCGGATGTATCGCCCGACAGGATGCGACCATGTGAGACCGCCAAAAAAATTGATTGTTCAGCCTGTCATGCTGAGGTTTCGTCATTATATGCAGAGAGCGGGCATGGTCAGGCACACGATCGGAAGGATAAAAATGCCCCTTATTGCACTGATTGTCACGGGACCCACAAAGCCAAATCGAGATATGACGATACTGCACCTACCTATCGTTCCAATATTCCGAAGCTTTGCGGAAAATGTCACCGTGATAATGGGAAAGCCAACAAAACAGCTGAGCTGCATCAGGTGAATGCTTTGGTTGATTACACGTCAAGTGTTCATGGTAAGGGGTTGTCTGAAAAGGGATTAACAGTAACTGCGGTTTGCACTGATTGTCACTCGACACACAATATCTTAAAGGAATCTGATGAACGTTCTACCATCTATTCGAAGAATATTCCTTCAACATGTGCCACTTGTCATAAAGGTATTTATGATGAGTACATCAAAAGTGATCATGCGATTACAAATACAACTGGTAATAAAAAATATCCAAGTTGCGTTGACTGTCATACTTCTCATACAATTAGTAATACGGGGGCTGATCAGTTTATGAATGAGGTTACTCATCAATGCGGTACCTGTCATGAAGAAACGGCGAAAACCTATCTGCTTACTTCTCACGGGAAGAAGCATTCTCTTGGAGATTCTAAAGCTGCAAAATGTTCCGATTGTCATGGATCTCACAATATCCTGAACGTAAATAATCCTAAATCTTCGATTAGCAGCGCGAATATCGTAGTCACCTGCCAGAAATGCCATGCGGATGCAAATAAGAGATTTACAGGATATTTGACCCATGCAACACATCACAATAAGGAAAAATACGGTGTTTTATATTATACTTTTTGGGCAATGACCAGTTTGCTGATAGGGGTATTTATGTTTTTTGGAATCCATCTGATTTTATGGTTTCCAAGATCAATTAAGAGCATGAAAGAAAAAATGAAACATCGGGAATCATTGGCGGATAAATACTTTGTTAAGAGGTTTTCCAGAAGTCAACGACTTACCCATATTTTTGTCATCCTCAGCTTCCTGATGCTTGCATTAACAGGGATGGTTCTCAAATTCTCGAACATGCCATGGGCTAATTTTATTGCTAATTTATTAGGTGGTCCACATATTGCAGGACAGATTCACAGATTTGGCGCCTTCATTACCTTTTGTTATTTCACTTTTCACGTATTCTCCTTAATTCAAACTAAAATAAAGAGGCACGTTCCGGTCAGCAAGTTTGTTTTTGGAAAAAACTCACTAATGTTTAACATGCAGGATATCCGGGATTTTGGCGCAACTATAAAGTGGTTTTTCGGAAAAGGGCCCAAGCCAAACTATGGCCGCTGGACCTATTGGGAAAAATTCGATTATATGGCTGTATTTTGGGGAATTGCAGTAATTGGATTTTCCGGCTTAGTACTTTGGTTCCCTGTTACTTTTACCAAGATTTTCCCTGGTTGGCTGATCAACGTGGCACAGATTATTCACAGCGATGAAGCATTGCTTGCTGTCGGATTTATTTTTACGATACATTTTTTTAATACCCACCTTCGTCCTGACGCTTTCCCGATGGATACGGTGATATTTACCGGACTTGTACCATTAGACGAATTCAAAAAGGACAGACCACGTGAATACAAAGATCTAAAGGATTCAGGCCAGCTTAAGAAAGTTATGGTGAAAAAGGAATTCAAAAGCTGGTATTACAGTACTATCAGAACATTTGGATTTATTTTCGTAGCCTTTGGCCTGATACTGGTCGGATTTATTATCTACTCGATGCTTTTCGCTTACCAGTAAAGTAGTGTAGGGTAGTTGCACTAAAATTAGTTGGTGAAAACTGCCGAAAGTCATGCTATGTAAAATCTGATTAAAAGTTTATCGGGATTCGTTTCGATAAACTTTTTTTTTGAAATCAAAATTGTTGACGATAGAGTGTCCGCAGTCAAATTTTGCTTATAGACAAGATAAGTTGATTGATATCAGGTATGCTAAAGTGTATTTTGGATTTGCTGAAAAAACTATTTTCATACCTCGAAGTGGTTAAATTTGAATCCCTTGCGGATTTTTTGGTTGAAAGAAGAACATGAAGTACAAATGATACTAAAATATAGTTTCAAAAAGCTTGCATTTTTCATTGGAAAACTGTGAATATATTACTGTATATCAAAAATATATTAGATTTTCGGCATATCCTGTTTAGACCTTATTTGTTATGTTAATTTAAATTATAACCATCTTGCTCCGCAGAGAACTGTTAAAGTAAACAATTCATGATATTTGCATTCAAGTAGCGATTTCCTTCTTAATGAATCAAGAAGGAAGTTATTTTAGCCATATTAGGGCTCCACAGGAAATAAAAAAGGAGAGGCACTTATATTCCTTGCATTGTAGTTTAAACGTGAAATCTAATGCCGGCAGACTCAGACAGATACTGATTTCTGGTTGATCTTATGCGATTTGCTTGCTTATACTTTCTTAAGTCAACTAATCATGGCCGCCTAACCAATAAAAAACTCCTTTGCTCATAAAGAACAAAGGAGTTATCAGTTAATGCAGCTTTAAGAAATCGATTATTTTTCTTTAGCAGGATTCGGATGAGCGATTTTTGCTGAATACGTTTTGAAATTAAACTCTTTGTAATTTGGACTTTCAGGATTATGACATTTCCTACAGAGTTTTTCATCAGGAATAATTAAACCTGCAGCCTTCGCTTTGGCTAAATCTTTCATAGTGGTAGATGACTTGTAGTCACTTCCTGCGCCATGGCAAGACTCGCATGATACACCTTCTGCAATAGTGATAGGTTGTGTGTCGCTTAATTCCAAACCAAATGCGGTTGAATGACATTTCAAACACTTCGGGTTTTTAGCTTCATCACCCTTCAAAGACTGCATAGCCTTAGCATGGGGACTATCAGCCCATTTTTTGTATTGTTCGCCTGTTGCCGACTTATTGTGGCACATCTTGCATTTTGCAGCTCCGATGTATTCATGCGGTGCAGCACTGGCAGGAGCTACGGCCAAAACCAAGCCACAAATTAACGCCAATGAGAAAATTTTAGTTAACATAGATACCTCCTTTAAAATTATTGTTATTATTATTTCTAAATAAACTACAACAAATATAAGACCATTTCCTAAATTCCACATGGATTTATCTTTTAAAAGCCATTTTCAGTATAATTTCTAACCATTATAAATAGCATAATTGGGCGGTTTTATATTTTGCATTATTTATTAACAGTCTAAATATTAAACCATTAACATTGATAAATTGATATAAACCAACTATTCAATTGATTTATAATATGAATACTATTGAATTTTAATAAAAAAATCCCGACTTAAAAATTATTAAGTCAGGATACTTTATTGGTAAACCTAAATCTGAAATGCCACAAATAAATCAATGACCCTGGATGTCGTGATAACCATTAAGAATGCTTTTAAAGTTGTTTAACGGATGTTTTCCTATTGAAGCAACGTATAAGTGGACAACTAAAAAGATTGAAACTAAAAACCCCAGACTGGCATGTAAGATAGCTGTTAAGAATATACCGCTGACAGAATAAACATTTTCAATAATCGTTTCCGGAAACAGAAGTGCCAAACCAGTAACTATTAAACCCGGAACGAATAGGTACATAACAGTAAGGTATGAAACTTTTTGCATAGGATTGAATTTCCGTTTTTCAGACAGTGGAAACGGAGGTTGATGGTTTTTAAACATTCCTGAGGTATAATACTCTACTTGCAAAGTGAGCCTTTTTATTAATCCCTTCAGTTTAAGCCTGTAATATTTTTTATTGGATGTCAGTATATTTCCAAGAAAAAAAAGCAGATAGTTAACTGCAACCAGAATCCCCGCAATATTGTGAAGATTTACAGCTAATTCGAAATTTGGGAATGCTAATTTCGGATTTGAATATTGCATACTTATCCCGGTAAAGATCAAAATTAAGATTCCCAATGCATTGATTCCGTGCCAGATTCTTAACCAGATAGGATAAAAATAGATTTTACTTTCAGATATCATAAATTTATTTTTTAACGATTCTACCGATCACATGAATACAAACGCCAGCCAATGCAATTAAGAATATAATAATACTGGCCCGATTAAGCCAGTCATTCTGATAAGCTCCAATTACATACGATTTATTCGAAATAATGGTATTCAACTTACCTGCTTCAGTTCGACTCTGAAGATTTTTATATTTATACAATGAGGCTACAAGCATCGAATTCTTTGAATGGCACTCCACACAATTATTCAAAGCTTTTTCTTTCGGAAGGATATTGTGTGAAACTGATAGAGAGTCAACAACCTGCGTGTGACACTCAATGCATCTTACATGCTTAAAATGAAGTTCCTGATTTGGAAGCCATTCATGAATATGAGACAGTGCCGGTTTAAGCGTATCCGAAATCAGCTGAAACTTGGTGTTGTTACTATGACACGACATGCACATATCGTTACTAAAGCTAACGATATCGCCTACAATAGGGCTTTTGCGTGATTTTGCCTGGTAATAGTGTTGGTTGTGACATTTTGAGCAAGTAAAGCTTTCGCCACTTTTCTGAAAATGGACACTTTTCCTAAATTCTTCGTCAATTTTTTCAAATTGGTAAGCTGCATATTTTTCGTCGCCTCCATGGCAATCCAAACATGTGCCTAAAGGTTCAAGTTTTAGTTCAGCATTATGTGGATAAGTGCCGTAAGCCGATGAATGGCAATCGGTGCATTTGAATTTGGCATGAACACTCGATTCCAAATGGTTTTTATCAAGAATATACAACGGATTCATCATCCGTCTGTCTTCTGCATTCGTAAGTGTATTGTGAAAAGTGATAGTTTGATGGGTATGGCATTTGAGGCACAAATCATTTCCGGGTACAAGTGATTTCTCCTGCGCCTGAGATTTTTGAGGAAACCCAAGGAAAAGTAGCATTAATAAAAAAAGAAAAGAACTCCGCATATCCAGACTATTAAATAAAAAAACTGAAGTCCGGGTTTCGGACTTCAGTTTTTTTTAAATGATTACTATTTTAAAGTTCGCATGTAATTTACAATAAACCAACGATCTGACTCATCAAGAATTTTTTTCTCGAAATTTGGCATTTCATCTCGACCTACAAACGACTGATAATAAATTACTCCATCACTTTGCCCTTGAAATTCAGCTGTTTTAAGAGAATTGATTTTTGTTTTCATATTGGATGCTTTAGGACCATCGCCCAGTCCTGTACCCCCATGGCACGATTTGCAATGTTTTGCATACAACATTTTCCCAACATTCTCAGGATCGCCTTTCCCTTTTTGTGGATTAGCCATACTTTTATAATTTGCCGGAATATTCCAGGCTGCACCAACTTTTTGATCCTGTGGAGCTACAAAAGCAAAAAGTACGACAGCGATCATAATTACAACTGTACTAGCAAGTAAATTTCTCAATGTCCTTTTCATATTTTTAAAGTTTGTGGATTAAATCTTCTTTAAAGATAACAAAAACCTGATTGATAATGCAAATCAAAGTTCTTATTAAAAGCCATATAAGCGGGTAATAACAAAGCCAATAGAAATTTGGTTATTAGTAAAATCATTTTGATTCCACATCATAGTTTCCTGAGGCAATAAACTATTTGTTGTTCCCATGTAGATCTGGAAGGCATGTGAACCTGTAGAAACTTCGTAACCGACAGCCAGATTTGGTTTTGGGTGATTCGTCCATTCGTGTTGTTCCGAGATCTCTTTAATTTTTAAAGGTTCATCATAGTTGAAAATGATAGAGCCTTGTGGAGATACTTTTATTCTGCCATTAAAATGAACACCAATTTTGTCGTGATCGTAAAGCACGCCAACTGAATTATAGTGTGTAAAACTAACTCCTGCCTGAACAGTTAACCAATCGGTAAACTTTCGGCCAACAATCAATTCTGAGAAATAGCTCAACCGATCGGGAAATTTAAATTCATTCACGGATCCAAGATGGTGGGCTACCTGTACATTGCCCGATTCAAAGGCACTAATGTTTCTTCCATCAACAGCCACATTGCCATACAAGGCGATTGCAACCGGAAATGTGTTTTTCCTTGTTTGCTGCATGATCGTCCATTTTGCACTCATATCAGTGGTCATATTCTTCTTGGTAATTCCTGCACCAACCTGAAAATTCTTTAAAGCCACATAGTTTAATCCTATCCTGATATTTGAGCCTGGGGCAAAAATACCCCATAAGTCAGAGTGACCATTTTCGACAGTTCCGAATTTGTGCTGAATAACAGCTTCAAGTGTTTTAACAGCAGGTATAACAGTCGTTTGGGCATCAATAAGATAACCGCTTTCAAAAGGTGACCTTACCGGTTTGTCTTTTTCTTTAACTCCGGTTGAATCAGATGCGACGTCCTGAGCAAACGAGATCGTCGAAATCAGGAAAAAAAGAATTATAAATAGGAT
>Ga0209484_10000369_pt1 | contig 9928 bp, 9 predicted proteins | sample NGEPer16B_FD_185493 | JGI IMG/M metagenome (GOLD analysis project Ga0209484, IMG submission 185493) | Arctic peat soil microbial communities from the Barrow Environmental Observatory site, Barrow, Alaska, USA - NGEE Permafrost159B-16B... | ecosystem: Environmental > Terrestrial > Soil > Wetlands... | reverse complement strand
TGAAATAGGTGGGAAGAAACCAGCAGTTGTGGTTGGTAGTCTCAATAAATATACGCGCGAGGAGATTCGCTCGGTTAACTCAGGTATTGAACCGGAATATTTTTACGATGGCAGGAAAGTACTTGACCGGGGTAATAAGTCTTATCCTATTTTGTCACTTGAGGATTATCTTTTCAACGATAATTATACAGGTCAAATGCGCTTTGTTCGGATCAACAAAAAAATATACGACGTTTTTAAAGAGGAAAATCCTGAAATTATCGAAAAATTAAAGAGAGAACGGAAGGTTATTCTGATCATGGAGAGTGAGAACCTCAATTGTTATGCAGAGATGCGTGCTTTCTTTATGGAATTGGATGCTCATATTTGCAAGTGTCCTGTTATACTTCACCGGTCGTACAAGGAGAATAATTACGAAGATCTTCTGATTAAGGCATCAACTGATATTGGCGGTTTATTTATAGATGGATATGGTGACGGAATCCTATTGTCAAATGAGGGAAATATTGGTTATAATGAATTGAAAAATCTTGCATTTGGCATATTACAGGCGAGCCGGATGCGCGTAACAAAAACCGAGTTTATCTCCTGCCCGGGATGTGGCAGAACCCTTTTTGATCTTCGGGATACACTCACCGAGATTAAACGTAGTTTCAACCATTTGAAGAATCTTAAGATTGGAATCATGGGTTGTGTTGTGAACGGTCCAGGCGAAATGGGGGATGTCGATTACGGATTTGTTGGTTCAGGCAAAGGAAAGATCAATCTATACAAGGGGCAGAAATTGATCAAACGTCATGTTGACACTGAGAACGCCGTGGAGGAACTCAAAAAATTAATGATGGAATATGGTGATTGGAAATCACTGGTCTGAAATACTCAAAGGATAAATCAGAAAGAATAAAGGTTAAAGTGCTGGCTACCATTGGTGTCTTTCCCTTTACCCTTTATCCTTAATTTTCTTTCAAAAGAAATCACTCTCATTTTCCGGAACATCACTGTCCTCTTTCATTACCTTTGTACAATCGAGATCCATTCTAAATCCTTCCGGGGCTTCGAACCGTGTCTCCTGTGAAAAACCTAAGGTGGGATCGCGGTAAATTTTATTCATGAAATAACCATAAACGGGCAAGGCCATATTTGCTCCCTGACCCATTGAAATTCCTTCAAAGTGGATGGCACGCAAATCTCCTCCGGTCCATACGCCGGTGACTAACTCCGGGGTAATCCCCATAAACCATCCATCCGATTGATTTTGAGTGGTTCCTGTTTTTCCGGCGATATCTGCTGTTAAACCGCCATAGATCAGCCCAGCACGGCGAAGCCGTGTGCTCGTTCCTTCATTTACAACTCCCTCCATCAAATTAAGCATCAGAAAAGCCGTTTTTGCATCAATGGCGTCGTGGTGTTCAGGTGAGAAACGGGAAAGAATAATGCCGTTTTTATCTTCAATCCTGGTAACAAAGATTGGTTTAGTATAAACGCCATTGTTGGCATAAGTACCATATGCAGCAACCATCTCATAGATACTTACATCCGAGGTCCCAAGGAACATCGAAGGTACGGCATCGATGGGGCTGGTAATTCCCAGTTTTCGCATCATATTGGCCATTGCTTGCGGATTAAACTGCTTCATTACCCATCCCGATACCTGGTTGACAGAATTGGCAAGTCCCCATTTTAGGGTAACCATGCGCCCGTCATAATCAGTATGTCCTGCGTTTTTTGCGGTCCAGGTGCGACCATCGGATAAGTAAAAAGTCTGTTCGGCGTTTGGAACAAGTGTGCAAGGTGAGTAGCCATTTTGCATGGCCAGCGTATAAAGGAATGGTTTTACAGTCGATCCGACCTGCCTTTTTCCTAACTTCACCATATCGTACATGAAATATTTGTAATTTGGGCCTCCAACCCAGGCTTTTACATAGCCGGTTTTTGTTTCCATCGTCATCATGGCCGACCGCAGGAATCCGAGCGTATATTTCACCGAGTCAAGCGGTGTCATTGTCGTATCAATCTCCCCACGCCAACTGAATACAGTCATCTCTGCAGGTTTACTGAACTCTTTTGTAATCTCCGCTTGATCCATACCGTGACTTCGGAGTTGTCGGTAACGTTCGCTTTGTTTGATTGAAAAATTAAGCAGGTTTTGTGCCTCTTCGTCTGTCATTGTATTCGGGAATGGCGGATTACGCAATATCTTGATTCTTTTGTCAAATACCGGTTGTAATTCAATGCTAAGATGTTGTTTTATCGCATATTCTGCATATGTCTGCATCCGCATATCGATTGTTGAATAGATCTTTAATCCATCTGAATGGATATTATAGGGTGTTCCGTCAGATTTTAGATTTTTATGGCACCATCCGTATAAAGGGTTCGTTTCCCATTCGAGTGAATCTTCGTAAAACTGTTGGTTCTGCCAGGCTCCATATTTCTCACGATCAGGTTTTTGAGACATAAGGATGGTCCGCAGGTATTCAGTAAAATAGGTTCCGGGGCTCGATTTAAAGTCCTCTTTATGGTAATTAAGCTCTAAACCTTTCACCTTTAATGCATCGTACTCCGATTTCGAAATCGTTCCGAATTTACGGACCTGATTAAGCACCACATTTCTACGTTGTTTTACTAATTCAGGACGTCGCAGTGGATTGTAAAGTGATGGATTTTTTGCCATTCCGATCAGCATCGCTGCCTGGACGAGCGTGAGTTTATCGGGAGGAATCCCAAAATAGATTTGTGATGCGGATTTAATTCCAACCGCAAGGTTCAAAAAGTCGAACTTATTGAGGTACATGGAAAGAATCTCTTCTTTGGTGAAATTTCGTTCGAGTTTTACCGCAATGACCCACTCCCTGAATTTACGGAATGCCAGGTCTTTTTTACTGTCCATCTCCTCGCGCGGGAACAACATCTTGGCCAATTGTTGACTGATTGTACTTCCTCCTCCCGAACTCTCATCTCTCGTAATGATCCCTTTCGCTACCCTAAATAATCCTTTTATATCGATCCCTGAATGTTCATAGAAACGTTCATCCTCTGTAGCAATAAGGGCTGTAATTACATTTTGACTGATCTGCTCGTAGGGAACATAGGTCCGGTTCTCCTTGTAGAAAAACTTCCGCATCACAACACTGTCGCTTGAATAGACCTCGGAAGCCAGAGACGATTCGATGTTTTCAAGTTCGGTAAGTGACGGCATAAAACCTAGTTTGCCTTTTGCTACAAGTGTAAAAAGGATGATAATCAATAGAATACCAATTCCGAAGATGCTCCAGAATATTTTGATGTATTTTTGAAATGGATGATCAGTACCAGTCATAAACGGATTTATTTGAATGTTACAAACTTACATGAAAAAACTTAAAGTGGGAGAGGAGGCATAGTAAAATCACCTTAAGGAAGCTTAAATTATGCGTTTTCAGTTTCATTGGAACAAAAAAATAACCGGCTGTAAACCGGTTATTAAGTGAATATTTTGAATGTTGCTTTAAAAGGATGAATTATCTGATCAATTTGTCGACGTTCTTAGTTAATATTGATTTCAACAGTAGTTGAAGCTGAGTTATTCGAACCATCAACACAAGTAATTTTAACATAGTACTTACCGGTTGCAACGGGACTCGTCCCTATCAATAGGGGTATAGTAATGTCACTAAGATTGATTTCCTGTTGTTTAACGTTTGCACTAAAGCTTGTTGAAGCTTTAGTGAAGCTCCAGGCTACAGGAGTTGGGACGTTTTTTAAGATAAATCCAATGGGTGGCAAATTCGTAATTGCAATTTCGTAGCTGCTGATTTTCGCATTGTCCGCGAAAGTTGCCTGAAATGGAACCGTGTTACCAGGTATGAACGCCTGTCCTGCAGTTGGTTTTACGACCGCGATGGTTGGTTTTGTGGTATCGGGAATTACCGGGTCAGGCGTACTGCCTCCTTTTTTACATCCGAAAATGATTGTAATCAGTAAGCTGAAAACAATAAAAAAGTTCAATGCATTTCTCATAGTAGTTTGTTTAGATGAAGCCTGAGTGTCGTACAATTACTTACCTGAAATTTTGATAATCAAAATGGGTAATCTGTGTCAAAGATGGTTGTTTTTTATCTTTCTCAGATAGTTTAATCTCGTCGGGTGAGAGAATCCAGTCAATATTTATATCCGGATCATTCCATGCAAGTCCGCCGTCAGCACCTGGATTATAGTAATTGTCACATTTGTAGGAAAATACTGCTTCTTCGCTAAGCACTGCGAATCCATGTGCAAATCCCCTGGGAATATAAAGCTGCCGATGGTTGGCCTCCGAAAGTTTTACTGCAACATGTTTTCCATATGTGGGTGAGCCAATCCGGATGTCAACGGCAATATCCAGTACTTCTCCCTGCAAACATTGCACAAGTTTGGCTTGTGTGGCGGGTGGTTTTTGAAAATGAAGTCCGCGTAAAACGCCGAATCCCGATTTTGATTGGTTGTCCTGGACAAATTGAATATTCCCGACTTCTTTTTCAAAAATATCCTGACGAAACGACTCGAAGAAATATCCGCGGTGGTCGCCAAAAACATCAGGTTCAAATATCAATACTTCTGGAATATCTGTTTTGATAACTTTCATATTTGAGGTTTTCTTATTGGTGATTACTCTGCTGCTAACCGGATCAGGTATTGTCCATACTGGTTTTTAATCATTGGTTGAGCAAGTTCAATTAGCTGATCTTTTTGAATCCATCCGTTATGATAGGCAATTTCTTCGGGACAGGCAACTTTTAGTCCCTGACGGGTCTCAATCGTTTCGATAAAGTTAGAAGCCTGAATCAGTGAGGTGTGAGTTCCTGTATCCAGCCATGCAAAACCACGTCCCATTGTTGACAGTTTTAACTGTTTTCGATTCATATATTCCTGATTAACAGTTGTAATTTCGAGTTCGCCCCGTAGAGACGGTTTGATATTTTTGGCAATTTCGATCACTGAATTGGGATAAAAATAGAGGCCAACAACGGCATAATTTGATTTTGGAGCCGCTGGTTTTTCCTCAATAGAAATAACGTTTCCCGCTTTGTCCATCTCTGCCACGCCGTATCGTTCGGGATCAGAAACAACATACCCAAAAATAATCGCTTTCTGTTCTTTTTTAACAAGTTCAACTGAATCACACAATATTCCGGAGAAACCATAACCGTAAAAGATATTGTCCCCCAATACGAGACAAACATCATCTTTTCCGATAAACTTCTCACCCAGGATAAAAGCTTGTGCAAGTCCATCCGGAGATGGTTGAATTTTGTAGGTAATATTAATGCCCCAATCTTTTCCTGTCCCTAACAGCCGCTCGTACATTGAGATGTCTTCAGGCGTAGAGATCAGCAGAATATCTTTGATTCCTGCAAGCATTAATGTAGATAACGGGTAGTAAACCATTGGTTTATCATAAACGGGCAACAATTGTTTGGAAACCCCTTTTGTGATTGGGTACAGCCGTGTACCAGAACCTCCTGCAAGTATAATTCCTTTCATAATGACTTTTTTAAATGAAACGATTTAAAAATATTTTGTTTAAAGATTTAAACTTAAAAGCTAAAATCAACTGGACATGTGTTTTTGTCCGCTTACTTTGCACTAATCTGTATTGTTTTCTCTGGTTTCTTTTGTAATTGGCACAATTACTGGTTTACTGCTTTACCGATGTCTATTCTCTTCTTAATCTGTGCCATCAGGATGTAAATCAATACACCGATCAAAGTGCCAAATGAATTTCCGGCAATATCATAAGGATCGAATGAGCGCCCCATGTGCATAATATACTGGAAGATTTCCATCACTATCCCCCAACTAATAGAGAAGAGAATGATCAGGTAATACCAGATATGTTTGATTTCTGCATGCATTGACCAGCAGGCAAGCCAGGTGAGGCCCAAATACATACAGGTATGTACAATCTTATCAACCCCTGGAAATAATGGAATTTCCGGAAAATCATTAGGAGGAAGCAACGATAGGAATGCAATAATAACGAGATACACCAGGCTAAGTGTGATCCGAAGCCACTGAGGAATTGAATAGAGTAGTGATATCATATATTTTATTGAAATCCTTTGATATGCGTTAATATTTGCTAAAAACTTTGATCGGCAAATTTAAAAAATGTTTTTGTTAAAAAATATTGATATAATTTAGAGATTTGGTGGTTGAAAACCGGTTTTATATTAGTTTACAGATTTTATGAATAAACAAGGTTTAAATCGCTTTGCCACTTTCTATCCCAGTTGTCAACCTTCTATCGAAATGAAAATAGCATAGGTTTATTTTGTGGCGCATAGAGCAATTTTATTTCGTTCTGCCTTTGCAGATGCGCCTTTTTTCAATATTTCTATTCGACCCCGGGTTATGCTTTCTTTGGTCGCTCACCCGGGGCTATTAATATTCGACACCTTTAGTGTCAGGCATTTTAATTTTACTATTACTGGCTACTCTTTGTCTCATTTTTTCTCACTGTCACAAAGTCTCTCCCTCTCAACTTCATCTTCTTATCTTAAGCTGTATCCCATTTTTGATCGGGTGATCCGAAACCAGAACAAGATAGCCGCCACCACCAGCGCCTGATATCTTCCATCCTAATGCTTCTGGTTCGTAAAATTTGATTTGCTCAAGGATATAGGGATTTACCATGTGAGGGAACATTGCAACTTGTGCTTCAAATGATTTTCTGACACTTTCGCCAAATGCAGCGAGATCTTTGTCTGAGATTGCTTTCCAAACTCCTTCGGCTGCATCAGCAAGCCGCTGGGCACCTTCTTTATTTATATTGGTATCGGACAATACATTATAACCGTTTTCGCGGGGTGAAAGATTGATCAGCCATAAATGTCGTTCAATCCAGGCTAACGTATTTTCATCCGTAACAGAAGTGATTTGTTTTGGCCAATAGTTTTCAAGTGGATAATCAAGTTTATTAACTCCCGGATAAACAATTCCTATCGAATCCTGTGAACCGCTGACATAACTTGTCCCCGGAGGATTTTCGACGCAGAAAAGTGTTCTTGCCAGTTTTTCTTTATCACCTTCTGGAATATCTGTTTGCCAAAGCTCTATCGCTTTTGCCCTTGTGCTGCTCGACATCCCGGATCTGTCGTTAAACTCATATTCGGGTTCAATAGAGATGGTGATAACCGGACCGGGTGCATTTTTCGATACAAAAGGCTGATCGAGCCATCCCCCTGCCAAATCGAGACGAAAGGGGATCTTGCACTCTTTGCGCAATGCTGTTGTTGAACGGGCCGGGAGTCCCTGATGCGGAATTCGCTTGCTCACTTCCAGGGTTATCCCCAGTTTTTTACAAAACTCCTGCTTATCAGGCGTAAAACCATCTTCGTTGACGAAGAAAATATCGGGATGTAACGCCACCACCTCTTTTTCGAAATCCATCAGTCCGGAACCACTGTTGATCCAGGCATCTTTGACCATCCGAAGGGCTTTCACCATATACAGTCGTTCATGATCGGTATTAACTGTTTTGCGACCTTTCAGCGAGCTGATGGTTTGGTCCGACCCTAATCCGACATACAGATCGCCATACGATGCTGCCTCCTCAAAAAATGCCACATGCCCTGAATGGAGCATATCGTAACAGCCGCTGACAAACACGCGTTTAGTCATTTGAGATAGTTTGAATTGTAGTTAATAAATAATAGCGAAAGGGAGAAGGAACGACAGGGCGACAGGGCGAAGGGGCGAAAGGGAGAAGGGGCGATGAGTTAGAGAGACCATTTTTCAGGCGAATTTATCATGATGATCAGTTGTGATAGAATATGGTCATATTTGTCATAAAGCAATGCGTGTTTCTCCTTGTCAATGTAATTAAACTCCAATGAAAAATCGAGCCAGACCTGTGTTTCAGCGGCTTCAGCCTCTGCGTCTGAAAGTTTTACAATAAATGATTTTGGATATCTTCTTTTTCTAAATGCTTCGGCTGTGTTGGCGCAAACAGACCTTGAACTTCGCCTGATTTGATCGGTTAATGAATATTTTTCTTCGGGAGGAAAGGATTTCGAAACATGATATATTTCTACTGCAGCCTGAAAGGCTAACTTATAAACCTGTAGATCTTTGTGCGTTCTAATTTTGTCCATTGTTTCACTTCTAAATTATCTTAAAAATCATTTCAAATTTCGCCTTCTCGCCCCGTCGCCTCATCGCCTCGTCGCCACTTTTCCCGTCTCCCCGTCGCCTGATTTGACTTCGTTTCGCATTAATTACCTGTGCTCAGATACCATTTAAACAATCGTTCCACACCTTCCCCAATCTCAATATGATGATGCCAACCTAACTTATGCAGTTTTGAAGGATCGGTCAATTTACGCATTGTTCCATCGGGTTTTGTAGTATTGAAGATCAGTTCTCCGTTGAAACCTACTTTTTCTCTGATCAGGTAGGCCAGGTCGCGGATGGAGAGTTCGATACCCGTACCGATGTTGATATGCGTATTACGAATTTCACAAGATGCGGATTGCGCGGATTCAGACGGATTGACGTCTTTGAAATCTACGTTTTCCATCAGGAAGACACAGGCGTCTGCCATCTCTTCACTCCAAAGAAATTCACGCATTGGCGCACCGCTTCCCCAAATCTCGACAGAAACTGATCGCGACTGGGCGACTGGACGACTGGGCGACTGGGTGACGCGAATGCCGTATTTGTCTAATATTTTCAATATCTCGTCGTCTCCCTTTCTTCCATTCTCTTCTTCACCCTTTCTCCCTTTCGCCCCTTCTCCTCCGACTCCTTCGATAGGTCTTTTATTCAGATCTTCCCGAATGTCATCCATGTTATTTTCTTCGAGACATTTACCCAGGTACATTTTCCGGAGCATGGCAGGAAGAACATGCGATTTTTCGAGGTCGAAATTATCATTTGGACCGTAAAGATTGGTCGGCATGACCGAAATATAATTGGTGCCGTATTGCAGATTGTAACTTTCACACATTTTGATACCTGCGATTTTTGCAATGGCATAAGGCTCGTTCGTGTATTCCAAAGGATCCGTTAACAGGCAATCTTCTGTCATGGGTTGAGGCGCATCACGCGGATAGATGCATGTGCTTCCCAAAAACAGCAACTTCCTGACATTGTTCAGGTATGCCGCATGAATCACGTTGTTCTGGATCATCAGGTTCTCGTAGATAAACTGTCCGCGAAAAGTACTGTTGGCCATAATGCCTCCCACCTTAGCTGCCGATAAAAAGACATATTCCGGTTGTTCCTCGGCAAAAAACGTTGTAACAGCTTGCTGATTCGACAGATCAAGCTCCTGATGTGAGCGGAGTACAAAATTGGTATACCCTTGTTGTTTCAGATTATTGAGAATCGCAGAGCCAACCAGACCATGATGACCGGCTACATATATTTTAGCGTCTTTATTCATTTTTAAAAAGGATTACACGAATTATTAAAAAGGATTTCACGGATTAATACGGATTACACCGATTTAGGTGGCGTATGAATGAAACGTTTCCACTTCAGACTTGATTCCCCAAAATTCACAAGCAGACCGACTTCTAACCCAGTTGCTTTTAGATAATTGATGACTTGATCCGAATTGCTTTGGTGCAAAAAGGTCGCAACTTTGATTTCAAGAATGATCGTATCGTAACAGACAAAATCTGCAACAAAGGATTTATCCAAAGGCTTTCCGTCGAAAAGGATGTGTAAGTGTTTGTGTCTGAAATAAGGAATACTCAGCTTTAAAAATTCCTTCTCTAACGCTTCCTGATAGACAGGCTCCAGAAAACCACATCCCAGTACATTGTGAACATTCATGCACGCCCCGATTATCCTATAACATTCTTCTTTAAATGGATATTCATTCGTGTCCATTTGTGGATGTTTTCACTGTGTATTTGTGGATGCTTTATTCAAAGTAATTAAGTGTTCTGTATCCACCTTC
>Ga0209484_10000368_pt1 | contig 9928 bp, 10 predicted proteins | sample NGEPer16B_FD_185493 | JGI IMG/M metagenome (GOLD analysis project Ga0209484, IMG submission 185493) | Arctic peat soil microbial communities from the Barrow Environmental Observatory site, Barrow, Alaska, USA - NGEE Permafrost159B-16B... | ecosystem: Environmental > Terrestrial > Soil > Wetlands... | reverse complement strand
GGCGCGTCCGCGACCACCGAGATCTCGCGCAAGGACTTCGGCCTGACCTGGAACGCTGCGCTGGAGACCGGCGGCGTCCTGGTCAGCGACACGATCCGGATCTCGCTCGACGTCGAGGCGGTCGCCCACGCCTGACCCTCCCCTCGCCCGCTCCCTACCCTCCGGTCCGCACGTTTCGCTCGGATCTGTGCGTTGAACGCACAGATCCCGACGAATCGTCGGTCGCCTTGGGGTCCGAGCGGGCCGGTGGCGGGTCAGCCGAGCGCCCCCTCCAGGCGCACCGGGTCGATCCGCCAGTAGTCGACCAGCACGCCGTCGACCGTGACAACGGGCACCAGCTCGCCGTAGCGGGCGACCAGCTCCGGGTCGGTGTCGACGTCGACCTCCACCCAGCCCGTTCCGGCAGCGGAGGCCGCGCCGGTGACGACGTCCCGGGCCGCATCGCACAAGTGGCAGCCCTGCCGGGCGTACAGGATCACCCGGCCGCTCACCTGCGCACTCATGGGCTCAACCCTAGGGCGGTGACTACAGTGAACGAGTGCCCGAGTCGACCCATGACCCCATCGGGGCATCGCCTGAGCCGTCGCGAACCGCGGCCTTCTTCGACCTGGACAACACGATCATCCGCGGCGCCAGCGCCTTCCACCTGGCTGTCGGACTGCGCAGCCGCGGCTTCTTCAGCGCCTGGGACCTGATCACCTTCGCGGTCCACCAGGCCCGCTACCTGGCGTTCGGGGAGAACCTGCACCAGATCGCGACCGTGCGCTCCCGGGCGCTGTCCATCGTGGCCGGCCACTCGGTGGCCGAGATCACCGCGATGGGCGAGGAGATCTGGGACGAGGTGCTCTCGCTGCGGATCTTCCCCGGCACCCAGGCCCTGCTCACGGAGCACATCGAGGCCGGGCACCAGGTGTGGATCATCACGGCCAGCCCGGTGGAGATCGGCGAGCTGATCAGCCGGCGGCTGGGGGCCACCGGGGCCCTCGGAACGGTGGCCGAGCACGTGGACGGCTACTACACCGGGCGCCTGGTCGGCGACATGCTGCATGGGAGGGCCAAGGCGCGTGCGATCGCGGCACTCGCGGAGGCCGAGCACCTGGACCTGCCCACCTGCTACGCCTACGGCGACTCCACCCACGACGTGCCGATCCTGTCCTCGGTCGGCCACCCGGTCGCGATCAACCCCGACCGCCGGCTGCGCCGGCACGCCCGTGCGGTGGGCTGGCCGATCCAGGAGTTCCGCGGACGACGGCGCGTGGCCGCCCGGCGGGGCGCCCAGACGGCCAGCTGGGCGGGTGCGGCCTGGGCCGCCGGGTTGGTGCTCCGGGCCGTCCGTCGCGGCCTGCGCTGAGCGAGCCGCTCGCGGCCAGGACGCCCAGGGCGAGGGCGCCGGATCCGTCAGCCGGACGAGACCTCGGCCACCGGCCAGCCGTCACGCCACGCCAGCTCGCGGATGGCGAGCTGGTACGCGCCGTCGAGGGTGCGGTCGTAGTAGTGGAAGGCCAGGTATCCCTCGGAGAGCGACTGTCCACCAGGTCCCACGATGTCGCCGTCGGTCTCCAGCAGAACCGTGCCTCCGCCGTTCAGCAGCGGGACGCCCTCCTGGTCGACGTAGGGACCGGTCACCTCTTCCGAACGTCCGACGGCGATCCTGTAGGTGCTGCCAAGACCTCGGCAGCACGAGTCGAACGAGACGAACAGGTAGTACCACCCGTCACGCGAGACGATGTACGGCGCCTCGACCGCGTTGGGCGGGCTCTGTCGGTCGGCCAGACGCAACGGCTCGGCTGCGGGATCGGCGCGCAGCCCGGAGGGCCAGGACAGCTCGACCATCCGGATCCCGCTCCAGAACGAGCCGAACGCCATCCACGGCGTGCCGTCGGCATCGGTGACCACTCCAGGGTCGATGGCGTTGAAGTCGTCTGCGCCGGTCGAGGCCACCACCACGCCCCGATCCGTCCAGGCGTAGTCAGGGTCGGCCGGGTCGAGGGTCGGGCTGGAGTGCAGCCCGATGACCGAGGTGTTGCTGCCGAACGTCGACGCCGCCCAGTACAGGTAGTAGGTCCCGTCGTGGGCCACCACCTCAGGAGCCCAGTAGTTCCGGACGCCGGACACCGTCTCGGCCACCCACGCCGGCTCGTCCTCCGGCTCCCACACCGGATAGGGGTCGGACCACACCTGGCCGTCCGGTGACGTCCTGATCTGGATGCTGCCGGCCGGGAAGCCCTCTGCTCCCGTCGAGAACACGTACCAGGGCTCGCCGTCCTGCCCGGCGACGAGCGCCGGGTCGTGCGTCGAGAGGTTGCCTGACACGTCCACCGCCGTCGCGAAGGCCTTCGCCGTCTCGACCGTCGCGGGTCCCTCCGGCCGCACCACCAGCCAGGTGGCCACCGCGCCCACGGCGACGGCCCCGGCAACCATCCCCGCGAGGAGGCGTGACGATGGTCGCCGGGTCATCGGCGGGCGGCCAGACGGAGCAGGGTCCACGAGACCGGCGGCAGCTCGACCCGAACCACGCCGTCGGCCTGCCGCGCTGAGCCGTTGGCCACGGGCACGAGCGACCCGTCGTCGTCGACGCTCGCCCGCGCGTACGGGTCCGGGTGGGAGAGGGTCAGCGCCTCGGTGATCTCCACCCCGGCGAAGGCCCGGACGTCGATGTCGACGACCAGCCGCTCCAGCACGGAGCGGTTCACCATGAACACGGCTACCGCCCCGGTGTCGGGGTCGTGCGTTGCCACGGCGTCCACCAGCGGCGTCTCCCCGAAGCGGTGCGTGTCGTGGACCGGCGCCGCCAGCTCCACCCGCAGCACCTGCCCGACCGCGTACCGGGACGTCAGCGCGAACGGGTGGAACGTCGTCTGCCGCCAGATGCGCCCGCCCGGCTCGGTCATGATCGGCGCGATCACGTTCACCAGCTGCGCCAGGCTCGCCGCGTGCACACGGTCGCTGTGCCGCAGCAGGGAGATCAGCAGGTTGCCCACCACGACGGCGTCGGCCACGTTGTAGTGGTCCTCGAGCAGCGCCGGGGCCACCGGCCAGGCGTCCTTGGGAGGGACCGAGGGGGTGGCGTTCTGGTACCACACGTTCCACTCGTCGAACGAGATGTTGATCCGCTTGTCGATCCGCTTGACCGCGCGCACCGCGTCCGCCGTGGCCACGACGTCCTCGATGAACTGATCCATGTTGATCGCCGAACCGAGGAAGCTCGCGAGGTCCCCGTCGGTCTCGAAGTAGTACGCGTGTGCGGAGATGTAGTCCACCTGCTCGTACGCCTCGGCCAGCACGGTGGCCTCCCAGGTCCCGAAGGTCGGCATCGCCGAGCTGGAGCTGCCGCAGACCACCAGCTCGAGGTTGCCGTCGATCATCCGCATCGCCCGTGCGGTCTCCGCGGCCAGGCGGCCGTACTCCTGCGCGTTCTTGTGCCCGATCTGCCACGGGCCGTCCATCTCGTTGCCCAGGCACCACATCCGGATGTCGTGCGGCTTGTCGGTGCCGTTGGCCTGGCGCAGGTCCGACCAGTACGTCCCGGAGGGGACGTTGCAGTACTCCAGCAGGTCGAGGGCCTCCTGGACGCCACGGGTGCCCAGGTTGACGGCCATCATCGGTTCGACCTCGGCCTTGCGGCACCACCGGAGGAACTCGTCGACGCCGACGGTGTTCGGCTCGGTGCTGTGCCAGGCCAGCTCGAGGCGGGTCGGGCGCTGCTCGACCGGCCCGATGCCGTCCTCCCACCGGTACCCGGACACGAAGTTCCCGCCGGGGTAGCGCACCGTGCTGACGCCCAGCTCACGGGTGAGGTCGACGACGTCGCCGCGGAAGCCGTCGTCGTCCGCCGTGGGGTGACCGGGGTCGTGGATCCCGGTGTACACGCACCGACCCAGGTGCTCCACGAAGCTGCCGAAGGTCCGGCGGTGCACCGGGGCCACCACGAAGGCCGGATCGAGGATCAGCGAGGCGGTGCGCATGGGCTCTCCTTGGGACGTGTGAGGTGGGCGGTGGCTCCACGGGAGACGGCTCTACAGTCGGGACCGGAGTGATCCTGCGGCGGGGCGGGGTCGGGATCGCTGTCCCGGGTCCGTGCGGGGCAGCGCCCGGGCTCAGGTCACTTCAGACTGCCTAGGGAGAGGCCGCCCTGCCAGTACTTCTGCAGCGCCAGGAAGGAGATGATCAACGGGATGATCGAGATTAACGCCCCGGTCACCACGAGGTTCCACAGCTGTGTCCCGGCCGCACCGGACTGGGACTGCGCCTGCCAGGCACCGAGACCGACCGTCACGGGCAGCAGCTTGGTGTCCGAGAGCACCGCCAGGGGCAGGAAGTAGTTGTTCCAGGTCGCAACGGTGGAGAGCAGCAGGACCGTGACGATGGCCGGTCGGAGCAGTGGCAGGGCCACACTGAAGAACGTGCGCAGGTCACCGGCGCCGTCCACCCGGGCCGCGTCAAGGAGCTCGTCCGGGACGGCGTCCTGGGTGTAGACCCGCATGAGGTAGACGCCGAACGGGCTGAGCAGAGATGGCAGGATCACGGCCCAGATCGTGTTCGTTAGACCCATCTGCGCGAGCAGGACGAAGGTCGGGATGACCAGCGCGGTCATCGGGACCATGACCGAGCCGAGCACCGCGGAGAACAGCAGGTTGCGGCCACGGAAGCGGTACTTGGCGAAGCCATAGCCGGCCAGGATCGAGAAGACGGTCGCGCCGATCCCGCCGGAGAAGGCGTACAGGAACGAGTTGCCGAGCCACCGCCAGTAGAGCCCGCCGTTCTGGGTGAAGAGCTGGCGGATGTTGTCGACGAGGTGGAACTCGTTGTCGAACCACAGCGGGCCGCCAGTGCCGGTGAAGAGCCCGCTGATGTCCTTGGTGCTGCCTACGACGAGCCACCACAGCGGCAGGGCGAAGTAGAGGATCAACAGGATCAGGAAGACGTGGGCGCCGATCGGGCGACGCGCGCCCGGGCCGCGGCTGCCGGCGGGCTTGCGCCGGGCCGCGGGACCGTCGAGGTCCGGCGTGACCTCGGAGACGTTGAGGGCCATCAGCTCAGTCCGCTCTTCTTGCGGGTCAGGAACAGGAACGCGTAGGACCCGGCGAACACCACGACGCCGAGCGCGAAGGAGATCGCCGACGCGTAGTTGAACTGGGAGTAGGAGAACGCGAGCGTGTACGCGTAGATGTTCGGCGTGAAGGCTGCGTCGATCGAGCCGGCCGCGACCGATCGGAGGATCTGCGGTTCGGTGAAGAACTGCAGCGTGCCGATCAGGGCAAAGACGAGGATCAGGACGAGTGCCGAGGAGATCATCGGTACCTTGATGCGCAGCGCGACCTGCCAGCTGTTGGCGCCGTCCATGCGGGCCGCCTCGTAGATCGACGTGTCGATCCCGCGCAGCGCCGCGTAGATGATGATCATGTAGTATCCGGCCCACTGCCAGGTCACGACATTGAGCAGGCTGGCGAAGACGTTGCCCGGGCTGAGCATGAGCGGCGCGTCGAGCCCGAAGACACCGAAGATCTCGCTCATCGGCCCGAATCGCGGGCTGTACAGGAAGCCCCACATCATCGCGCCGATGACGACCGGCACCGCGTAGGGCACGAAGATCATCAGCCGGGCGAACTTGGCCAGCCGGTCGGTCAGCGCGTCGAGCACGAGCGCCACGGTGAGCGAGACGAGCATCTGCAGCGGGATCAGGACGAGCGAGAACTTCACGACGAAGCCGACGCCCTGCAGGAACTGCGGGTCGCGGAACGCCTGCAGGTAGTTGTCGAAGCCGACGAACCGCTCGCCGAACGCCAGGGTCTTGAGGTGCAGGCTCATCCAGAAGGCGTAGATCAGCGGCGCGACCAGGAAGGTCAGGAACACGATCACGAACGGGGCGACGAAGAACCAGCCGAAGCGCTGACGGCTGCGGTCCATCGAACCGTGCCGCTTCGGGCGGTGACCCGCTCTGGTGACCGACGGCAGGTCGACCGTGAGGGACTGGGACATGAGGACTCCTTTGCGGCGCCCGGCCGGCCCGGGGGCTACGGGATGGATCGTCCCGCAGCCCCGGGTCAGTGCCAGGCGGAAGCGTCAGTTGACGGTGAAGCCCTGACTGGTCGCGTAGTCGACGACCTGCTGCTGCAGGTCGTCAGCGGCCTGCTCCGGAGACTTCTCACCCTGGACCGCAGAGAACAGCTGCTCGGTGACCTTGTCGTAGGCGAAGTTCTGGAACGGGCTGAAGGTGAAGCCCTCGTACCCGGCCGAGGCCTCCATGAACACGTCCTGGTTGATCTTCTGACCGTCGAAGAACGGGTACTCCAGGTCACGGAAGTAGTCGGACTCGAGGATCGGCAGCCACAGCGGGAACAGGGCGCCCTGCTCGATGCCGATCTTCCACGCATCCTCGGTGCCGAAGATCTCCTTGGCGACCAGCGCGGCAGCCTCGGGGTTCTTCGCCTGCGACGTCACGCCGAAGGCCGAGCCGCCCCAGTTCACCTGGACCGGGTTGGTGGCGTCCCACTGCGGCAGCGGGGCGGCGCGCCAGACGGCTGTCTCGTCGGCGCCGGCGAGGCCGGACAGGTAGCCCGGGCCCCAGGCAGCGGCGAGGTAGACCGCGTAGCTGCCGTCGACGAGCTTGGTGTTGTAGTCGGTCGTGAAGGCGTCGTCGGTGCCGACCAGGCCCTTGTCGATCAGGTCGAACCAGTAGGCGAGAACCTCCTTGGTGCCGTCGTCGTTGAGCTCGATCGACACTTCGGTCGGGTTGTCACCGTCGAAGACGTAGGGGGTCGAGCCGGCCTGGTCGAAGAGCGCCTGGATGTACGCGCGGCCGTTCGTCGGGAAGTCGGTCAGCATCGCGGAGCTGCCCGAGTCCCGCAGCTGCTGGGCAGCGACGGCGAACTCGTCCCACGTCGTCGGCACAGCGATGCCGGCCTCGTCGAAGATGTCCTGGCGGTAGAGCATGCCCATCGGGCCACCGTCGACGGGGATGGCATAGACGCCCCCGCCGTTGCTGTGGTCCTCCCAGACACCCGGGCTGTAGCTGCCTGCGACGTCCGCCGCACCGAACGCGGTCAGGTCCACCAGCGCGTCACGGATGATGAAGCTCGGCAGCACCTCGGTCTCGAGCATGATCACGTCAGGTGCACCGCTGTTCGCCTCGATCGCGGTGCTGAACTTGGTGTACTCGTCGTTGCCCTGACCCGCGTTGCTCCAGCAGACCTGGACCTCGTCGTGGGTGCTGTTGAACAGGTCGACGACCTCCTCGAAGGCCGGGTACCAGGCCCACACCGTGACCTGCTCGGCGTCGGGCACCTTGATCTGGTTGGTGCAGCCGCCCGAGCCGCCGCCCTCGGTACCGCCACCCTCGGTGCCGTCCGTCCCCTCGGTGCCGTCGGTGCCGCCTCCGCCGGAGCAGGCGGTCAGAGCGGTGACGACCATGGCAGCGCTGATTCCGGCGGCGACCCAGCCGCGCCGGTGACCACGCGACCTACGAATGCTGCGCATACGAATCCTCCTTGATCCGAGGCCTGGGGCGGTCCACCCGCAGGCCAGTGCATGTCTCGCGGGGCACCTGCCCTGCATGCGCCGGGGCGCCTGGGCGGGGAGGTCCCGTGGCCCGCACGGTCGCGCCGGTGGCGGCGTCGCGCGGGCATCTACATCGTTGTATTACAACGATGTACCCGTCCGTTTCGTCGGTCAAGGCGGCGAAGGTCACGGAATGGTCACGATGGCGCGCAGCGCCGGGTCGGGGAGCTGGTAGAGCCCCGCACGGGTCTAGGCGTGCACCCGCGGACGGTCGGCCGGCGCCTCGACAACCGTCGAGCCGCGCTCGAGGATGCTGAAGTCCGCGTAGACACGCTGCGGAACATGCTCCGCCGGACGGCTCCTCATCTGCTCGATCAGCAGCCGAACGGCTGTGCTCGCGATCTGCTCGCGGCCGGGGTCCACCGTGGTCAACGACGGGTTGGAGTACGAGCCCTCGTCGATCGCGTCGAAGCCGATCATCGCGACGTCCTGGGGTACCCGCAGACCGCGGACCTGCAGCTCGTGCAGCGCGCCGAGTGCCATCGCGTCGTTCAGGGCGAAGACGGCGTCGGGCTCCGCTCCGTCGTCGAGCAGCCGAGCCATCGCCTCGGCGCCGGTCGCCCGGTGCCACAGACCCGCCTCGCCGAGCAGACGCTCGTCCACCGGGATGCCGGCCGCCTCGAGCGCCTCCCGGTACCCGGCGAGGCGCAGTCCGGCGGAACCGACCACCTCTCCCGGGTGCACCCCGACCACGGCTATCCGCCGGCGGCCCAGGGCGATCAGGTGCTCGGTCGCCGCTCGAGCAGCCTCGACGTTCTGCATGGTGACGTGGTCGACGGAGTCGGGGAACAACCGCTCGCCGAGCACGACGACGGGGAAGTCGACCCGGAGCAGGTCCTCGTCGCCGGCGCCGAGGGCGAGTGGGCTGAAGATGAGCCCGTCGGTCAGGTGCCGGCGGGCACCCGAGAGCACTTCCAGCTCACGCTCGCGACGACTGCCCGTCTGCTCGATCAGAACGGTCAGCCCTTGGACGTCGGCGGCCTCGATGACCGAGTCGGCGAGCTCGGCGAAGTACGGCAGGCCCAGCTCGGGGACAGCGAGGGCGATGATGCCCGTCCGGCCGGTCCGCAGGTTCCGTGCCGCGACGTTCAGCTGGTAGTCCAGCTCGTCGATGGCCGCAAGGACCCGCGCCCTGGTGGTCTCGCGGATGTGCGGGTAACCGTTGACAACGTTCGAGACGGTCTTGATGGAGACGCCGGCGAGCCGCGCGACGTCATGCATCGTCGCTGCCATGCCCGTCCTCCTCTTGCCGCCGACGGCGGTTCTGGGGCCATCACAGCGGTTCCGCCGCCTCGGCGGACCGCCGTGCCAGGCTACATCGTTGTAGACGGGGGATGCGGGACCGTCCTCGGGACCTGGCCGGTTCCGGGCACGCCGGTGGGCCCGGTACGAAACCGGGCCCACCGGGAAGATCAGCACGCCCGAAGGCGCAGGCTCACTTCTTGTTGCGGCGCTGGTGGCGAGTCTTGCGCAACAGCTTGCGGTGCTTCTTCTTGGCCATGCGCTTGCGGCGCTTCTTGATGACGGAGCCCACGTGTCCTCGCTCAGTTGGGGTGTGCACGCGGTCCCCTGGGCCGCCTCTTCGGGGCCAACCGCAGGTCCCCCGCGCTCGGGAGAGTCCGCCGTCACTCTACCGGGTCAGGGGCATCGGCGCGTACGCGGGCGGCAGGACCCGGAACCGCCGGGCCGGGCGGTCAGGAGCTGAGCCGGTCCTCGCGCTCGGTCGGGACCTCGACGGACGACGCCGCGAGGTAGGCCACAAGCGCGTCCTGCGGCACCCGGAAGGACCTGCCGACCCGGACCGCCGGCAGCTCACCGCCATGCACCAGGCGGTACACGGTCATCCGGGAGAGCCGCATCATCTCCGCGACCTCGGCGACCGTCAGGTAGCGCACCCGATCACTGCCCGTGCTCATCGGTGCCCGCTTCCCGTCCCGCCGGACGTCGTGCTCCGCGCACGGCGGAGCACGCCGACGCGCGGACGCGCCGCTTGTTACGGCGCGTTGGCCACACCCTAGAGCCTGCTGGTACGCAAGTGAAAGGGGTGAAGGGAGTGAAAAGTCGGAGCCGGGTACACGGACCCACGACGCCCGTCCCGACCGAGCCCCTCAGTCGTACAGCGCGTCCAGCCCGTGCCAGTCGAAGACGGCTCGCCGGGTGGCCAGCGCCGCGCGGTCGCCATGGTCTGCGGGGTCGTAGCCCTCGGCCCACGGTCGGGACAGCACGCCCTGCCCGCCGTCGCCCATGGTCGTCGGCGCCGGGAAGCCGAGCTCGGCGAGGACGTGCTCCCGCCAGGCGGTCGGCGTCTCGGCCGCGACGTCGATCTGCTCGTGCGCGGCCAGCGCCAGCAGATGCGTCCAGATCCTCGGCA
>Ga0209484_10000360_pt1 | contig 10017 bp, 14 predicted proteins | sample NGEPer16B_FD_185493 | JGI IMG/M metagenome (GOLD analysis project Ga0209484, IMG submission 185493) | Arctic peat soil microbial communities from the Barrow Environmental Observatory site, Barrow, Alaska, USA - NGEE Permafrost159B-16B... | ecosystem: Environmental > Terrestrial > Soil >... | reverse complement strand
GGCGTGCACTCGCCGGGGGGTACCGCGAAAAGGTGCACCTCGCGACCAAGCTCCCCAGCTGGATGGTACAATCCCGGGAGGACATGGACAAGTACCTCGATGAACAGCTCGCCCGGCTCAAAACCGACCACATCGATTTTTATCTCTTGCACGGGCTCACGCAGCCGTTCTGGGAGAACCTCTCGGCTCTCGGCGTCACGGACTTTCTGGACGATGCCATCGCGGACGAGCGGATCCGCTATGCCGGGTTCTCATTCCATGACAACACGAAACTCTTCAGGGAGATCGTGAAAAGTTACGACTGGACGTTTGCCCAAATCCAGTACAACTTCATGGACGAGCACTACCAGGCAGGGACGAAGGGGCTGAAATACGCAGCGAAGAAAGGGCTCGGCATCGTGGTCATGGAGCCGATCCGGGGCGGTCTGCTTGCCAGGGAGCTTCCTGGTATCTCAGAGATCTGGAAGAAGGCAGACGTCCAACATACCCCCGCAGAATGGGCGCTCCGCTGGGTCTGGAACCATCCGGAAGTGACCGTCGTCCTCTCCGGCATGTCGGCGCCGGAGCAGGTCCGGCAGAATGTCGACCTCACAAAAAACGGGGTACCGAACTCATTGACAAAGGCAGAACTCACTCTTTTCAAGAACGTAAAAGAAGAGTTGGAAAAGCGGATCATAATCCCCTGCACCGGGTGCAAGTACTGCATGCCGTGTCCGCATGGTGTGAGCGTCCCAGAGTGCTTTGAATATTATAACCGTGGGCACATGTACGAAGACGAGGAACAGACCCGGCGGATCTATTTGGCGTTCCTCGGCGGTGCCATGGACGGCACTCCAAAGTACGCGTCCCTCTGCGAGGAGTGCGGGGAGTGCGAAGAGAAATGCCCCCAGAGTCTCCCGATCCGTGATAACCTGAAGACCGTAGTGGAATATTTCGGGAAATAATACCGAAACGGACAAATCACCCGGCAGTATCAACGTGTCGCTTGTCCGGGCGGCCCCTTAACACATTATTCGCTCTTTCTTGCAAAGAGCTTTAGATACTCCCCGTAACCCTCCTTCTCCAGGTCCTCCTTGTACACCTTAACCTCGTTGTTGTAGCAGTTGTAGCTGAGCACCGTATTAAGCGGAATGCTGACCGGCTTGTTCCCTGGAGCGGGCTGAAGCACGATGCGCTGGTTGGTGACAACGAGCACGCCTGCAGACGTCTGGGTCAGCCGCTCTTCGCTCACGACGTGTCCGCGCGACTGACCGACGCGGTAACGGATCGGTGAGCCGCCGATTTTAAAAGGGGCGCGGGATACTGACGCCGTGCGAACCGTCGCTGTAGCCGAGACTGACCCTTCTTATCTCGTTGAGAGTCGCTTCGTGGGCGTAGTGCACGACTTCACCTTTGCGCAGGATAACCGGTCCGGCGCCTTCCACGGTGAGGTGGATTGCCGGGAGCTTCCCTTCCGTGCGGATCGCGCTCACGTAGAAATAGGGCCGGACGAGTTCATCATAGCGCACTTCTTGGTTGGTCAGTCCGCCGGCCTGCTGAACGTTATCGAGCGCCCTGAGAGTTAGGAGCTAAATCGGAACGTTTAAGTTATTGGCGCTTAAACGGCTGTTACGCTCTGAAACATCGAATTAAGCACAATGGCCACCTTACCTCAACTTCTCGCGGTCGTGATACCTCTCGCCATCGCGGCTATGATAAGCCCTTTGGCGATCATTACGGTCATGACGGTACTGAGCTCAGCTGAACACCGGCTCAAAAAAGGCGCGATCTTTGTCGCAATGTACTGCGTCGTGTTTTCGCTGATATGCCTTGTTTTTCTTGCCCTCGGAAGCCTGACGACGACCGATGGCAAGCCGTCGTTGATGACGGTGATGATCGACTTCATCCTCGGTCTCCTCCTCCTCTACGCAAGCGCTCGTTCGCTCCTGAAGAAACAGGGATCAAAAACGTTTGACGCGACGGCAATGGGCTCAGGCGCATTGGTTTCTATGGGAATCGCCTTCGGCTTTGGCAATATCTTCTCATCGCTTCCAGTTCTCGCCGCAAGCAAGGATATCGGTGTCGTCGTGCTATCCGTTCAAGATAAAGCGATCGCCTTTTTCCTGACCATGGCCATAGCGTTATGCTGGTGTTGGGGGCCACTCGCCGTTTGTGCCGTGACACCCCGAAATTTCGACCGCATCTTCGATCCCATCATCCGTTTCTTGAACAAACACGGCAGTCAGCTGATTGCCGCCGTGTTCTTCATCGTTGGCATCTTCCTTATCGCGCGAGGCGTGACGTCGGCAATGATGTTGTAGGTCGTTGACTGGACCCCCCTTGTCGCTGTTGCACGCGTGTTCCGTTAAAGAGAAGCCTCTCCACAAGTCGCTGCCCTCCGTACGGTCAAACCGACGCATTTATCGGCACACAACGGAGCAGCAGGCTGAGCATAATGGCGGTCAGCACAAAACCGAGGATGGCCCCCGTGATCGCCTGTGCGACCGTGTGCTTTTTGAGGTATACCCTGCTCCAGATAACAGGCAGTAAGAGCAATCCCAGCAGCACACCCCAATAACCAAAGACAAATACGAGCACGGCCGTTGGTCCTGCGATGCCCATCGCGTGGATGCTGATTTTCCAGTACAGATTTATGAAGAAAAGGAAGAGCGTCCCAGCAAAATAGCCAAACATGACAATGGTCGTAAGCAACGGTGCGTGCACGGCAACCAATACGACGGTGCCGAGGAGGTATGATGCAGAGGCGAAGAGCAGTGGATGGTTCCTGTCTGTTCTCGCGGGGATGTCAAAGTCAAACTTCGCGCTCGTTCTCGTTTCCCAGATAAGCAACACGCTCAGTGGCACAATTGCCGCAAACAGCGTGGTGATAAACGTTACCGCGAAGAACGGGAATCCGCGCAGCAAGGAATAGTTAATGAGCGAGAACATGAACACGGCAATTATTGGCGGGATCGTCACGTTAGAGATGAGGACAGCCCATCTACGTTTTTTACTGTCTCTGGCCGTAACGCGACTGTTATTCATCCGCATTCATTTAGACCCTGTGGCGGCATAACGCTTCGGGTTTGTGATGCAGCGCGGTCGGTGAATAGCCATCACTTTTCAACGCCTAGAACAGTGCGGACACCACACGCGAATGACGATGTCGTCGGGGCTGCCGCTATGACAGATTCGGCGTAAAGTTCTCCGATGCGACTACTCCGCTCCGCCGCCCAACAAGAAGCCGAGACAGATGCCAAACAACTCAACTGCCCCGCTGTCTTTGACGGAAAAGAAGTACCCCTTCTCACGGCCCTCCTTGTACACCTCAATGCCGTTGTTGTAGCAATTATAGCTGAGCACCTTTGTAAGCGGAATGCTCACCGGCTTGTTGCCCGGCGCGGGCTACAGCACGATGCGCTGGTTGGTAACAACGAACACGCCTGCCGACGTCTGGGTCAGCCGGTCTTCGCTTACGACGTGTCCGCGCGTGGCCAACGCGGTAACGGATCGGTGAGCCGCCGATCTTAAAAGGGAGTGGGATGCTGACGCCGTGCGAACCGCCACTGTAGCCGAGACTGACCCTTTTTATCTCGTTGAGGGTCGCTTCGTGGGCGTAGTGCACGACTTCGCCCTTGCGGAGGATTACCGGTCCGGCCGCCTTCTCCTGCTGGTATTGCACATAAGCAGGGTTTAGCGGCGCTCTGCAGCGTTGCCGGAAGCGAGGAAGACAATTATCCCCATAATAGCGAGGATCGTTGCAAGCACCATGTAACCCCCATTGACTCGTCTGAGGGCAAGGTAAATGGCGAGAAACATCGGGACCATAAGAACATATGCAACAACTTCCAGGAGGTAAGAGTCGATCAATCCAATGAGATTATTGCTCTGAAATAGCGTTAAATAGCCTATCACAGTAGTGGGCAGCGGCCAAATAGTTAAGACGATTATCTCAATTGGAATTAATACAGCTGCAATAATAGCAGCCACTCCTCCAATTTTGTAAAGATCTTTCCAATTTGAATCTACATTTTCTGCACTAAAATTATTCATACGGCACATACTCCCCTTATTGATAAATTGCAGTCACTATCGGAGAGCGCCTGTACCGGATTGTAAGTCGAATAGACCGATGCGTGGTCAGCGCCTAATCCTCCCGCGGTGCGTTGGTACTGACGTACTGCTTCGACGACCACAATCTTGACCACAGCGCATCAAAATGGATTCTAAATTAAAAAAAGCTATCATCAACAGTGAGCTACGGCTTCCTAAGTTGCTCAAGGGTTTTACGCATCTGCGCTAGCGTGTATGCTCCCCAGATCAGCACAATTATGACTACGACGCTCACGATAATCCTCAGTGCAGCCAAAAGTGGGTGTGGCATTTAACATTCCACCTCCTTTGTAAGTACTTTATTCTTCCAGTTTAATGCGGCTTTCGCAGCCTGTCCTACAGATGTCACGGCCTTTGAATTCCGTGTGGGGCGAGAGGACATCCTTCAAGCCGTTCAGCCCTGCCAAGGCAGTAGCTGCCCGCCCCGTATATCACCACATATCTGAGCTGCGCGTCTCGCCGCGCTAGTTCCACGCTCTTTATCAGCTGTTCGAGCGGCACTGTGTGGACGTAGGCAGCAAAAAGGTTGTAGATGGCCTGTTTCTTGTCGTTTCTGTGGGTTCTGTGGCGGGTTGCTTGCACAAATGTTCCGTGTGTGCTGAAAGGGATAACTCAACTGCAAAAACGTGCTGAAAGTGAAAAGAAAAAGGAAAAAGAAAGAAAGGGAAAGAACCCCTTTCACGACCTTTGTGCCTCATCATGAAATCTGCGTGTAAACATACCGGTTTTCAGAAAATAAAAAGAGAATCCCTCTGAGTGGTGCAGGGAGTTCTCTTCACCCCAGCGGAGCAACGGTCTTGTTGTACACCTCATTTAGTACCTCCGCGAGGCCGGCATAGATTGCCGAGAAACCGGTGAGGATCCCTACATAGCCAGCAACATGGGTAACGGTGGCATTCCCCGTTATCTCACCAATTGCCAGCAGGAAGAACGTCACGGCAAGTAAGCCAAGGACGACCTGCAATGCCCGGGTTGCTTTGAGCGCCCCGATGAACATAACGAGCGTAAAGACCCCCCACATGACAAAGTATGCCGCCAACGCAGTCGAGCTTGTCGCGTCCGCAAGCCCCATTTTCGGAAGGATCAGGAGGACGACGAGGGTCAGATAGAAAAACCCGAAAATCAGGAATGCGGCCATCCCGAACGTGTTGTTCTTCTTCCACTCCATGATCCCTGCAACAATCGGGCCGAGACCCCCGCACAAGATCGCCACCGCGAGGACCATCGAGTTGAGCCCAAAGAGCCCTGCATTCATCAAGCTAAGAATGAGGGTTATCATCCCTAAGGTGGTCAGCCCGATCGCCGCCGGGTTTGCGGTTACGTCCAGGTTTTTCACTTGGGTGATGTCGATCGTTCGTGGTTCGTTTGTCATAATCGTTTACTCTTCTGTATTATTTTAAGTGAGGAAGATCATGCTTTTTCAGCAGAATACACACTTATTTCAAGTTCTTTCGCAATCATATCTTTAATGGCTGCACCAAATGCTTTGAAATGTTCCGTTTGCATGTGAGTCTCTAATACTTCTCTGTTTTTCCATTGTTCAAACATCACAAGAACATCCTTATCTTGAGTGCTGGCAAATAACTCATAACTGATACACCCTAATTCTGAACGGGTGGGTCCAATTACATCCTGAGATATTGAAATAATTTTGTCCCTATCACCCGGTTTGGCTGTTATAGTGGCTTTTACTATGATCATATCCTATCCTCCTTAACGTTACTTTATGAAATTGAATTATACGGTTTATAATAAATTCTCTATCCGATTTATGTACACTTTAGGCCATAACCATCTTTCTAATTGCTACTTTTGCCTAGTTTGCGACCTTTTCATCAACTTTAACCGCGAATTCATCATTTAAAAGACAATTTTTAACTTTTTCAATCGTGTGTAATTTCATGTTCTCACACTCTAAAACCCTCTTTCAAAAGAGTCCAAAAAAAGTGAAAAAGAAATAAATCTTTTTCACGAAGTTACTGCGGGAATAACTTCTTTGAATATGTCAATACCGTTATTGACATTTGGACTGCTGTTTCCTAGACAGAAGTGATCTATGCCTACGTCGGTGAACCTTTCAATTCCCTTGATCAATTCTTCGGCGTCAGTTGCCACCATGTAGTTTTCTTTTATCATGGCGTGGTTTACCATGTCTGCGTGGAGTTCAACTTCCGTGGCTTCACAGACACGGTACTTGAACATTGATGGAACAAGACATCCAGCCCAGAATCGGAGACCTTCAATTGCTTTATCATAGTCTTCGTCGATTGAATACCAGATTAACATTGCATGTTCCATGTTTTCAGGGTTTTTGTCTGCCTTTTTTGCACCTATAACAAAGTTAGGTATGGTCTCATTTTTCAATTTGTCTGGATCGGCGGCAACTGTCATTAGGTGGTCACCGAATTCTCCAGCTAATCTGGCACCTTTTGGACCCATTCCACTGAAATATAGTGGCACTTCGTCTTCTGGTTTGGTGTACAGGAATGCTTTCTCCAGGGTGAAAAATTCCCCTTTGAAAGATACAGGTTTATCACTTTCCCATAGTTTCCTCATTACATCAACGGCTTCTACTGTCATGGCCTGTCTTACTGGTACTGTAGGCCATTTACCCGTCACCGGGACTTCGTTCATAGCTTCTCCGGCCCCCACCGCAATTCCAACTCTGCCAGGATACATCTGCCGTAATGTTGCAAATGTTTGAGCTACAACTCCAGGGTTGTACCTGAGGATTGGACAGGTAATACAGGTAGAGAAAAATACTTTTTTAGTTGCCTGTAGTGCTGCGCCCATCCATGCCCATGCTTGAGCGCTCTGTGCATTTGTGTGGTACCATGGATGGAAGTGGTCATCTGCCCATACGGAATTAAAGCCTACTTTTTCTGCTCTGACTGCCTGTTCTAGTGCATCCATTGGTTTGTACTGTTCCAATGATGCAAAGTAACCAATTTTTGTTTTCATAAGTTCTCCTCCTACTTCACAAAGATCATTTGTCAATAGACCTTTGTGATTTTTTGTTCAACTGCTTAGACGATTAAGAACCTCTCAGAAGATACGTTAAAGGCTTCGGTTTAGTGTGACCGCCTCTCAGAAGATACGTTAAAGGCTTCGGTTTAGTGTGACCGTAGACACTGTGCCATGGTGCTCAAACCTATGAAGTGGTCAAAAAATGAATACGTTCGAACGATTAGACGTCCGTTTGATCGCCCTTCTTTTTTCCATGGCTTACGTTACAGCCGCTCAAGTGGTGCCTGCGTCCTCCTTCGGCATCTCTTGGGTCTCGCGTGCATGCCTGACGTCCTTATCGGCACGTGGGAAGATGCAACGTGGACGATTCTGTTCTATGAGCGTCACGGTTTTGAGATGGTTTCGCGTGAAGAAAGGGACAAACTCCTGCGAAGCTACTGGAACATCCCTCAAAGGCAGATCGAGACATCGGTCGTGCTGAGACGCGAAAAGTCTTAGATTGCCATCGTGCTAAGTGTCGAGCTGGCGGTCCCGCCTTGTCCTATATTAACCATTGCCGGTAGCATCTCGCCGCTCTGCGAATGATGTCGGTCAAGCTCCACTCTGAGAGAAATAATTATGCCGCTTCGCGCATTCTTACTCCCGCAACGCACGAAAAATACTTCTCCTTACGGGCAGTGGTGTGGCAAACTGCCGGGGCCTTGTCTCCTTTGGCCCCGGCTTCCTGCTTCTAGCCGGGCGGACGTATAGAATCGACCAAATACGTCGTGACGAAATCGTACGCATAATACATGTTTTGAGCAACGGATATGACCACAGCGCACAGCGCTAACAGGAACGTTTTCTGGCTTGCCTTCCCTGACTGAACTTATATCTTTTGCGCGGGCCCAGTGTATCTGGAGATATACCTCTTTTTGATCACGGGTCAGAGAAAGAGCGCAGCACGCCCCTTGAAGACGCGCTCGTGGTCAAGGGCTGCCACAATGTACCTCCGCTTGACACTTGCAGACTCCCGACAGGAACGGGTGAGGCACCGGGCGTTGTGCTGTACATTCCGTGTTCGCTTAAGGATCTACGAGCGGTTATGTGTCGCCGTAGGCGACAAAGACGATAGTGGCTCTGTTCTTTCTTTTACCTGCTTATCGGTTTCAATAGTTCTGCATCGTGGTCCGCATTTCAGGGCTCAATTGTTTCACCAGTTCTGCGTTGTACGAACCGGTCGGCATGGGCTTAATGGTTGGATCATTCGTTGAATTATTTTTAGTTATAAAATCCCACGCCCCGACGATCTGCGTTGTCACAATGGCATATTTACGCGATGTCGCCGCGGGCGTTCCTTCTTTGACTGCCGGGTCAACGTCGGTCGTCACGATGGAAATGGTATCGTCGCTGTTGAGGTAAATCTCAAAAGTCCGGAACTGCTGCGGGAAATCCCGGAGCGACGGCGTTTCAACCTGCCAGAAGCCTTTTTCAGGAGCATTGACCGGATCAGGCGATATAAAGGCTTTAACGGTATTTAAATGACGATGCCCAGACACCCACATGATCAAGTTCGGATGGCTTTGAAGTTCCGCAATCAGATTCGGCAGGGTTACGGCATTTTGAGGATTGGGCCACCAACCCATTTCGGAATTAGGCGCAGTTACTTCAACGTTGATCGGTACGTGCGCGGCGATGATCATGAGCTGTCCTGCCGCGTCGCCACCTGCAAGTTCTTTTTTAAGCCAGGTCCAACGCGCCTGGTCCAGAAAGCCATGACCATGAATGTCGGCGGAGCCATCGTCTTCCTTTTGGGTATCGTCGAGCACGATTACCTTGATCGGGACAGTTGGCTTCGGTACGAAACTATAACAGGCAAATCCATTATTGGCGTCGGACAAGTTGAAACCGTGACCGACCGGACTTGAAGACGTTTTAAAAAATTCATTTATCCACTCCGTTCTCAAAAGTGAACGGCGATCGGGATCGGCTACAACCTTCGGAGCGCTGCTGAAATTTCCGACGGGTCCTGCCTTGATAAGATCACCGTAAGGAGTCGAGCCATCGAGCACGCCCATATAGCAATCACGGCTGTTAATTTTTCTGGGGTCGCTGAGGACATCTCCCGTGGCGAAGACTTCATCGGTGATGTAGGATTGCCGAAGGTTCTTCCGCAGGCTATAGTCCACCGGGATTTAACCGATCCAGAAATGATCGTGGTTGCCGAGCGTCTGATACCAGGGGATCGTCTTATCCAGCCCTGCCGCCTTATAAGGTTTCTGATAATCGATGGTATCGGCTCCGAGATGGGCGCCGGAGCTGGGGGTAATGACCTTGCCGTCCATGACGTCGATAAACCACCTGAGTTCGTTGTACTGAGTGCAATTGCAGGCGTCGCCCAGAGAGAGGCCGAAGTCAATCGGGTTCTGTTTGTGCAGGGCGTTGACTGTCTGGACGGCGGCGTCGAGAACATGCGTTGTATATGGCATAATCCCTGAATGTAGAGCGGCCCCAACCGGCAATGTGGGGTGCAGGCGTTGAAGATAAATCAGCTGATTAGGCGATTCTTTGTCGGTTATATGGATGTCTGATATGGTAAAGAAATTCAAAAGTTTTGTTTTTTTAGCAACGGCTGAACCACTATAAGTAGCCGGCATGATATCAAGCCGCTTGTCGTAGGGGAGACCTGAACCATAATTCCAGTTTCCATAGCCGTATTGACTGTATTTGGAAACCTCACTAAGAACAATCGCTGTCGACGGTGTTGCGCCCGGCGCGATCGTCCTCTGGAGCGTTGTTTGAACATCGGATGCAATCGGGTGCCTTTGGGTTAAATTTGTTTTTTGACGACGCATTTTGAACATCCTGATAAAGAGGAAATCAGCGGGCCGTTAAAAAGAGTAAACAGAACTTTTTGTATTCATAAGATCGATTCATGAAACTCTCTCCTAATATAGATTTAAAATTTCATGCTTGCAG
>Ga0209484_10000356_pt1 | contig 10138 bp, 14 predicted proteins | sample NGEPer16B_FD_185493 | JGI IMG/M metagenome (GOLD analysis project Ga0209484, IMG submission 185493) | Arctic peat soil microbial communities from the Barrow Environmental Observatory site, Barrow, Alaska, USA - NGEE Permafrost159B-16B... | ecosystem: Environmental > Terrestrial > Soil >... | reverse complement strand
GTACAACGACGGGACGTTGCACAACTCTTTATCGAAAATCCTCAACCTGAAGCGAAGAAATTCTCACTAAGTAACTTCTTTTCAACACATCCACCGATCAAAAAAAGAATTGAATTGCTTGATCAGTTTGCGTAAGCTTGATTGCTTTTTTTTAGGGTATGTTGTAGCATTAAAACCAAAATTGTTAGATTAGAATCAAAACCGAATTTTGAAATTTTTACCGGCAAACAAAAAATCAAACAGAAAATTGCTAAGTTTATTGTAGTAAGTCTAATACATGAAACCTTACAATTGGAGTATTGAAAAGAATAATTGGTTGAAGGAGAATCGTGATATTTCTTTTGAAGAAGTAATTTTGGCAATTGCCAATCATCAGATAAAGGAAGTTTACGAACACCCCAACCAGCATAAATATCCGGGTCAGAAAATTTATGAAATTGGAATAAACGACTATATTTATTTGGTTCCATTTATTGAAAGCAAAGATGAATTATTCTTGAAAACAATAATCCAAAGTAGAAAAGCGACAAAAAAACATAAGTAGCGAAAGATGAAAACGAAACTGGATGAAGAAGAACTGGATATTTTGCAAAGCCACAAAAATAATCAATTGAAAATATCGAAAACAAGAAAGATTGATTTACAAACAGCTGTTAAATCTGCAAAAAATACATTTGAAAGGAACGCGGAATTAAGAATAAAACTGACAGAAAAAGATTTGAAAAATCTGAAATTAAAAGAGATTGAAACAGGTATTCCCTACCAGAATATTGTTTCTGCTTTAATACATAAATATTTGGAGGATAAGATAGATCTGACTATTTGACAATTTAAAACTGAATTTCACTTTCACAAAGCCAGTTCGACACAGACAACTTGCAATGATTAATAGAAATTTGACCCTTGCGTTTTTAACGCAAGCTTCATTCAAAATTAAATCACCCTTGCCTTTTTAAGGCAATCTCGTCTGAAAATAATTTGACCTTGCCTTTTTAAGGCAACCACGCTTGAAATAAACTCGACCTTGCCTTTTTAAGACAACCACGCTTGAAATAAACTCGACCCTTGCCTTTTAAGGCAACCGCCTAACAATTGATTGTAGTTGCCTTGTTAAGGCAAGGTTACTGAAAATTTAATAACAAACACGTCATGAATGCTTCAGTTTATTAAATAAATCCCAAAGCACAATTCCGGCGCTTACAGCGATATTAAAAGAGTGTTTAGTTCCGAACTGCGGAATTTCAATCGTTTTATCACACAGATTTACAATCTCCTGCTGAACACCCTTGACCTCATTTCCAAAGATAAGCGCCAGTTTCTCACCCGGTGCCGGCTGGTATTCGTGTAACGAAATGCTCTCCTCGACCTGCTCGATGGCAATAATGGTATAACCCTCCTTCCGAAGGGTTTCTACAGCCTCTTCTGTCGTTTTAAAGTATTCCCACTCAACGCTGTTCTCAGCGCCAAGGGCTGTTTTATGGATCTCCTTATCGGGAGGTATGGCAGTAATTCCGCACAGACAAATCTTCCTGACAAGCAGTGCATCTGAAGTACGGAATATAGAACCCACATTATTGCAGCTTCTTACGTGATCCAATACCACCACAATCGGCATCTTATCGGCGACCTTGAAATCATCGACAGTAAGACGGGTAAGTTCGTCGTTATTTATTTTTCGCATAATTGAAATCAGATAATACCTTTTAAAGTGTCCAGTCAACCTTCTGTCGGGCAATTGGCATCGTCATGCAACGAGCGCCACCGCCCCCTCTGGCAAGCTCGGAACCAGGAATTGTAATCACAGCTTTTTTATAATCGTCGGGGTTGACCCTGTTTTCGATCACGTCGATGGCACGGATAATCTCGAAGCCATGTTTGTTCATCTCTTCAAGCGTATAATCATTCCGTTCGTAACCAATCACTTTACCTGGGGCATATGCGAAGAAATTCGCACCGCTGTGCCATTGTTCGCGTTCCATGATCCACAGATCCTGTTTACCTCCGCAAAACACTGGATCGAGATTAAACCCGATGCTGTTTAGCGCTTTCAGAATATTCTTACATTGCTTAATATCGGTAACTTTTCCGTTTTCAATAGAAATGTGGATGGTATGAAATTTATTGTTCTTCAGAATTAAGGGATCGTAAACCATACAGGCATCCTTATCAAGGAAAGTGAACGTCATGTCGAGATGGATAAATGACTCAGGACTATCTGGGAGTTCCTGCACAATAATATGCTTGAGACTTGTCTTCTTTGCCTTTATCACTTCAATAAGATAGTCTATTCCCTGGGTAGAGGTTCGCGAACCAGTTCCGATGACCAAAACATCTTCACTACCAATCAGCACATCTCCCCCTTCAATCGTAGCATTCGGAAAGCTACCCAAATTCCCGGGAAGTATTGACGGGTTGATCGTCGGAACACCAAAAGCAGGATGGTTTTTGAAGATCGCTTCCATAATCAACGTCTCACGTTCACGCACTTTACTGGCCATTTTACCGATCAGAACCTCGTCCCAAACGGTCATTGAGGCGTCGCGCGTAAAAAGGAAATTATGCAATGGGCGCATCGAATAGCGTTCCTGGCTCAGGAACCGGGTCAGATTATCGCGTCTAAGTACAACACCTTCGATCAATTGACTGGTCAGTAATGACGTTGGCGTATTCAGTAAAAACTCAATTTCGGCAACAGCATCTTCCTGTGCGCAGATTCTGCGGACCAATTCCTCTTTAATAAATTCATCTTCAAGTGTTTCCCGCAACAGATCTTTAACTTCAAAAGTTCGGGTCACTTTCTCCAACACCCCTTTCATCTGAACATACTCTTTAGTGGCAACCGAAAGGTTTAAAATATCGCTGTAAAGCGCCCGCTGGGCATTCTCTGGCGTCATATTCTCAACTTCATGCCCTGGTGTATGAACGATGACCCCTTCCAATAAACCGATTTCGGAGGATACCCCGACATTGATTTTTTCCATTTTGTGCTTTCGTCTAAAGGTTTAATCAAATTATTCGCAAAGATATTGTTTTAAATATCAGAGGTTCGTAAAGTTTGAAATTTAATTATCATACAAACAATACCGCCTATCTGATCGTTTACTAATTTTGCGGCGAATAATAAGGAGAAGTAATGATCAAATGGTTTTGTTTTATAGTGATTCTCTGGTTGCCTTTTACGGGATTCGGTCAAAGCAAAGACCTACCCCCCTATCGGTATAAAAATAATATTTATATTATAGGTCCCGATTCACTTCCTCATGTGTTGTTGCCTGAAATTCCTGTTTTTCCTGAACGCAAAGATATGTCGCGCAGGCAACTTCGGCAATACACTGCGTTGGAACTGAAAGTTAAAAAGGTTTATCCCATTGCCAAGCTTGCTGCTATAAAAATTGGAGAATACAACAAGGTTTATTTGAGTTTCAAGTCTGAACGTGAACGAAAAGCATACGTCAAGAATATTGAAAAAGAGTTATTTGCTGAATATGAACCCGAAATCCGGACAATGACGGTCTCTCAGGGACGAATATTAATAAAACTGATCGACCGCGAAACCGGCAAGTCGTCATTCGAAATCATCAAAGAGTTTAAAGGGGGATTTAATGCATTTATCTGGCAAAGTGTTGCCCGAATCTTTGGGCATAACCTGAAATCGGAATACGATGCTGCCAAAGAAGACCAAATGATTGAATATATCATCTGGCAGATTGACGCGGGGATCATTTGAAGGACGCAGCTTGCAACTCGAAAGCGACTCATCTTCGCTTTTGAATTCTACCTTGATTTAAGGGGATAAAATGTGTTTATGCTAGATCGACAATGGGATGAATACAATAGAAGAAATGCCACCTTCCCGTATAAATAGGAAGATGGCATTTCTTTTCGATACAAGTTATTTTAATCAATTATATTGTCATTTCCGAAGCGCAATTTTAACTTACGAAATGCAAGTTGCAAACTGTCAGAAAAATTACCCTAAAACCGATACAGAATACCGATTCTTAGATTGTCTGAACCACTTCAAGGTTTTTCTGCCCTATTTCGATGGCCTCAAGGTTCAATGGAATCAATTTGTGGTGACGTTCGGGTAAAGATTTCTCCAGCCCTTTTTTCACATTCTCAAGTTTGATCACCGGTTTAGCCTTTAAAAAAGCGCCGAGAACAATCATGTTAAAAGTTAATGGATTACCCATTTCGACGGCCAACCGTGAACCTTCAACTCTCAAAATATTAATATCTTTTCTGGAAGGATGCTTTACAATCCCGTTAGGATCATAAATCAGTGTTCCTCCTGGTTTTACGCGCGATTCGAATTTGGTCATTGATTGCTGGTTCAGAATAATGGCTGTATCAAATTCGTGAAGGATCGGTGAACTGATCCGCTCATCACTAATGATAACAGTAACATTGGCCGTACCACCTCTCATTTCAGGACCATATGATGGGAACCAGGCCACTTCCTGATCCTGCATTACACCAGAGTAAGCAAGAATTTTTCCCATCGAAAGTACACCTTGTCCCCCAAATCCTGCTATTATGATTTCTTCCGTCATTTTCAGTCTTGTTTAAAATAGAATTATCCTTTGATACTGTATAAACCGGCATCAGCACGTGAGCCATCTTTCAAATCGCCCAACGGATACTGCGGGAACATATTCTCTTCCATCCATTTGTTTGATTCAACAGGATTCAATTTCCACCCCGAACTGCATGTAGAAACTACTTCAACAAATGCAGTTCCTTTTTTCATCGCCTGAATTTCGAATGCTTTGCGGATCGCCTTTTTAGCTTTCCGAACTGCAGCCGGAGTATGAACACTCTGACGGGTTACATAGGCCGCGCCAGGCAATTGTGCCAATAATTCAGTAATTTTCAATGGATAACCATTTAAATCAACATTTCTGCCATTAGGAGTTGTTGCTGTTACCTGACCAAGCAACGTTGTCGGAGCCATTTGACCTCCGGTCATACCGTAAATGCCGTTGTTTATAAAGATCATCACGATATTCTCACCACGGTTTACCGCATGAAAAGTCTCAGCTGTTCCGATGGCTGCCAGGTCACCATCACCCTGATAAGTGAAAACAACCTTCTCTGGCATTACCCTTTTTATACCAGTTGCAACAGCTGGAGCACGACCGTGAGCAGCTTCCTGCCAGTCGATGTCGATGTAATTATAGGCAAAAACAGCACATCCAACCGGTGAAACGCCAATCGTTTGTTCCTGTATTCCCATCTCGTCAATAACCTCTGCGATCAATCGGTGCACAACCCCATGGCTGCAACCGGGACAATAATGCATGATATCATCGTTCAGAAGGGGTGATTTTGCATAAACCAGGTTCTCCGGCTTAATTATTTCGTTGATTTTGTGAGCTACTTCAGGCATAATTATCCTCTTATAAGTTTTTGTTCAAGCGCTTCTGCAACTTCGTTAGGATTAGGAACAATTCCTCCCATCCTTCCAAAATATTCAACCTTAGTTTTCCCATTGACAGCCAGACGAATATCATTGACCATTTGTCCGGCATTAAATTCGACAGAAAGAAAACCTTTCACTTTTGTGGCATATTCCGCAATAATCTCTTCCGGGAATGGGAAAAGCGTGATCGGACGGATCAGACCAACCTTTATCCCCTTGTTGCGGGCAATCTGCACCGTTTTCTGACAAATGCGGGCTGCCGATCCAAAGGCGATCATAATATATTCAGCATCATCACATTCAATGGCTTCAAACCGTACTTCTTTGGCTTTCATCTGACTGTATTTTGCCTGAAGCCTCATATTATTCTGTTCCATGATGGAAGAATCCAGCTCCAGGGACGTAATGATATGTTTTTTACGACTTGCCAATTTTCCAACGGTAGCCCAACTTCCTGAGATATCAGCAATTTGCTCATTTGTCCAACGGGGGCGCTGATCAATTAAAACTACTTTCTCCATTAACTGACCAATAACACCGTCTGCAAGAATCATCACAGGATTACGGTATTTAAATGCGAGTTCAAAACCCAGCACTACAAAATCGTGCATCTCCTGTACCGAAGCGGGTGCAAGGACAAGTAATGAATAGTCGCCATGGCCTCCACCTTTTGTTGCCTGGTTATAATCTGCCTGCGAAGGCTGAATCGTTCCCAGACCTGGTCCACCGCGTTGCACATTTACAATCACGCAAGGCAATTCGGCGCCTGCCATATATGAAATACCTTCAGCCATCAGGCTGATTCCAGGACTCGAAGAGGAAGTCATCACACGTTTTCCGGAACCGGCGGCTCCATAAACCATATGAATGGAGGCAATTTCACTTTCGGCCTGTAAAACAACCATACCACTTTCTTCCCAGGGACGCTGCGCCATTAAGGTCTCCATCACTTCTGACTGTGGGGTAATCGGATAGCCGAAATAAGCGTCGCAACCACACCTGATTGCTGCCTCGGCAATAACCTCATTCCCTTTCATTAATCTTAACTCACCCATATTCAGGATTTTCTAATATTTTTATATTTCGATTTTTGCACGGTAAACGGTGATGCAACTATCGGGGCAAACTGCGGAACAATTTGTACAACCAGTGCAGTTTTCGGGATTTTCCATATAAGAATAGTGGTATCCCTTGCTGTTTACATTGCGGTTAAGCGCCAAAGTTTGTGTCGGACAGGCAACCACACAAAGGTTGCATCCTTTGCACACTTCGGTGTCGACAACTACTGCGCCTCTGACTTTTGCCATCTTTATCTTGTGTTTATTTAGTTATTAACTTCTCTAAATGGGACTGCAAACCTAATCATACCTGTTCAGATTATACATGATAATCAGCATGAAATTGCTGAAGCCTGATTTCCAAATCGCCAAACTGATCTCTCTTCACATGCGAAACACAAGCCCTCAATCCTTCTTTTGTACTCCCTGTATTGCTCAGCGAAATAGCACTAATTCCGTAATACAGCAATTTGTGCAAAAGCTCCGAACCTGTCATTCCCGGATAAGCAATCGTAAAATAAAACCCATCACCAACCGGCTGACCAAGATCGTTATCATAGACAATCGTAAAACCATTGCCTGTAAATAGTTTCTTCATGATCTTCGCTTTTTCTCCATATTCCTTCACATCTTCGATGAAATTGAATGTGCCGTCGCTGGCAGCTTTAAACATGGCAGCCAAAGCATATTGCGACGAGTGGGAGGTACCAGAAGTCAATGAATACAATGCCCTGTGGACAACTGCATTGCCAAACCCATGAACTTTTAAACGCTCTTCAAGGTAAGGAAAATGACGATGATACAATGCGTCGGAGATCACCATCATCCCGATGCGCTGGCCTGCATATGAAAAAACTTTCGAACTTGAAATCATTAAAATATAGTTGCCGGTATAGTTAGCAACCGAAGCCTGGTAAGGAGGAACGCCAGGACGGGAAAGGTCCTGCCTGAAATCCATTCCAAAATAGGCAAGATCCTCAATTATGACTACATCGTACTGATTAGCAAGATCACCAATAATTTTGAGTTCTACTTCATTAAAACAAATCCATGAAGGATTATTTGGATTTGAATAAACAATGCAATTGATATTTCCTTTTGAAAGGTAGGAATCGAGTTTTGCACGCAATTTTTCTCCACGAAAATCGAACACGTCAAAAGTTTCATACTTCTGTCCCATCACCAACAACTGCTGCTTTTGAACAGGAAATCCGGGATCGATAAACAGTGCGGTGTCGCGTTCTTTATGGCAACTTCCCGATACAAGAAATGCGGCATAACTTCCTTCCATTGAACCAACCGTCGGAATACAACCTTCAGGCTTCACATCAATATTCATGAAGAGTTTCACAAAACGGGATGCTTCGTCTTTCAATGGTTGGATACCATCGATGCGCGGATAGGCCGAAGCGACGTTGTTACGCAGTGCTTCAATCTCCGCATCCACACCGACTTTTGCAGGTGGAAGACCCGGAATACCCATCTCCATACGGATATACCGATCACCTGTGACAGCTTCGATGCTGCTGACCAGCTGAACAATTTCTCTAATGGAAGCATTCCCGATCTCGGGTACTTCGAGTTCTTTTATTTTACGCTCAACTACTTCACGGTTTATGGGCGTGTTCTTTTGGCTTATCTGGCTCAAAGCTCCTTTTTTAACTGTTCTACCCAGCAAGACAATCGATCCTCAGTCAACTCTGGTTCGAAATCCTCATCAAGTGGCAATCCAAGGAATTGACCAGCTTCGAGTGCTTCAGAATCCTGAAAAGTGTAACCATCAGGACCTACTTTTCCCAATAACTGTCCCCCGTTTTTAACAACAATTTTGGCAAGAATTCCCATTGAATTGACAAAGTGATAGGCGTAAGTGATGTGATCGCCCAGACCAAAAATGGCCACTTTCTTACCTGTGAAATCGAATGATGATACAGTTGGCATAAATTTAGACCAGTCCACATTTCCAAATTTCTGGTCCCAGGTGTCGCGACCAATTGTCGATATCCCGAAAATGATGGTATCATAACGCACCATATCATCTGTGGTTGCCTCATTTACATGAATCAGATCCGGCTTTAGATTTTCAATTTTCGACGCCAATAACTTGGCTACACGGTGAACAGCTCCGTTTTCCGGTCCGTAAAAAATAGCTACTTTACTCATAACTAAATATTTATTGGTTGTGTATAGATACTTCTCCCGCTACATATTCTCCAAGTATTGCAAGACTGGAGACATTTTTCAGGACCTTGTGTATTGCTTTTTCGTAATTTGCAATCGATTCCCATTCAACATCCACATGAAATGAATATTCATTTGGTTTTCCGATGATGGGCAACGATTGTATTTTAGTAAGGTTTATTTCATGTTCAGCAAAGATATTCAACACTTTGGCCAAAGCGCCGTGAAAATGGCCAACTTCAAAACAGATTGAAGCTTTATTGGCCTCTATAGATGAAACCGCATGTTTGGCCAGTATCAGAAATCGTGTATAATTTTTCTTATTCGATTCCACACCTCTTTCAAGTACTTCAAGACCATACAATTCTGCCGACCGCAGATTGCTGATGGCGGCAGCATAGGTGATTTTCTCCTTGGCAATCAGTTTAGCTACAGCAGCATTGTCTCCCAGTTCCTTTGTTTCAACATTCGGAAAATATTTCTCTATATATTCTGCACATTGAAGAAATGATACCGGGTGCGAATAGATCTCCCTGATGTCTTTCTTCCGAACTCCGGGCAGGGCCATCAGGTTCATCTGAATATGGATATAGATTTCGCCGATGATACGGAGGTGATAATCGCGTATCAATGAATAGTTTTGTAGAATACTTCCGGCAATCGAATTTTCAATCGCCATCACTGCAAAATCAACCTTGTCTGCATCAATGAATTCACAAACACTCCGAAACGATTTACATTCAACTATTTCAATCTCATCACTAAAATAGTGACGAGCCGCATCTTCGTGAAACGAACCTTTTATCCCTTGAATTGAAACTTTTTTCATTAAAACTGACTTTGTTAATTTTTGACGCAATTTAAAAAAAATCCCGGGAATACCGGGATTTATGGTTAAATATCCATTATAATCAGATTTTATACAATTCGCTTGCCTTAACAAGCTCCATTTGATGCGCTTGCAAAACTTTGATGCATTCCTCCAGCTGGTCCGGTTTTAATACGACATTGGCTGAATCGCCCATTGAATAAGCATACAGGTATTCGATCGAAATCTTATTGTCGGACAATATTTGCAGTGCCTTTGCCAAAGCTCCAGGTTCGTTGGGACAGTTAAGGCAAACCACATCTGTGAGACTAACCGAAAACTGATTTTCGCGCAAAACTTTGCAAGCAAGCTCAGGATCTGAGACGATCAGCCGCAAAATACCAAACTCCGATGTATCGGCAACCGAGAAGGCTGACATATTGATTCCGTTGCTGCCAAGTATCTGAGAGACTTCGTGCAAACGCCCCGACTTATTTTCGAGGAAAATTGATAATTGTTTGATCAGCATATTGTTGTAATTTTAAAATTTTGAATCAAATTAAAAAATAAAGCTGCCGGTTTCAGAACCTGAAAACGCCTAAAATTAAAGTTAATCCTACGAATAAAAGAGGATCTTTCTCATATTTATACACGCACTAAAATCGGAAC
>Ga0209484_10000355_pt1 | contig 10165 bp, 10 predicted proteins | sample NGEPer16B_FD_185493 | JGI IMG/M metagenome (GOLD analysis project Ga0209484, IMG submission 185493) | Arctic peat soil microbial communities from the Barrow Environmental Observatory site, Barrow, Alaska, USA - NGEE Permafrost159B-16B... | ecosystem: Environmental > Terrestrial > Soil >... | reverse complement strand
CCTCAGCTTCTTTTAATATCGCTCTGGCCTCAAGCGATCGAATAGGCTTCGTCTTCACAAGGCTGTAGATTTCCGCTTTTCCTGTCTCGTAAACCCGACCGTTACCGTTAGAGGAAAAAGGTTCGATTGCTATGACCTGTCCTTCTTTGAGCTTTGTACCGCCTTGTGTTCTTCGGTTGTGTATCGGAGGTGGGGCGTGTTGTGTATAACGCTCTAGGCCGTGCCCCGTCAAATTGACGACTGGGTGGAATCCACAATCAGTGATCGTTTGTTCGATGACCGCGCTGATAGCAGCCGTGTCGACGCCTGCATGTACAACTTCAATCGCTTGTTCGAGTGCGATATTAGACGCTTCTAATAACTCCCTGTTACTGCCGAGGTCAATACTGACAGCAGTGTCTGCGATATAACCATCGATGTGGACGCCGATATCAAGCTTGACGAGATCGCGGCCAAAAGTTGACACGTCGTCCTTGGAAGGCGTAGCGTGCGCTGCTTCATCGTTCAAGGATATATTCACCGGAAATGCCACCGCGCCACCTTTTTGCAGTATAAGACGTTCTATACTTTCAGCGACGTCAAGCAATTTTTCACCGATTTGTACCTTTTTGATGGCTTCGCTGCGAACCTCTGCGAGTATGCGGCCGGCTTCGCGGTATTTATCTAAAACGTCGGCTTCTTGCACTTATATCACAAACTCCTTTGGAAACTGGGTAATGTTTCTATTCCCGTTATGGGTAATAACAGCTACGTCTTCGAGTCGTACCCCCCCCATGTTAGGGTAATATAAGCCCGGTTCAATTGTCACTACGTTGCCTTTTTCTAGGAGCCCACCTCTTTTGTTGAGGAATGGCAGTTCGTGGACCTCTAATCCCAGTCCGTGACCTGTTGAGTGAATGAAACCTTGACCGTTGTTGACGTCCGTCCGGAACCCGCGCTCTTCGAAGTAATCCATAACAGCCAAGTGGACTTCCGCCCCACTTATCCCCGGCCTTAGCATTTTAAGGGCAATGTTTTGCGCCTCTTTAACTGCTGAATACATATCGAAAAGTTCGGGAGGGGGGGCTCCGCGGATGACCGTACGCGACATATCTGCGTGGTATCGGGAAGTTGTCGATTGAGGAAAAACGTCAAAAACGATTGTAGAATCCGCTTTTACCGGCCCTGATCCCGTTAGATGGGGCAGCGCGGAATCCTCGCCGCTCGACGCTATTACGTCTTGTGGCGCGCAAGCGTCGTTGATTAGGGACTGGCCAATTGCACTCTTTAATTGTTCTGATGTAAGCACCCGCCCCTTATATCGTAGCACGTCGCCACTGATTTTACTGTGGGTTAGGATGGTGATTGCGTCGGCGAGTGCTTTTTCGCTAGCACGTTGCACTTGTGCCATATGTTCCAGTTCGCCGACCGTTTTGATTGATCGTGAGTGTTCGATTGAACCAGATAGGGGGGCAATCTCGTAACCATTACGCCGCAGCTCGTCAGCTAAACTTACGGGAAAATCAGCGTTAACTCCTAAGCGCTTAATGTCACATTCTCTTAGCACTGACGCGATCATGTTAGGTGTGGCGCGATCGACTTCCGTTTCGAACGAGTCTTTCAGAAAATCCTCTAGCGCAAGCACTCGATCAACACCTGACGATTTAAGCGCCCTCGCTTTCTCCATGCTGGAGGTTACTAGGACTGATTGTTCGCCTTTGCGCAAAAACAAGAATGGATCTTCTGCTAAGAAACTAGTTAAGTAGTAAAGGTTTGCGTCCTTCGAAGATGCGGCGTACTGGGCATACCCGTCAAGTTGAAGCTCAGCTATCCTTCGATCGAGGGTTTCAGTTTGCTTCGAATTCACTTTTCTCTCCGTTCAATTGAGCCCTTAGTGCTTGCAGGCCGTGGGCAGGTCTTGAATGCGATCGATACCGCGTCATTATCAAGATCTCAAAAGCCATAATATGCTTCTGTGCCGTTTAGCGCTCTCAACATAATCAGTATGGCCGGGCCAGGAGGGCGCGTATGGTCGTTGGTGCACTGCAAACGGGACAACGCCCTTCTATAGGGTCGGTCTCTCCTAATACGTCTGCGTCACTTAACTCTTGGATCTTCCGTCCGCAGGACTCGGATCCGCACCATGAGATCCTAAAGATGCCCTTCTTACCTTTTGCTTGTTCGGGCATTTCTATGTTGACCATATGCGAAACTTGAAATGCTCGCGCCCTTTCTGCGATGTTTTCCAACATATTAGACATCGCTTGCGCGAGTCGACCTTGCATTTCGGTCCGTTTTACACTCTCCTTTTCTCTAGTATCCCTACGAACTAGAGTCACAGAGCCGCTTGAAAGATCTCTGGGGCCAATCTCCAATCGTATTGGAACTCCTTGTTTTTCCCATTTGTAAAACTTAGCGCCCGGCCGAATGTCGTCTGTGTCGATAACAACTCGGTAGTGAGATAGTTCCTGTTGAATTTCGCTACAAGCTTTTAAGATAGCCTCGCTGTCAGCCTGTTTGCTGTAGATTGGAACAATAGCGACTTGAACGGGGGATATCTCGGGCGGGAGTATCAAGCCCTTATCGTCGCCATGGACTGAAATGACCGCTGCGATGCAGCGCTCTGAAATACCATAGCACGTCTGATTGACGAACTGCTGATTGCCGTCACGATCTTCGTAAGTAACGTCAAATGTCTTAGCAAAGTTTGTGCCGAGATGGTGAATTGTGCCGATTTGCAGACTTTTGCCGTCAGGCATTAGCGTGTCAAAAGCAAGTGTGTAATCAGCTCCCGGAAACTTGTCCCACGTCGGGCGGCGCGAAACGATGTATGGAATGCCCAGCCGGTCATAGAATTCCTTGTATAACTCAACAGCGGCTGCGGTCTGCAATTCGGCATCTTCCCAAGAGGTGTGGGCAGTATGAGCCTCCGCGAAGCTCGTGATCTCTCGCAGCCGTATTAACGGTCGTGTGTGTTTCGTTTCATAACGAAACGCATTAACGAGCTGATAAATTTTAAGTGGCAGATCTGCGTGCGAGCGTATCCAAATGCTAAAGATGGGGTAAATTGCGGCTTCTGAGGTCGGTCGCAATGCAAGCGGGATATCTAACTCTCCAAAACCGCCCCGGGTCACCCAGAACACTTCTTCTTCAAATCCCTTTATGTGTTCTGATTCTTTTAACAGCTCATTTTCTGGTATCAGCAGGGGAAAATATGCCTCTTCATGGTCTCGATCAAGCAATGATCGGAGTACGTCGTAGGTCAGTTTCCGCAACTTAAAACCAAATGGAAACCACACATAAAGTCCTTTGATCGGGTATCGCACGTCCATAATTTGCGCGTCTACCAGGAGGTCGTTGAACCAGTTACTAAAATTCGTCTTCTTCACCGCAGAACTCCTAAACTGTTGAGGACACACTCAGAACGCGCCCAAGCTTCAAACATTTCATATACCTAGGCTCATACGCAATGTGTCTCTAATGGCGGGGGCGAGGCCTACCGTGAGAATAGCAAGCTTCACGAGCCCGATTAGATTCTTAGACTCGTTCTTTAGATACTGATCTATAATGAACAAAACGGGGATCGTCACAATGAGCTTGAGCGGATACATTACAAAGGCCGTGCCGGTCGCTTCGATAAGAAAGTTCGGGAGTACGTGCTTCTCGGCATAGGGTAGGAACGTGAGGCCAAGCGACGTAGCCGTTGCGTCGAGCAGTTGTCCATCCAGCACCAAAGCATTCACGCGATCCTTTAAGAGAGCGAAGTTTAACAAGTGGGCGATTGCGTATACCAAGAAGCTGAGGGCGACGCCGACTGATAATATAAGGGCGAAAATCCAAACATTAAACGACACAGCGCTTGTATAGAGGAGCCAGACATTAATTGCGCTCCACGCGACGCCGATCATCGCGAAGGGCCAATAATAGTTGATGTGAACTGCGCGTTTTAAACCAACCGACAACATAAGCGCCGCGACGCACACAAAGAATATGAGGAAATAGATAAGCGGCGTGATGAGGAGGTACTTATACGGCGCAGCAACAATGCCTGCGTCTTCGACGACTCGCAGCGACCCTCCCGCAAAAATATAAGGGGTTACAGCGAAAATGAACACCTCATCAACGGTAATCTTAAGCTTATTTAGCAGCTTAACGACCCCAAATAGGCTGAGGCCCAAAATGATTGCCCAGGTTATCGTGTTTACGGGGTTGTAGCCGGTGTCATAGATGATGGGGTTTATATAGTACTCGTTTATAAAGTTCCCTAAATCGACTACCAAATGATCACCGATGAAAAAATGGATGTTGCTCCCCAGGATAGTGGTAATGGAACAGGACGCTATATGCGATACTGCCAACGTGCTTAATGAACTTAAACTTACTGGGGACGGGTTAATAGTTTGTGGAAAGCATACGTGTGCATTTGGGCGACAGATTGAAGGCCTCATTGAGAACGAATATCCGGCTGAGGTACTCGTTGTCGGTGGAGCCACAATGGAAGAAGTTGAACGCGTCGCAAGTTATGCTCGAGATAAAAGTTTTATCGTCGCCGTTGGCGGTGGAAAGACGATTGACATCGCTAAGATTGCTTCTAGCACAGCGAATTTACCTTTTATAAGTGTTCCTACGGCTGCAAGTCATGACGGAATCGCCTCGATGCGCGCGTCAATACGTTTTCGTGAAGGGACGCAGTCTATAGAAGCTCAAACCCCGCTTGCTATTATTGCAGATACTAAGATCATGGCTCAGGCGCCGCATCGGCTACTTGCCGCAGGATGTGGAGATATCATATCCAACTACACGGCAGTGAAGGACTGGGAACTCGCTAGGAAGTTGCGAGGGGAGGAGTTTAGTGAATATGCTGCGGCGCTGTCCCTCATGTCTACCGAGATAATCCTCAATTCGGCCACGCAAATTAAACCGAATCTCGAGGACTCTGTTAGGCTTGTGGTAAAAGCCTTAGTTTCTAGCAGCGTGGCGATGAGTATTGCTGGATCTTCTCGTCCCGCTTCAGGTAGTGAGCACAAATTTAGTCACGCACTCGACGCTATAGCCCCTAAACCGGCTTTACATGGCGAGCAGTGCGGTGTAGGCACGATTATGATGGCATATTTGCATGGGGGGGACTGGGAGCGGATACGGCAAGCCCTTCAGAGCATCGGAGCTCCTGTCGATGCTCGCGGTCTCGGAGTCGAGGATCAGTGTATTATTCAGGCACTACTTCGCGCAAAGGACGTCCGACCGGAACGATATACGATTCTTGGTGAAGGATTGACGAAAAAAGCTGCTCAAGAGTTAGCAAAGGTCACGATGGTGATTGAGTAGCTTCGTTGATATCTTTATTATCCCACAGAATAACCTACTTATATAAGATTGAGTTTGCGTAGATTGAATAGGATTGGTAGCATGGCAAAAGGAAACGCGAGCATAACACTCATAGGCGTCGGCGTGGCCAAAATAGGCACAGAGTTTGTATTCAATGGACCTGTGAACGAATGTGAGACGTGCAAGCTCAAAAACACTTGCCTGAATCTGGACGTTGGGCGTCGGTACAGGATAGTAACCGTGCGTGGGAACGTAAAGCACGATTGCGCCTTACACGATTTAGGAGTTAAAGCCGTGGAAGTAGTCGAAAGTCCCAGTATTGTTGCAATTGACGCTAAAAATGCTTTTGTCGGCTCGAAAATCTTGTATAAACAAAATGAGTGTGAGGTATTTGACTGCAAGATCTACGAATTGTGCCATCCTGACGGCGTGCGGGAAGAAAGGCTCACGATTTCTGCGGTTCTCGGAGATGCGCCACAAGCGTGCCCCGAGGGAAAACCGTTAAAGCTAGTTGAGCTAAAGAGATAACAGCTCTTTCTACGGAGTATCGTTCGCTGCTCGGCATCGGCCGATATGTTATGCACTCAGCGAGTAATTAAAAGCGTCACTACTAATTCTGATGAAGAAGGACAATTGTCGTTATTTTTTTAAGCGTGAGTTTTGGCAAGTTACGATTATCCGTCAGGAGATTGTATCTCCTTCTTTCCTTGCACTTCCGATTGTTGATCAGCTTTTTTCTCTGAAGCCTCTTCCGAAGCTCCCTCTACGGCTTCTTCGCTGACGGGTTCGGGTCGCTTGTGCACTTCGATGTAATCGACTTCTTCCATATCGGTAAACTGCATTATCTTTTCTGCAAGCAGTTTTTTATAGTACTGCACTTGGGGATTAAACCCTAGTTCGTAGGGCATGTCGACTTTCACTCTTTTCTTGGCGATCGAAACATTGAAGTCTTTATTTAAGTAGTACTTGAGCAAACCTTTGACTTTATCGACAGCCTTGTCCACGATCTTTTCAATCGTGTAATCATAAACGATCGTCTTACCGGCATAAGGCGAGTTAAAATCTACTCGTACTCGTCCCCCAATTACACTCTCGACAGTCCCGGTCCTGTTGTCGAGCGAAACTCGCATTCCAGGGGTCGGCCTCTTTTCGAATCTGCGTGTAGGGACGACCTCAACCAATTCAGGCTTTCGCTCGCCAAAAGCATCTTTTGGCTGAATCTTGACTTGTCCTTCGTAGCCAGACGCTTTTCCCATCAAGTCTTCATCAAGCCCCGTGACTACCATGTTTTCTCCGGCAATGACAACTATCGGCGCATAGCTTACGCCCTCAGCAAATAGATCATTTTCTTTGGCAACGTCTGCGTTTGTAGTATCAAAAATATCGCCGTTGTCCAATCGGCCAGTGTAAGACAATCTAATGAAATCGCCCCTTGTAACGCTCATAGTGGATACTTATGGTTAATACTTAAAACCCTTATCGTTGGAGGATTGGGCCGCTCGACGTTGGATTCGCATTGACTTAGCCTTGGATCAGCGAGATGTTTGCTTCTGCTTCAGGGAGAATTTCAACGACCGCCCCAAAACCGCGGGCGGCCATTCCAGGATTCACGATCGCGGTTTTGCCGGCCACAAGCGTGCCGCGCTGCTCGTGTATGTGCCCACAAGCGAGCACATCGACAACGTTAACTGCGCTAAGAATAGCCTCACTGCCAACGTGCTTTGAGTCAACCTCATCTAAGAATCCTTTAGGTGGGGTGTGCGATAGCAAAACAGTCGTTTCACCGACTTCGGTCAAGAGCTTATCGACGTAACTGTGGATTTCTGCCTCATTAAGTTCAAAGGGAGTGTTAAACGGCGTGGGGTTGGATCCGCCGATACCGATAGCAAAACAGTCGTTTCACCGACTTCGGTCAAGAGCTTATCGACGTAACTGTGGATTTCTGCCTCATTAAGTTCAAAGGGAGTGTTAAACGGCGTGGGGTTGGATCCGCCGATACCGAGGAACTTAATGTCATCATAGTCAAAACTCTTGAGATGTAAGTTAACTGCAGTGGACTCTTCTATCGTTTCAACAAAAGTCGGAAGGTCACAGTTGCCCGGTATGATAAGGGTCGGCACATCATCTCCGAGCAGCGACAGCAGCTCATTTACTAGGATATTCGGTCCAAAATCCGTAATATCTCCTATTACACAAACGGCATCGACATCTCCAGCCTTATATAACAATTGGGTGACATGAGAATAGACGCCGTGAGCATCCGAAAGAACTAAAAACTTCATAAAGATCTCACAACTCAAGCTTACGTTTACGGCCCTCTGTTTTAAATCGTTTGTCTTTTTATGGTAGTTAGTAGGGCCCCCACCGTCCGGTAAGTTTACCGTCGCGCGCGAGTCTGCCAAGTCTTTTCTGTACCTCTTTACCCACCGACGCTGGCGTCTCGTTTTCATAGGGGGTTCCAGGTAGTGGAATAAAGTAGTGGGCACGCACCCTTCCGCCACCAGAAACGATGTAGTCAATGAGATCGAGACTATCTGCCTGATCTACAGCTTCTTCGGTCGGGAGCCCAAAGATGAAGTCCACTACTGGACTGAAACCGTGATTGAGGCATATATCGACTGCAGCTTCGACGTCTCGACGTGAATGCCCTCGGTTCGTCTCTTCCAACACAGCATCGCTTCCCGACTGCGCCCCGATGTGGATTGAAGTGTTTACGCAGTATTCCTTGACGACATCAAGCATTTCGTCCGTAATAAATTCTGGCCGGACCTCGGAAGGAAAGGTTCCGAAATAAACTCGACCGCATAATGAAGCTAGGAGCTCAGACACTCTCTTAGGTGCTATGTGGCGGCCGTCGGATCCGTAAGCGAACGCGTTAGGTGAGGTAAATCTTACGTCTGACAGGTACTTGCTGTAAAAAGCGATGGATCTCACGCTCCGATGGCGCATTTTCGTGCCGAAGAGACGCGGTGTTTGACAGTATTTGCAGTTATGTGGGCAACCGCGGCTGATTTCGATGGGGGCCCGCAGGTTCTGATTGAAGGGCGGATAATCGTCGAGCAGTACGTGAGGTCTTGGATGGGTTTTGTAGGTTATACCAGACCGTTTGTATGCGATGCCTCGCACAGTTTCTAGGTCGCTATCGTCCTTGAGCGCACAGATTAGCTCAGGGAGCGTTTCTTCACCTTCTCCGAGGACGACGACGTCGAATCGTTCTAGTGCTTCGCTTGCCTTGGCTGATGGATGGGGGCCGCCCGCTATGAATACAGACTGCGTTCGTGCGTTTTCCACCTCATAATAAACTTCACGTGCTTGTGGCGTCGCCATGCTGTAGATCATGACTCCATCGCGAGGACTCGAAGAAAAAGTTGGTTCGATACCTCGTGAAGTGAGGATCGCTTGGATTGCTGCCAAGCTGAATGTGTTTCTTTTGTCAAAGCGTATTGTTACGCTTGAATCGGGATTGGGGTGAAACAAGCTATGCATAGGCCAAAAGCTAAGATTCCTAAGACTATGCGCAGATTATCGAGCTTTTTCGTATCATTGATCGGCCGCGGATGTCCCCCAGTTGCGAATAGTAAAGTAAAGAATCCCCAAAACAGGAGCATATCTCCGTTCAAACCGTTGAGCGAATAGAAAACTCCTGTAGCCATTAGCACGAGTGGAACTGCTGCTGATATGTACGTTGTTTTTTCGCCAGAGATAGCTCGGGCGATATGCCCTCCATCTAGTTGTCCTACTGGCAGTAGATTTAGGCTGGTTATGAGCATGCCTACCCAACCTGCGAAGGCCACCGGATGTGTGCCGGTCGACGTTACTGGGACAACTTTTTCAATTAACGCAAAGAGAAGCGGAGTCCCTAACGCGATAGTCTGCGCTTGTGAGGCGCTTGTGGTGACCGGCGGAAGTAGAAACCCAACTATTGTAACAACGATAGCAGCTGCTAGCCCTACAAGTGGCCCAGCGATTCCTACGTCAAAAAGAGACTTTCGATCTGGAATAGCTCCCTTAAGCCTGATAAGTGCACCCAAAGTTCCGACAGGTGATATAAGTGGCAGCGGTATAAAGAACGGTAAGCTTGCCTTCATTCCGCGGCGCTTTGCGACATAATAGTGGGCTAACTCGTGAGAGCCAAGAACGAACATGACGGCTGCTGCAAAGGGCAAGCCTTTATAGATAAGTAACGGGTCTGTAATCGGGTCGACGCCGTAAAAAAGAACCGCACCGGTAAGTGTGATGGCAAAAGCGGTAGCGATTGCCAGAATAACGTTGACATGCTTCTTATCATCGGTGTTGCTGACAGGAATCGCTAGGAGCACAAACTCACCGTGTTCGCGCTTCAGTTCCAGCTCGTAACCCCTGTCTGCGAAGTCATTCCAGAGAGACGCTAAAAGCGTCTTGCTGTCAACTAGTGGTTCACCGTAATATCTGATAACTGGCCCACTCGTTTGAATCTCATAAACGTGAAATACAATATTTATTCGGTCCAAGTTGACGAGTTCGTTCAAGTTTCTACCTCTATGAAGCCGTCAACGCAATTTACGAGTACGTGTGATCCCGGTTTGATGGCATCTATCGGGTCGACATCAAGTCTGTCGATAAGGGGGATGTTCGAGATGATCGCTCCAACGGCAATAATCGTTTCGCTTGAAGCGTTAACGATCGCGGCCGGGGCTTTTCCGTTTCTTTTGAGTTGATATATCACATAAGATCCTACTGTTGATCCCTTGCCTTGTGGAAAAGCAAGAACTGAGCCCACGATTGAAACACCATACAACTCGTGCTTTAAATCGATGATAACTCCTCGTTTGGGATCCACGCCACCCAAGAATGAGAGTGGTTGACTCGTTACCACGGCATC
>Ga0209484_10000354_pt1 | contig 10171 bp, 7 predicted proteins | sample NGEPer16B_FD_185493 | JGI IMG/M metagenome (GOLD analysis project Ga0209484, IMG submission 185493) | Arctic peat soil microbial communities from the Barrow Environmental Observatory site, Barrow, Alaska, USA - NGEE Permafrost159B-16B... | ecosystem: Environmental > Terrestrial > Soil > Wetlands... | reverse complement strand
GTCAAAGAGTTATTTGACCGAGCAGCAAATCAAAGCAAACCAACGTGTTTAGCTCGTTACTTATCCATTACCTATTGAGATTTTATGAATTGCAAGTTGCTTAAAATGAGCTGAATAATCAAAAAACTCACTAATGTAGCGAATGTATGCCTGGCCAAATGAAACGTTATATTCTTGGTTATTCCGCAAAGATCTGCTATTTCTTTTAAATAGCTGTTTAACTTCTGATTAGCAATATTTGGGAATAAGCGGTTTTGCTCTTGAGCTTTAATATCATTTCGGTATTTATTGATAATTTCCATTGCTACTGGCAGGATAGGGATCTTTACTGAAGTGTCCGTTTTCTCCCTACTGGTAATTAACCAAAGTTCCTTGTCAACTCCAATCTGGATGTGTTCAGGTGTTAGATGCATCACATCAGTATATGCTAAGCCAGTGTAACAGCTAAAGATAAAAAGGTCTTTAACGAATTGCAGTCTTGAAATGGAAAATGCTTTTTCTTCGATCCTTTTTAATTCTTCTTCAGTAAGGTATCCTCTTTCAAAATGATGAAACTTTTGCTGAAAAGCAATAAATGGATCCTTATCGAGCCATTCATACCGGATAGCCATTTGAATCATTTTTTTTAATCGCTCTATATGTTTCATTACAGTATTGTTTTCCATTTGTCTTTGGTTCGCAATCAAAGTATGCTTTCTTAAGAAAAGTTCCAAATCTGCAACGAATTTGTAATTAAGGCTTGTAAGGAAAATGTCAGAAACTTTATAGTGCTCTTTAAGAAACAATTCAATATATTTTTGGGTGGTAAAATAATTTTTTAGAGTACCCCACCTTAATGTTTCCTTGCAAACTGTATTATGATATTCTATAAGCTTGCATAAAGTCATGTCAGAATCATCAACTCCCAAATATTTATTTCTGATGATTTCTGCCGTGATTTCAGCTTTATTGATTACCAGTTCCTGGTAATATTGCACCATCATGGTTCGTAACTGCTCCAAATAGGTGTTTAATTCTTTGTTTTCGATCGAAAACGGTTTTGCCATTCCCTTACCAAGATTCCAGTTATCCACGCGAATCTTCCGTTTGGTCGATATTTCGCATCGTTTTGAATCAACCGTAATGCGGATATAAATTGGTGCTAATCCGCTGATTATTTTGTTCTGTTTTAGTACAAAATGAACTCCAAAAGAAACGTTTTTCATATCAATTTCAGTTTAATATTTCAGTATTCAATAAAATCATGATAATCATCAACTAAACCTTAAGAAAACTGTCAAAGTTTGTTGAAAAGCAATCTAAATCGTATCAAAACGAACTAAATTTAATGGTTGTAAAAATCTAAAATACAAATACATACAATAACATTGGTGACCTTAACGGTGACCTAAAGGTGACTTAAAGCTAATAGCTAAAAAAGGTCACCGGACAGGTCTCCTCCGAACTGATATTGATTGGCTTAATTTGATATGAGATAAAAAATTAAAGACCACATAATCAATAATTTGTGGTCTTTTGATGGGCTTTGGATTCCCATTTAGTCGGGGTAGCCGAACGATATATTTATTCTCTTAATATCAGAATATCAATTTATTACATGGTTATTTTCAATCCTGGGCACCTATTAGGGTACACTAATTATTTACATATTAATTTGCAGTAAAATGAACCATAGAAAGAACAAATTTTATTCAAAAATAATCAAAAGTGATCAAAATGCACAGAAAAAATGAAAATTTCATGCTGCTTATTCTGAATGAATTTTATCATGGATAAATTTCATATTCAAATATGGATCCCGATCAATTTATTTTCCCATTTCTGAACTGGAAGGAGGCAAAACGTAAATCACATGAATCGATTCGACAAACCAATAAGCAGCTAAAAGAGAATGGAAAAATTAAACATTGACCATTTAAACCTTCAATCTATCTTTCCAATATTGCTGTGGTACAACGCTGATCTCCTTCTTAAAGTATTTAGTCGAAAGTGAAAAACCCTTTAAATATCAAAACGTATATTTTGGATTCCAAACTTGGGCAAAGATTCGCCAGACAAATTGGGTAAAAATATTCAGTGCTTCAGCTTTTAATCGCTGAAGCATTTTTCTTAGATTGAATCCCGCCGCTGCCAGCAGTGTATTGACCAAATCACCTTGTTCATCTAACAGCTATTTTCCTGCATTTCTCAATGATCTTCTTCTGCAATTTCACATCGGTCGGGAAGGTGATGTTCTTCTCCTGAACAGTTGTGTCAAGCAAGACCTCATCTTCTTGTACTTCTTTCTTTGGAAACAATTGAACCGATATCTTAAGCAGTTGCTTTGAACCTTTTTCCCCTATCCGTTTACGGAACTTGATCAATTCTGTCCGGTCAAAGGGTGGTTCGTGCTGAAAGTAAACTTCCCCGCAGAAGTATTGCCAATACGGATTTTCGACCCATCTGTCCAAAATACTTTCGTCGCTTTCATCGAATATCCGCCTTAGAAGGACGATTCCTGCGATGGTCCGGATAGGGATGCAAGGCCCTCCATTATCTTCACAGTAATAGATTCCTAAATCGGATTCCAACTGTTCCCAGTTGATCTTCTTTGACAGCAATACCAGTTCATGATTTTCTTTGATGAAATGTTTTAACGGGACTTTGAACATTTCCAATTGCGGGTTCTTTTCAATTTTTCCGATCATTTCTGCAAGATTTTCCTGCAATTTACTAAAAACCTTGCAATTTTAAAAGCCGAAAACTACTGATGTATCAACATCTAATTGTTAATATCCAGATTGTTAGAGACTGATTATTCCCTTTGTCACGTTCGACTATATAACTTTTCCCCAAGATAGTATAACATTATTTGTTTTAATCAATATTATATTTGAAAACCATCGCCAGACCAAAAGATAAGATCATAGCTTCAGCTTAGTTTTAGATAATCGTCAATGTTTGATATATAATGTATGTTGAATGGAGAAGTAGATTTAAGGCTAACAGGAAAGATCATATTGTCCATGTTTTCATGTAATTGTTCATTTCCAGCAAGCTAGCCTCGACCTAATTTTATCGAAACTAAATTAATACAAGGGTGAATCAAATTTTAACAAAAATTCTCAGATGTAAAAAGCCGGAAAGTGCTCTAACACCTTCCGGAAAATGGTCATTAAGACTAGTTCTTAAAAATAGTATCAAGTATAAACCATCAAAAACAAATGTATGAAAAACAAATGTATGAAAAATTATTTGACAAAGTATTTCTTTGACTCAACTAAACAATTTTTTCGAATAGTAAACATGTCATGTATTATGCTTGCGATGTTTGCGTCATCAATTTTTGCAACTGATATCAAACCGGAGGTTGCCAGCAATGTGAATATAACTTTAAAAAATGTCCCGCAGCAACAGCAGCAGCAAAACCCCATTTCAGGTAAAGTCACCGACTCTTCCAGATCTCCTTTGCCAGGGGCAACAGTAGTTATTAAAGGTGCAAATACCGGTGTCATTTCTGATTCTGAAGGAAACTTCACATTACCCAATGTTACTTCTGATGCAACTCTTGTTTTCTCATTCGTGGGTATGATAACTCAGGAAGTGAAGGTGGCTGGGAAAGCAACATTTAATGTGATAATGGAAGAGGAGACTATCGGACTTGAAGAAGTTGTTGCAATCGGTTACGGCACAAGTAAAAAGAGAGATCTTACAGGTTCTATTTCCTCCATTAAATTGCAAAATACACCTTTGGAAACGCTGCCAAACGTTAACCTTTTAGATGCACTTAAAGGCTCTATGCCAGGTTTCGATATTGGCGCAGTTACCGCTGCAGGAAGTAATCCAAGCATCAATATTCGTGGGACAAATTCTATTTCAGCTTCCAATACCCCTCTTGTTGTTTTGGATGGCGTCGTGTTTACTGGTAGTTTAAATGAAATTAACCCAATGGATATTGCCTCTGTAGATGTTTTGAAGGATGCCAGTTCTACTGCTATTTATGGTTCATTGGCGGCAAATGGAGTTCTGTTGATCACAACCAAACGTGGCAAAACGGATAAACCAACTGTTCAAATGAATGTAACCGGTGGCATTCAAACCTACACAAACAGACCTGACATGTTGAGCCCTGATGGATATATTCAACTAAAAAAAGATAGATTCCTGGCAGATAACCCAGGTGGAACATATGATATAAATACCAATTTAGCTGTTTATGAGTTAGACGCCTATAATGCGAATCATACTGTAGATTGGTTTGACGAAGTAACACGCACTGCCCCATTCAAAAATTATGGACTAAGCGTTTCAGGATCAAGCAATCGTTCAAATTATTATGTTTCAGGAAATTATCTGGATCAAAAAGGAATTGCAGTGGGTGACCAGTTTCACAAATTTTCAGTTTTAGGAAAGGTAGAATCACAAATAACTGATTGGTTAAAGATAGGTGTTAACCTTAGTGTTACGAGTAAGAATGCGGATGGGAGTGTGGCTGATTTCAGAAATGGTACGATTGATAGTCCTTATGGTTATATGTTTGTTCACGACAGGGGAACTATTGACCCCGGCTTTGAAGATTTTCCAAACAGACTTGAGCGTTATCCCCAGGGACAATCATCAACACAGAACCCATTATGGTTTACCCAGCAATATAATGAGGACAGAAACCAAAATTATCGTGGTTTAACTTTTGCACGTTTTGATGTGCCATGGATTAAGGGCCTTTCATACACCTTCAATTACTCGTTGAACCGTTGGGAGGGTCATTATGCAAATTTTCAGGATGAAAATATATTTGTTAATACGATGATATTAAACGAATTGATTGATCCATCTATACATCTTAAGGAGGCAAATGGATCGAAACAAAATCACGGTCGAACAGACTGGTATATGAACCACTTAATAAACTACAAACTAACATCGGGTGATCATTCGCTGGAGGCTACTTTATTAGCAGAACGACAGGGATTGAAAAATTATAACATGGATATCAGTTCAAAAGATTTCTCATCAACGGGAACCACAGTTTTGGGTGTAAATGCTTTGGAATTAGGAAATTCGGCAAATTATGGGATTGAAACGGGTTTGGGTGAACTTTATCAAATGGCCTATATGGCACGTATGAACTACGTTTATAAAAATCGTTACCATGTCAGTGGTTCCATACGTCGGGATGGTTATTCGGGTTATGCGGAGGGACATAAATACGGAATGTTTCGTGCAGGAGCATTGGCCTGGACAGTAAGTGAAGAGCCTTTTATCAAAGATAATTTTAAGTTCATTGACCATCTGAAGGTTAGACTATCATTAGGCGAAAATGGAAATCCGTCTGTGGGCGCCTATTCAACCTTTCCCAGAATCGGTAACGTTAGTATTTTGGTAGGTGGAGTAAGCGATAGGGGAGTTTTAGCTACTAATTTGGCAAATAAAAGTTTGGATTGGGAAAAAACTACAGCTCTAAACTTTGGGCTTGACTTTTCGATCTTTAAAAATGTGTTGAGTGGAACAATTGACCTTTATAACTCGAACACAACGGATCTTCTTCTTAGTCGTTCTATTCCAATCTTCAATGGTTTTCAATCCGTGTTGGACAACATTGGAAAGGTAAACAACAAAGGTATTGAGATTCAGTTGATATCGAACAACCTGAGCCTGAATAATTTCAAATGGAAATCAGGTTTGAACTTTTGGTTGAACCGAAATAAAATAGTTTCCTTGTACGGAATGGATGCCAACAAGGATGGGGTCGAGGATGATGATATTGCCACCGGGAGATTTATAGGCAAATCTTTAGGTGCTAACTATACCTACGTTATGGAAGGTATCGTCCAAACGAGTGATATTGAATATATGGCAATCTATGGTGGACAACCCGGAGACATAAAATTTAAAGATCTGAATAGTGATGGAAAAATTGATGCAAACTTCGATAGAAAAATTGTAGGTTATGATAAACCCAACTTTACGATGACGTTTTCCAATACCTTCTCATATAAAAACTTTGAACTTTATTTCTTGTTCAATTATATTGCAGGAGGAGGAAGTGCTAATTATTATATTGGGAACAATAGTTTTGCTTATTACCCAAATGCTCTTTCCGGCGGAACAGTTGCAAACTGGTTGAATAAAGAATACTGGACTCCTGAACATCCATCGAATACGGTAACCCGAACGAACTATAATAATTCAGCGTACGGCTATAATTTTCCTAAGTCCAGAGAATTCGTTCGATTACAGGATGTTTCATTTTCGTATAATTTACCAAATCAATTATTGCAGAGGACACCTATTTCGGCCATGAAGGTTTTTGCATCAGGTAAAAACCTTTTGACCTTCTCTAAATGGGAAGGATTAGATCCTGAAACGGGTTCCGATTATGCTAGTGGAACGCCGGTTTTCAAAATAATGACGCTTGGCCTCAATGTAACATTCTAATTGGAGATCTAAAACATTAAATTACACATATATGAAAAATTTATTATTTATAACAATAACGGTATTGTTTCTTCTTCCCTTGGGAGGATGTAACGATGATGAATTCTTACGCGAAAAGCCGGAAGATTTCCTTACCATTGACAATGCTTTCCTGAATGCGGCACAGTTCAGAACAGGGATAAACTATTTATACTATGATTTTCGCCTGGACTATATTTTTAAAGATGGAGATCCCTATTTTTTTCAATTTGGAGTAGGTGCTGATCTTAACTTTAGCAATAATGACCAAAATGTTTGGACAGATTATTCAAACTTTAATGGCAATGCGGGTTTTCTAAGAGATCTGTTCTATAGACATTATGAGATGATTAACACTGCTAATAATATATTGGCGCAATCTGAAAATCCGGATGTTAAATGGGTAAATGAAGCAGAAAAACTGGAAATTCAGGCAGAAGCTCATTTTTTCAGGGGATTTGCTTACCGTATCTTGGCTGAATTGTGGGGTGATATGCCAATTATTACAGAACCAATAACCAAACCGAGTTCGGCATACAAGCGTGATAAACGAGAAAAGATTTATGAACTATGTGTGGAAGATTTTAAATTTGCTGCGGAAAACCTTCCAAAAACTACCAGTGGCGTAGGTAAATTAGTAAGTGCAGCAGGATATCATTTTCTATCCGAAATGTATATCGCTTTGGCCGACGAGCAAGGTGGAACAGACAAAACCCTTTACCAAAAAGCCATAGATGCGGCAAGCCAGGTGATTGATGGTGGTGACTATCATTTGATGACCAACCGATTTGGTTACAGGGCAGATGTTGCAGGAAAAGATGCATTTTGGGATTTGTTTCAAATGACCAAGGAGGATGGCACAACCAATTTCAGCTATCAGGGTGGTAACAAGGAGTCTATATTCATAGTTCACCTAGATAAGTTTAAAACAGGCGGCCTCCCTAGTTTTTTAACTACCCGTACGGATCAGGAAAGAGGTTGGTGGCCTGCATTTTGGGGCTATACAAAGTTTGGGTTTAAAGGTGTTGCTTACGATTGGATGGGACGTGGTATTGCATGGGTTAGACCAACCAATTATTTTATCTACAATTTATGGAATAAATCAGGCAAAGAAGATACACGAAACGCGGAATGGAACATCAATCGCGTGCTGAAAGTTCCCAATCCTAATCTCACTTATCAGGAGTTGCCCGATCCTACCAGAAATTGGCCTGCTGACCCCCAGGAAATTTCATTGGCAGATGGTTCTTCCATTACGGTTCAACTACATCCTGGTGATACCATCAGACAAGAGTGGCTGGTTACACGTGAGGATACGATGAGCAGGTGGTTCCCAAGAGTGATGAAAATGGGTTCGGACTGGCACTATACAACTGACCCAAGTAACACTTTTGTGATGGATTATTATGTCGCACGTCTGGCAGAAACCTATTTGTTAAGGGCGGAAGCTTATATGAAACATGGAGATTTGGACAAAGCCGCTACAGATATCAATACAGTAAGAGCACGTTCAAATGCAAAACCTATTACAGCAGGAGATGTAAATATTGATTACATTTTGGACGAACGTGGACGAGAATTATATGGTGAAGAATTGCGTACACTTACACTTTGTCGTTTGAAGCTATATTCTGACAGGACCAAAAGATTTGGATATACTGTATGTGCAAGTTCAGTAGATAATAGTTCTTTGAAGAACAACTTGCTGCCAATTCCACAACAGATTATCGATGCGAATTCGGAAATATTAATTGAACAAAACCAGTAAAATGGAATTGAGTTCGGAATGTGATATTTGTATCAGGTATTGAAATATAAAAAATAAAAAACATGAAAAATAAATATGTATTGAAGGTTTTTCTCTCACTGCTTATAGGTTTGTTTCTGTCTGGATGCGAAAAAGACCCCATAGCTTTGACTAATGCGATTGACCTGAAAGGCAGTCCAGAAGTTTATGAGTCGCTGAATGAAGATGCAACCCTCGAAATCCCATTCAGCATTACTTTGGAAAAAGGTGTAAAGAGAGCTTTTTATAAAGTTGTAACCAGCGTAGCCAATAGCTATAAAATCATTGTAGGGCCTGAAATTGAAATCCCGGTAACAGATGGAAAAACGCTTGATACTGTCCTCTCAATCCAGGTAGTAGCAAATTTAAAAAGCATAGTAATTGCTGTTATCGATAATGACAATGTCCTAACACCTCGAACAATAATGGTTGATGAAGTTAAAAAAGCACCGCTTTTGTCGTTTAAAAATGGAATTAAACATCAAAAAACAGTAATGGTTGGTACACCTTTTAACGTCGAAGGAAATGTAAGCAGTGAGAACGAGCTTACACGAATGAGTTACATTACAGTTGCCAACAATCAACAAGGAAATACTGTTGCAATTGGACTGGGTGATAAAAAGAATGTTGATTTTTCAGTAGATGTTCCTGTTCCTGATGGATTGGAATATGTTATTTTCGAAGCAGAGAATGAATTTGGGGGTATAGCCAGAGATACATTTACAGTATCGAATGTTGTTACAGAAGATTTTATCAAGATTTTGATGCATCTTGGTATTACCGAACTGGACCCTTTCTTTGCCGAACTGCCAAATAAAATCATTGGAAACATCGATTCCTGGACAAACATTACAAGTTTCGAATATTCGATTGTGAAAGATGGGACAGAAGGCTCCAGGCAAAGTATTTCTCTAAGTGGAAATCCCGGGAACGATTATGATTTCTCTTTCGATATCATTGGACAACAGGGAATGCAACAAATCATTTTGTATGCTGAAAACGAAGGGGGAAAAACAGCAACTGTCGTTTTAAACATTCCGAAAGTAAGCAAAATAACAGATGTTACGTTGACAAAAATTAAGAAAACAAAATGGAAAATCATAGATTTTGATTCGGAGCATCCACCTTACCTGGTTAAGAATGTGATCGACGATGATTTATCTTCATTCTGGCATACTCCGTACAATGACGCAACGAAAGTACATCCTCATTGGTTTATTGTCGATATGGGAGAAGAGGTTTCCATCGGGGTTATTGAAGTATTCAGGAGACTGAATTCTACTAACGGGCCATCTCTTATCCAGTTATTATATAGCCAAAATGGAACCGACTGGAATGATTTCGGAACATTCCCAATGAATAGGGATATCAATGAAGGTCAGAGGTATTATTGTGCAACAGTTCCGGTTTTCCCAACCGCCCGATATATCAAATTCGTGGCATTGGAATCGCCGAACTACTTTACAATGGTAGGAGAATTAAGTGTTTATTTTCCAGAATATTAAATTTTTGTAACATTGATAATTATAGATGGGGTCGTTTGATTCCATCTATAATTTTAAATCGATTTTAGAAAGTTACACATGCTTAAATTTGATTAATGATTTTGTGGGTATGATTCATATGTTGTTAATTAAGATCAAGAGATTTTTTTTTGATCTTTTGTTTCTTTTTCTGATTAGTGGCACTAAACTTAATGCACAAAATTCAGTTCATCAATTTGTTGACCCGCTCATAGGGATTGGTAACAACGAAAATGTATTGTCTGGTCCATCTCTTCCTTTTCGGATTTTCGCAACATGCCTGGAGATTATTGTCGTCGCAAACAATTAATGTCCAATAGCCCGATCACCTGCCAATTATTTCTACAATTAAATTAACTAAAAAATAGCATAATATAAATTGTCATGAAACGACTAATCTATCTGTTACTTTTGCTAATGATCCTTT
>Ga0209484_10000349_pt1 | contig 10251 bp, 9 predicted proteins | sample NGEPer16B_FD_185493 | JGI IMG/M metagenome (GOLD analysis project Ga0209484, IMG submission 185493) | Arctic peat soil microbial communities from the Barrow Environmental Observatory site, Barrow, Alaska, USA - NGEE Permafrost159B-16B... | ecosystem: Environmental > Terrestrial > Soil > Wetlands... | reverse complement strand
AGTAGCGTCCTGGTCGCGAGCGGGGTGCCCGTGTGTGCGCGTTGCAGCTCGCCGCAGCTGGTCAGAATCGTCACACTTCTCCAGACGGCCATCGGTACAGACATGTTGATCGCCAAGGCCAGCACTGACAGCTCGGGGTGCTGCTGGAACGGGTCGGTATAGCCCAGCCGACCAGCCGCGCCGAAGACTGGCACGCTCAGGGTGACCGTGCCCGGGCACATGACCGCGCACATCTCGGCGAGGTGGAGGGCGAAGCGGCCAAAGGGTTGCAGCCGACTGGTGTCCTGCCGGTCTAAGGCGGTGGTACTCACCATTGATCTGTTTCTGATGGGTAGGACGTTCATCACTGCCTCCCTCGGTTGATGGCAAGGCTCCTCGCGGAGCCGGGCGCGGCTCGCCGAGCGTGGACTATGTGGACCCAACGAGATGGCCAAGCAGGAGCCCCGTAGATAGGCGAGTGTGCGCGCGCGCGAATGTGCACCATCCGGGACTGAAGATCCCTATTTCGGTCGAGCGACCCCACGGGGGACCTCCAGGGATTCCCGAACCGCCCGGTCTTGCGCAACACGGAGCCGACGCGGGCCTTCGGGGCACTCATCACAGGTCCGGCCTTTTGGTCCCCTCCCGCCCCGGCGCACGCATCTGGCTCCAACGCCGTTGGCGGCGACCCGTGGGATGTCCTTTACCATGGCGTGGCCCCCCGCCTGCCTTCAAGCTTCGGGACGATCACTGTCCTCGTCGGGGGCAGGCCTTCTGCTGCTGTGGATACCTCTTCGCCAGAAGCCGGGACTCGGCGACGAGGCGAACGTCGTTGTGGACCGGACTCGCGGCCGAGGACTCCTTCGTGGTGTTCACGACGCCGACACCGATTGCGCACCGGATCGAGGTGACTGCCCTCGCAGTGAGCCGCGGGATGGGCGGTGAGGTGGGCATGGGAACCGTTGCCTGCGCCCTGGCCATCGGACCGATCGTGCAGGTGTTGTCGCCAAAGCCGACCATCCGGCTCGAACCGGTGGGCACCCGCGAGCCCACAGTCGGGGCGAGCCTGGCGCAGGTTGATCTTCGGCCCGGTAACAATAGGGTGTGGCCGTGCAGATCTCACCCAGCATCCTCGCCAGCGACTTCGCCAACCTTGAGCACGAGCTCAAGCGGATTGCCAATGCCGACTGGGCCCATGTCGATGTGATGGATGCCCACTTCGTGCCCAACCTGACCCTTGGCCTTCCAGTCGTCGAGGCCCTGGCCCGGATCAGTCCCATCCCGCTGGACTGCCACCTGATGATTGACGACCCCGACCGCTGGGCGCCGATGTACGCGGAGGCGGGTGCTTCGAGCGTCACCTTCCACGTCGAGGCTGCTCGCGACCCCACGGCGCTGGCACGCAACCTGCGTACCCTCGGCGCGCGCGCCGGCATGGCACTCAAGCCGGGTACGCCGTTCGCTCCCTATGTCGATCTGCTGCCCGAGGCCCGAGATGGACATGGTTCTGCTCATGACTGTCGAGCCGGGATTTGGCGGACAGTCGTTCATGCCCAACCAGATGTCCAAGGTGCGTGAGGTGCGTGAAGCCGTGGCCAGGTGCGGCGGCGAGGTCTGGGTGCAGGTCGACGGGGGAGTCTCGACCACGACCATCCAGGCGTGCGCCGAGGCGGGCGCGGACGTCTTCGTTGCAGGGTCGGCCGTCTTTGGCGCGGAGACTGCTGCGGCGGCGGTGGACCAGTTGCGCGACCTGGCCACGAGGCATTCTTCATTAGGCGGGAGGGGCCGACAGTGAGGGTGAGGTGCCGCAGGAAGACGCCGGTCACCGACCTGATGCCCTGACGAAGGCCCTTACCGGCGCCACCGGCTCAGTTGTCCAAAGGGATGATCTGCAGGCGTGGGCCGCTGCGGCACGACCGGTAGGTAGGCCGCGTCGTTCTGCTCGTAAGGCCGTCTCGGTGAACTTGATGATGTGCTCGTCCCCATTCTCGAGGGCCCTGAGCCCGGCTGCCTCCGCTGACTCGGCGGATTTGGCCACTGGGCCGGGCCAGGTCTGGGCCGGGCTGAATCGGGCGGTGATCGCGGCACACACATGCCAGAGCGCGGTATGGGTAGGCAGCCATAAATGCTTGGGCAAGACGTCCAGGACGAGCATCGCGGCGCTCGGCGCTGTTGCCGCGTGGACCAGCAGGATCGCGGAGCCGTGACCGTGGCTGAGATAGCGCGTTACCCCGGCGTCGGTGAGTGCGGCCAGCGCCAACGGGACCTCTTCGGCGCTGGACGGCGACCGAAGTGCTGTGGTGGCCGTGGTCCACCCGGGCGTGTGCGCCAGCTGGGTAACTCGAGCCGAGACCCCACCGCTCTGATCAGGCACTCGAGGAACCGCGTCGAGTGCCTGGGTAGCCGTGTGTCGACCGGTCGGGTGAGCGGCGCCGGCCAGGGGCTGGTAGCGGGCCGCCCAATACCCCAGGGCCTGGCCGAGCTCGGCAACCCTTGGTGGAGTCTGCGCGGCGTTCAAGGCGCGGACCGCGTGTCCCATCCGGATGAGGCTGTGGGTGGCGCTGGCCAGCGAGCCGGGCAGCAGACGTGGCCACCCTTCGGCCAGCACGAGGCGCCAGTTATGGTCGGCGACCTGGATCTCGAAGTAGTCCAGCCAGTCGCCGAGGCGCCGAGGATCGCCCAGGGCATTTGCGAGCTCAGCCGGCGTGATCCGGTCAGAACCGGTGGGCCGTTCTTCCAACCTGCCGGTGTAGCCGTGCAACCAGCGATGGACATGCTCGCCCAGGCCCAGTTGCACCAGCGCCTCGGAGGCCATCGGCCCGTGGTTCGAAAGGTATCCATCGAATTCGGGGCCGGTGCGGTGCAGCCGTTCATACGCCTCGTCGAGCACTCCGGTCCCGTCGAGATCGGTTGTCTGCATATCGGCACGCCTCCAGCTGTCGAGCGATTCATCCACCTTGTGTTGATCAACAAAACATCCTCATGTCCACTTGAGGTCAAATCGCGACGTTGACGTCGAAACCGGACCTTGTGTTGATCAACAAAACATCCTCATGTCCACTTGAGGTCAAATCGCGACGTTGACGTCCAAACCGGGAAACGTCGGCAGGCTCACGAACGTGACCGTCCTCCCCAAACAGCTGAGCATCGGTCAGTTGGCCGATCGGGCGGACATCTCCGTCCCGACCGCCCGGTACTACGAGTCGCTCGGCTTGATCCGCTCCGCGCGCACTTCGTCAAACCAGCGTCGCTACGAGCGCGGCACGCTCCGCCGGGTGGCTTTCATCGCTGCCGCGCAACGTCTCGGACTGACCCTTGCCGAAATCGGAGAGACGCTCGCCCTCCTGCCGGACGGTCGCGATCCGACACGAGCTGACTGGACCCGATTGAGCCGGCCGTGGCGTGCACTTCTCGACGCGCGCATCACCGAGCTGCTGCGCCTGCGCGACCAGCTCGACAGCTGCATCGGCTGCGGCTGTTTGTCGCTGCGCCGCTGTCATCTGTACAACCGTGGCGACGAAGCCTCCCAAGACGGAGGCGGCGCCCGCTGGCTACGCGAACCCTGAGATGTCACGGCAGGGAGCTCGGTCTCAGAGAGCGTTCGTAGGAACGATGCAGGGGATTCACATCCGCGATGGCATAATGGGTGCAAGTGCTCCGTGATCGGTGTAATTCCGAACCGGCGGTTAGAGTCCGCGACCCGACCGCATCCAGCGGCCGGTGAACTAGGTGAAATTCCTGGGCCGACGGTGAAAGTCCGGATGAGAGGTAGCAACAGCGACACCCGCTTTTTTGCCCTTTAGGTCGGCGGTGGGTAGTCGTGGTGACTTTGGTCATTGGTGCTGTCCGGACCAGTTTTCTTGACCGGCAGAGTGCGGATCCGTTGGGTTCGCTTCAACACGCCATGACCCGTACTCGCTTTTTTGCCCTTGAGGTCGGCGGTGGGTAGTCGTGGTGACTTTGGTCATTGGTGCTGTCCGGACCAGTTTTCTTGACCGGCAGAGTGCGGATCCGTTGGGTTCGCTTCAACACGCCATGACCCGTACTCGCCGTTCGCGCCCCGGAGCTCGCCTGACACAGGAGACGAGTACGAGGGGCAGGACATGACCGACCGTGAAGTCATCACGTCAGAGCGAGAGCGCGACGTCGCGCTGATGCGTCGTGCGCTCCAGCTTGCTGCGTGCGGACCCCTCGGCAATCCCAACCCACGTGTGGGCGCCGTCATCGTCGATCCCGACGGCCTGGTCGTCGGCGAAGGTTTCCATGAGGGCGCCGGTACCCCTCATGCCGAGGTCGTGGCGCTGCGCCAGGCTGGGGCGGCGGCCCGCCAGGGCACGGCTGTGGTCACCCTCGAACCGTGCGCGCACACAGGGCGGACCGGCCCCTGCACTCAGGCACTGATCGAGGCGGGCGTGGCCAGGGTCGTCTTCGCCCAGTCCGATCCGACCACTGGCTCCCTGGCCCGAGGTGACGTCCACCAGCTCCGGGCACAGTGCGACGCGATCCTGGTGGGCACCGGAACCGTGATCGCCGACGACCCCGCGCTGACCGTGCGCAGGCCGGACGGGTCGCCGACCGGTCGTCAGCCGCTGCGCGTGGTCATGGGTCTGCGGCCGATTCCGGAGACGGCACGGGTGCGCGATGCTGCGGCACCGACGCTACAGCTGGCGACCCACGACCCCGTCGAGGCACTGAAGGCGTTGGCCGAACAAGAGATTCACCACGTCTGGCTCGAGGGTGGGCCCACGGTGGCCGCTGCGTTCCTTGGTGCCGGTCTCGTGGACGAGGTCATCGCATATCTCGCCCCGGCTCTGCTCGGCGCCGGCTCGCCGGCGGTGGGGGACCTCGGCATACGGACCATGGACCAGGCCATTCGACTCACGCCCCACGAAGTCACCACTGTCGGCCCCGATATCAGAATCCGTGCCAGTATCGCCACTCGAGAGGGACACTGATGTTCACCGGAATTATCGAGGAGCTGGGCGAGATCGTCGCCGTCGATCACGGTACCGAGTCGGCGGTGGTCAGGGTCCGCGGACCGGTCGTGACCAGCGACACCACACCAGGTGCCTCGATCGCGGTCAACGGCGTCTGCTTGACCGTCGTGGACCATGACGGCGAGACCTTCTCGGTTGACGTGATGGCCGAGACGCTGAACCGCAGCAGCCTGGGCAGCCTGCAGGCGGGGGCCGTGGTCAACCTCGAACGCGCCATGGCGGCAGGCAGCCGGTTCGGTGGCCACATCGTCCAGGGTCACGTCGATGGGACGGGCCAGATCCTGGCACGGGCGCCCGGCGACCGCTGGGAGATCGTGCAGTTCACGCTGCCGCCGGAGGTATCCCGCTACGTCGTCGAGAAGGGCTCGATCACCGTCGATGGCGTGTCCCTGACCGTCTCGGCCGTTACCGACGACACCTTCTCGGTCTCTCTGATTCCCACCACCTTGGGGCTGACCACGCTGGGACACAAGAGGGTCGGCGATCTCGTCAACCTCGAGGTCGACGTGATCGCCAAGTACGTCGAACGACTGCTCACACACTCCACGACGAACACGGAGTCCACTGTATGAGCATCATCGAGCGTGTTTTTGACGCCCAGTTGAGCATCTTCGGCCAGCCGATCCTGTGGCGCGAGATCGTCGGGAACGGCTTCGGGTTCGCCTCGGCGATTGGGGGGCTCAAGCGGCGGGTCTGGGCGTGGCCGGTCGGGATCATCGGCAACGTGTTGTTGTTCACCGTTTTCTTCGGAGTAGCTTTCGTGACTCCCCAGCACCAGACGCTCTATGGCCAGGCCGGGCGCCAGGTCTTCTTCGTCATCACCAGTGTGTATGGCTGGTGGCGATGGAGCCGGATCCGTCAGCGGAACTTGCCCAATGCCCCGGCGATCACTCCCCGTTGGGCCACGACCACCGAAAGGCTGCAGTACGTCGCGGTCTGGGTTGGTGGCGTTGCCGTCACACAGTGGGTCTTCGCCCAGATCGGCGCCGGGTTTCCAGCCCCTCGCTGGTACTACTGGTGCGACGCCTGGATCTTCATCGGCTCGATGATCGCGACGTATGCGATGGCCCGTGGCTGGAACGACTTCTGGCTGGCATGGATCGCCGTTGACCTGGTTGGCGTTCCGCTGCTGATCCACTCGCACTTCTACCCAACCGCTGTCCTGTTTGCCATCTACGGCGGGCTCGTCATCTATGGCTTCTTCGTCTGGCTCAAGGCCTCCCGGCTCGAGTCCCCCGACCGCGAACTGAGTGAGGTACCGGCATGAACAAACAGCTTTCCACGATGGAGGAGGCGTTTGAGGCGCTCAGAGCCGGTCTCCCGGTCCTGGTGGCCGATGACGAGGACCGAGAGAACGAAGGCGACGTCATCCTGGCGGCGGCGACGGCCACGACGCAGTGGATGGCCTGGACCATCCGCCACACCTCGGGTTACATCTGCGCGCCGATGTCTGAGTCCCGTGCGGATCGCCTGGGACTGCCGCTGATGGTGGCGGACAACCGCGACCCCCGTCTCACTGCCTACACCGTGACCGTGGACGCCGCCGAGGGTGTCACCACCGGCATCAGTGCTGCGGATCGCGCACACACGATTCGCACTCTGGCCCAAGAGGATTCGATCCCGTCCGACTTCAACCGCCCGGGACACGTGGTCCCGCTGCGGGCCAGGCAGGGCGGGGTCCTGGTTCGCGGAGGGCACACCGAAGCGGCGGTGGACCTGTGTCGCCTGGCCGGCCTTGCACCGGTGGGTGCGATCGGCGAGCTCGTCCACGACGACGGCTCGATGATGCGGCTGCCGGCAGTCCTCGAGCTGGGCAGGGAACACAACCTTCCGGTCATCACGATCGCGGCGCTTATCGCCTGGCGTCAGCTCAACGACCGTGTCGAGCGCCTTGCTGAGACCAGGCTGCCGACCGAGCATGGGGTATTCCGGGTGCTTGGCTATCGTGACCGGCTGACCGGCGACGAGCACCTTGCCCTGATCAGCCCCCGGGGACTACTGGGGCGAGCACCGTTGGCACGTCTGCATTCTGAGTGCCTCACCGGAGATGTGTTCGGCTCCCAGCGTTGCGACTGCGGCGGGCAGCTGGACCGCTCGTTGGAGCGGGTTGCCGCGGAGGGCGGCGTGGTGGTCTATCTGCGTGGTCACGAGGGACGTGGGGTCGGACTGCTCAGTAAGCTGCAGGCCTATGCGTTGCAGGACAACGGTTTCGACACCGTCGATGCCCAGACCGAACTGGGCCTGCCGATCGACTCCCGTGAGTACGCAGCGGGTGCGGCGATCTTGGCTGATCTCGACGTCGCGTCGGTGCGGCTGTTGACGAACAACCCGATGAAGGTCAACGCCATGCGTGCCTGTGGCATCAAAGTGGTGGCCGTCGAACGACTCAGCATGGTGCCGGGCGAGCACAACGCGGCATACCTGCGCACCAAGCGTGATCGAATGGGTCACGACCTGATTCTCGACGAGCAGGACAAGGGAGCATCCGCGTGAAGCAGGGTTCGCCCGACCTTCAGGTCGACGGCAGCGGTCTGAGAGTCGCCATCGTGGCGGCCTGCTGGCACACGACCGTGATGGATGGGCTGATCGACGGCGCCCGAAGGGGTCTGTCCGATGCGGGCGTTTCGTGCGTCGACCTTGTCCGGGTGCCCGGAGCCTTCGAGCTGTCTGTGGCCTGCTCCCGCCTGGCGGCTTCCTACGACGCCGTGGTGGCTCTCGGCGTGGTGATCCGTGGCGGCACACCGCATTTCGACTACATTTGCCAGTCGGCCACCATGGGCCTGACCGACGTCAGCGTCCGTACCGGCGTGCCGGTCGGTTTCGGCCTGCTCACCTGCGACGACGACCAGCAGGCGCTCGACCGCGCGGGGCTCGAGGGGTCCAGCGAGGACAAGGGCCACGAGGCCGCCACCGCAGCGGTGGCGACTGTGATCACCCTGCGCGACCTGTGAAGGTATGGACAGGCAACCACAGGCCGGCAGGCATGGAAGCGAACGTATCTACGCGCTGAGTGCGCCCAACGGCACCCGTACGGGCCGGGCGGGATCACAGCCACGTAGCCTGCACGGGTGACTGACAACGCGATGCGTCGCAGCTTGGCTCGTGCCCATGACGGTAAGGCCCTCGACGAGGCCGAGGCGCTGGTCCTTCTCGGGGCTCGCGGCGCCGATCTCGAGCGGTTGTTCGTGTCCGCCACTCGTGTGCGTGACGCGGCGATGGTCGTGGCCGGCCGCCCTGGGGTCGTGACCTACTCGCGCAAGGTCTTCATCCCGTTGACCCGTCTGTGCCGGGATCGTTGCCACTACTGCACGTTCGCAACCGTCCCGCAGCGTGTCCCCGCGCCATACCTCTCGCCTGACGAGGTCCTGGACATCGCTCGCGCAGGCGTCCTGGACATCGCTCGCGCAGGCGCGGCCCAGGGCTGCAAGGAAGCTCTGTTCACCTTCGGCGACCGCCCCGAAGACCGCTGGCCGCAGGCCCGCGAGTGGCTGGATGCACACGGGTATGACGACACGCTGGCCTACGTTCGGGCGATGTCGATCCGGGTCCTGGAGGAGACCGGCCTGTTGCCACACCTCAACCCCGGGGTGATGTCGTGGTCTGATCTGCAGAGGCTCAAGCCGGTCGCCCCCTCGATGGGCATGATGCTCGAGACGACGTCTAGGCGGCTCTTCGAAGTGCCGGGGGAGGCGCACTTCGGTTCTCCGGACAAGGATCCAGCGGTTCGGCTGCGGGTGCTTGAAGACGCGGGCCGGGTGGGTGTCCCGTTCACCACCGGCATCCTTGTCGGCATCGGCGAGACGGTGCGGGAGAGACTGGATACCATCCTGGCGATACGGAGGGTCGCACGTGAGTACGGCTCGATCCAGGAGTGCATCGTCCAGAACTTCCGGTCCAAGGACGACACCTCGATGCGCTCGGTGCCGGATCTGGGTGAGGAGGAGTACCTCGCCACGATTGCTGTGACCAGGCTCCTGCTTGGGCCCTCGGTCAGTGTGCAGGCGCCTCCGAACCTGTCCGAACCGGGACAGATCCCATGTCTGCTTGCTGCAGGCGTCGATGACTGGGGCGGTATATCACCGCTCACCCCGGACCATGTCAACCCAGAGCGGCCCTGGCCCGAGATCGACGACCTGCGTGCCTGGACCGATGAGTCGGGGCTGAGGCTTGCCGAACGGCTCACGACCGGTGCGCGATACATCCTTGGTGCACTGCAGCGGGACGAGTCCTGGATCGATCCCCGCCTGCATCCACACGTGCGGGCCTTGGCAGACCTGGAGACCGGTCTGGCCAACCAGGATGCCCGGCCGCAGGGCCTGCCGTGGCAGGAGCCAGACGGCGGTATGGAGGCTGGTGGGACTGGAAGCGGCCGGGTGGACCTCCATCGCTCCATCGACCAGGAGGGCCGGAGCGCTGATCGTCGCAGTGACTTCAACGAGGTCTATGGCAACTGGGCGGAGGTGGCCAGTCGCGCGCCGGACTCGCTGGCAGTCGCGCCTCGCCTCGACGGCGACATCCGCCAGGCTCTGCTTCGCGCTCAGGATGATCCGGCCGGCTTGTCCGACGACGACTATCTGGCCCTGCTCACTTGCGATGGCGCCGATCTCGACGTGGTCGCCTCGCTGGCGGACGACGTGCGTCATGACGTCGTCGGCGACGACGTCACCTACGTGGTCAACCGCAATATCAACTTCACCAACGTCTGTTACGTCGGTTGCCGGTTCTGCGCATTCGCTCAGCGCAAGACCGACGCGGACGCATATACGTTGTCTCTGGAGCAGGTCGGGCAGCGAGCCGCCGAGGCCCAGGCCCTCGGCGCCACAGAGGTCTGCCTCCAAGGTGGCATCGACCCGGCGCTGGGGCGGACGGCATACGCGGATATCGTCCGGTCGGTGAAGTCCGCTGCGCCCGGCATCCATGTGCATGCCTTCTCCCCGATGGAGATCGCGACAGCCTCAGCCAAGTCGGGAATCTCCGCCCGTGCTTGGCTCGAGGAGCTCAAGGACGCCGGACTTGACTCGATCCCGGGCACGGCGGCAGAGATCCTCGACGACGAAATCAGGTGGGTACTGACCAAGGGCAAGCTGCCTGCGGCGCAATGGGTCGAGATTGTCGCGACGGCTCATGAGCTGGGGATACCGTCGAGCAGCACGATGATGTACGGCCATGTCGACCACCCGCGACACTGGGTCGCCCACCTGCGCACCCTCGCGACGTTGCAGGACCGCACCGGTGGGTTCACCGAGTTCGTCCCGTTGCCGTTCATCCACACGAA
>Ga0209484_10000346_pt1 | contig 10344 bp, 11 predicted proteins | sample NGEPer16B_FD_185493 | JGI IMG/M metagenome (GOLD analysis project Ga0209484, IMG submission 185493) | Arctic peat soil microbial communities from the Barrow Environmental Observatory site, Barrow, Alaska, USA - NGEE Permafrost159B-16B... | ecosystem: Environmental > Terrestrial > Soil >... | reverse complement strand
TCAGACAGCATCGACGACATGGCCCTGCTGCGCCACGGCGGCATGAGCATGGTCTTCGACGTCGCCTACGCTCCCTCGACGCTGGGCTCGTTCCTGCGCGAGTTCACCTTCGGCCACGTGCGCCAAGCCGACGCCGTCGCATCCAGGTTCCTGATCAACCTGGCCGAACACACCGCGCTGCTTGGTCGGTTCGGCGCGGAAGCCGCGACCGAGACGGTGATGGTCGACATCGACGACACGATCGTGGAGGTCCACGGCTACCAGAAGCAGGGTGCGGGGTTCGGGTACTCCGGGGTGCGGGGCCTGAACGCGCTGCTGGCGACCGTCTCGACCCAGACCATCGCACCGGTGATCACCGCTCAGCGGCTGCGCAAGGGCAGCGTCGGGTCCCCGCGCGGGGCCAGCCGGCTGATCACCGACGCCCTGGCGCTGATCGGGCGCACCCACCTGGCCGGCCGCCCGGTGCTGGTGCGCGCGGACTCGGCGTTCTACTCCCACACCCTGGTCAGCGCAGCGATGAGAACCGGCGCGGCGGTCTCGGTCACCGTGCGGATGGACCCGGCCGTCAAACGCGCGATCGCAAGCATCGCCGACGACGCCTGGACCACGATCAAATACACCGACGCGATCTTCGACCAGACCACCAGGACCTGGGTCTCCAAGGCCCAGGTCGCCGAGGTCCCGTTCACCGCGTTCACCTCGAAGAAGAGAGCCGACCAGGTCCCCGGGCGGCTGGTCGTGCGCCGCATCCCCGACCTGGCACCCACGGCCGACCACGGGCAGGGCGCGTTGTTCGACACCTGGCGGTTCCACGCGTTCTTCACCACCACCGACCCCGCCGAGGTCGACACCGTCACCGCCGACGCCACGCACCGCCGCCACGCGATCATCGAGAACGTCCACGCCGACCTCAAAGCCTCCGCGCTGGCGCACCTGCCGTCGGGGGTCTTCAACGCCAACGCCGCCTGGCTGGTCTGCGCGGTCATGGCCTTCAACCTCACCCGCGCCGCCGCCACCCTGACCAAGGTCACGTCCCTGGCGAAGGCAGCCACCGCGACAATCCGCCGCAAGCTCATCACCGTCCCGGCGCGGATCGCCACCTCCGCCCGGCGCCTGCACCTCCACCTACCCCGGGGCTGGCCCTGGGAAACGGCCTGGTCAGCGCTCTACGACGCCGTCTTCACCCCACCTGCCACCGTGACCTGACACCCCAACCAGAACCCATCGACCAAGGACCGACAGTGGAAGAGCCGGGCAGACCGGCAGCCCTTTCACGTCCCAGCACCGTCCCGGCGAGCCCGCCCCGAAAACGACGCCGTCACGCGGCCCATCGGTGGATCGAGGCTTAGGCGACGTCGCGATCACCGGGCTCGAGGTCCTCACCGGTCCGGGACCCGGCCGGTGACGCTTGGACATGTTCGAGGACGGGCAACCGGTCTCCTTGGCGGCGGGTCGGACGACCCGGGGTCCACCCTGGGCGGCCATCACATCGATCTCATGGGATTCGGCGAGGGCCTCGCCGTGCGGTGGGCCGCTGGCGCGAGATCGTGACCGAATTTCGAACCTGACTCGATGCGGTATGTTGCTTACACAGGGGGCACGCCGTAGAACAATGGAAGGTTGCTCCGTGGTTACACTGTTGTGGATCGTCGCCGTCATTCTGGTCATTTCCGGGATCGTCGCAATTCTGCGGAAACAACTACTGTGGGGCGCTGTCCTCATTGTCGTCGGGCTGCTCGTCGGCCCGGGCGGAGTGAGCATCTTCACCTGAGGAAGATCACGCGCTGGTGACGAGCGCGATCCCGACGGCAGGTGAACAATTCGAGCAGGAACTGCAACGTCGGGCGCGGCAAGTTGAGCCCACCGCCGCGAGCCCGCAACGCCATGTTTGTCGTGATCAACGGATCCGGGCCACTCGCGTCGCAGAAGTAGCACTCTGATCCGCGACGATGCGCGAGTGGTGATGGATGAGCAGGTTCAGCTCGATCACAAGCGAAGGTACCGCCGCGACGGCGAGCTCACCGACGACCGAGGTGCCGATGGTGGGAGATGGAACGTTGCGTGAGCGGGGTTCCTCTCGGAACTGTCCTTCATGGCAAGCCTCCGGCTCTGAGCTTCGTTGGCGAGTAGTTGGCCAGAAGGTTTTGGGGCTGCCGGGGATTGCTGGTCGTAAGTTGAATGAGGGCGTCGAGTCCATCGATGTCGTGTCAAACAGCGCATCGGGGTCGAATTGATCCCGACAAACGTTCACCGCCAATTTGACCCACGCGAAGGAAGCTTTCCGATGGCGACTCACGAAGAGACCAGCAAGTCCGCGAAAGTCCTGTACAGACCCGTCGGAATGGTCAGCTCGATCGTCGGTGGACTGCTTGCTTCGATGATTTTCCGCAAGGTCTGGCAGCGCACTGCGCCCGGCGTCCAGTCCGACCCGCCCACGGCGCTGAACACCGAGTACCCACTCCGGCAGATCCTCATCGCTGCTGTCGTCCAAGGTGCGCTGTACTCGCTGGTCAAGACCGTCATCGACCGCACCGGCGCACGCATGTTCCAGCGTTGGACCGGGGAATGGCCCGGCCGCTAAACCCAGGCGCCGGACAACCGTTGAGTCAGCCGTCGCGGGTGCGATCGGGGGGTGAACCTGGGGTAGCCCGGCTGTTGCTACTCGCACCAGTCCAATACCCACGGGCGCCAGTTACACCCCGACGGCCCTCGACGCCGTTCTCGTCGACGAGCTCCCCGCGGCGCGTCGTAATCATCCTGGGTATCGTCCTGTTCATCGTCGGGCTCGTCGCCAAAATCGCGGTCCTGGAGACGATTGGCGTGATCGCCGTCGCCGTCGCCGTCGGTCTCGTCCTCGGACTCGCCGGCCGTGCCGTCGGTGGTCGCCGTCATTACTGGTGACCGCACCTGATCCGTTCACCCCAACCCCGTCGGGCCGCGCGACCCGTCAACGGATCAACACGCTGACCGGGCAGAGATGCATCCCGCCCCGCTGGTCCGCGGTGATTGGACCCTGCACCGTCGGCACGACCCCGCGCCAGAACTCCCCGCAGCGCATAGCCGGAGCGGCCCTAGAAATCCGGGGCGGATCAACTGTCGTGTCGGAGGCCGAGCGGCCGGGGTACTCGGCTAGGGCATGGCTAGCTTTAGTCGGTGCATCCATCGGCCAGATGCTGCGCCATAGCCAGAAGAGGAACACCGAGGCTGCCACGATCCATCCGGCCCGAGGAGGGAACCGGGCCAAAATTGCCGCTGAAGGTCACAACCGAAGGGCGGCGTCTATCCGTTGAGGAACCCCTATCGGACAGCGGGCCGCCATCCAGATCTGCGATCCCACGCTGACCGTGGCACGGTTCTCGCCATGAGCGGTGATCACCTCGGCTACGCCCGATAGCTCGGCATGGGACGTGTCCGCGCAAGTTTGTCTCACACGTGATCGAAACTCGAGCCTCGCAAAGTCAGCGCTGACGACTGGCGAGGTCCCGTTCGAGCCTCGCGGCCACGGCAGACCGGCTGGCCATTCCCGCCATGGTGGGACAGCGCATGGCGGTGCTGTCACGATTCGGCGCGGGCGTCGCGTCGTGCCGGCATTGAGGGCATGCTGGCCGACGATCGGTGCTTCAGGCGGATCCCGACGTTCCGATCCGAACGCGCCGAAATGGCGCGGGCTCACGGTGGCGCACGTGGAATGGGGCACGATGCACGGCAGGGGTTGACTCTTGGACAGGGGACGACCGTCCAATCCTCGAGACACGTCGAGTAAGCCGAGATAACGAGCGTGTCTCGAAAGCAGACGGCAGCCAGACCACCGATCCGCAACGAGATGCACTGGTCGAGGCTGGTGTCGACGACGAACGCCTCTACGAGGACAGGGCGTCCGGTCGGCGCGATGACCGTCCTGGTCTGGCTGAGTGCTTGAAGTCGCTTCGCGATGGTGACACGCTCGTGGTCTGGAAGCTGGACCGGCTTGGCAGGGACTTGCACCGCCTGGTCAACACCGTCCACGACCTCACTGCCCGCGGCATCGGCCTGAAGGTCCTCACCGGTCAGGGTGCGGCGATCGACACCACCACCGCGGCGGGCAAGCGTGTCTTCGGCATCTTTGCCGCCCTCGCTGAGTTTGAGCGGGAGTTGATCTCCGAGAGGACGATCGCGGGCCTCGCCTCGGCGCGGGCTCGAGGGCGGAACGGGGGCCGGCCGTTCACGATGACGCCCGCGAAGGTGCGGCTCGCGATGGCGTCGATGGGCAAGCCCGACACGAAGGTCAACGAGCTCTGCAAGGAACTCGGGGTCTCCCGGCAGACCCTCTACCGGCACGTCTCACCGAACGGCGAAGCCCGACCGGACGGCTTGCGGGTGCTCGCCCGCAAGTAGGGGACCGAAGCGACCCGCAGACGCGGGGTGGTGGACCCTGCGACATCACTTACGTGGCGTCAAGCGACGTAGTCTGGCGATCCAGTCGGACGCATTACGGTGACGCCTTGGAGTCAGGAATGCTCTGGGCGGACTATGACAAGTCGCGCCCCGCGCCAGGCGACGCGCACATGATCGGTCGAGGCCAGGTCGAGCGTGCCCTGCGGTCCGCCGGTGCCACCATCGAGTCGCTGTCGCTCGGTCCCAGAGTGAACGCGCAGGGCGACACAGAGGAAATGATCTTCGACCTCTCCTGGGTAGACGCCGGGCGCTCGGGCCACCTCGGTCTCGCCACGCAAGCACGTCTGCTCATTCGATGGAACGCAGCCCCGGCTCGCCTGCGGGCCCTTTTCGCCCCGGAGGTCTGCGAGAAGTGGCTCCCCCTGGCCTGCGCGTGGGCCGCAGCGGCGCCAAAGCGCGGCAATGCCTGGGCCGCGACCGATCACCGTTGGATGGTGGTGCATCGCGATGGCGCCCTGCGGCTCATCGAGACGGACGGAGCATCCATCGCCAAGTAGACGGCAGCAGGCAGGCGCAACGCATGGGGCCGTCTTGTCGCCCACGGTAGCCTGATCGGCGCGTCTGACCCCGGCGGAGACCGTCGCCGTGCGCCTCGCCGCCGGCGCAGTGGCGGGCGTCCGGGAGGAGCACACGACCCGTCGTGCCGCTGGTGCCAGGACTCCCCAATCGCGTCGTCGAGCACATGGATAAGGGGCTCGTCGCCGCAGTCGGGCCCGAGTAGCACAGCTGGAATGGCCGCCCAGTGGTTGCCTGGATCACTTGTCGAACCCAGACGACGGCTTTGGCTCGCCTTGAAGCCTTCTCGTGGCAGGGTTGGTCCAATGACGCAGCAATCCGTGTGGCACGAAGACCTGCAGGACCGCAGCAGGCTTCGCTGCCGGGACGCGCTGATCTGGTCCAGCGACGTCACTCCGAAGGTCTCGCCGACCGTGGACCGGTCCGACAGAGCAATTCCATGCGGCGTCGCCCCGGCCGGGCCAGGGGCAGCAGGGCGAGCCGTGGCCAGCGTATACGCAGGAGACCGTAATGAATCGCTTTAGTCGACTCCCGCAGCACATTGGCGTTATTCCTGACGGCAATCGAAGGTGGGCTCTGCACAAGGGACTGAAGAAGCAGGACGGGTACGAGTCCGGCCTTCGTCCAGGACTCGAGTTGTACGAAGTATGTTTGGAGCTGGGGATTAAGGAGCTAACCTTCTATGGATTCACGGTAGACAACACAAAACGCCCCTCCGTGCAGATCAGAGCTTTTCAGAAGGCGTGTGTTGACGCCGTTGAATACCTGGCAAGCAAAGACACGGACTTGCTGGTCGTCGGGAATACTCAGTCGCGATTCTTTCCAAAGGCACTACTGCCGTACACCGAGAGAACTCGATTCGGGAGCGGTCTCATCAAAGTCAATTTCCTGGCCAACTACGGCTGGAACTGGGACCTCAACTATTCGGTGCAGAACAGTGCCACCAGCTCAAGCGTCAACATCATTGACAGCATAGCGTCTTCGGATATCTCAAGAATCGACTTGATCATCCGCTGGGGCGGCGGGCGAAGGCTGAGTGGATTCTTACCGATCCAGTCAGTCTATGCGGACTTCTATGTCGTGGATGAGATGTGGCCCGACTACAGAATTGAGCAAGTCTACAAGGCTTTGGAATGGTATCAAGACCAAGATATCACGCTGGGCGGTTAGCCTCGAGGTTTCATGGGGGCGGCGCGAGCTCGTGTCGTTGACCTGAGCAGTGTTCCTGACGCGAAGATTCACTAGCGTTGCGGGCCTGTGAGCTGGCTTCCACAGGTGATGATGGTGCTGGTGGTGGTGTTTGTGCTGGTCAGCGGGCTGCGAATGGCTGAGCTGGGGCACTGCGGTGGTCGTCGCACCGGGGCAGGGCCACGACGGGCAGATGCTGCCCGACCTGCTCGACGAGATCCGCGTGCCGCGCCTGGGACCGGGCCCGCCCCGGGCCACACCAGACAAGGTCCTGGGCAACAAGGCGTACTTCTCACGGGCGACCCGCACCCTGACCCTGGGCGGGATGGTGGGGTATGTGGCAGGCGCGCTACGTCCAATGGGTGCGCCAAAGAAGCCGGGACAGTGGCAAATTCGTCGCCCACTCTTGGCGTCTTGGCAACGGATGGCCATGGGTGTGGGCCCCGGTGGTTGCCCTCCGCCTTGATGGCGATCGGAGGGCTTGTGATTGTCATCTCGTAGGGTAGCGGGGACGAGCGGGCTCTGCTCGAGCCTGCGTCAGGCCCGTGCACCGTGGCAGGGTTCGCCGTGCTCCTTGGTGGCAGAGAAGTGGTACGAGCGCTCGTCGGAGACCGCCGCGAGGAAGGGGAACACGGATGACGCTACGACATCGGTCGTGGGAAGTGCTGATGGCACTTCTGGTCGCTCTTGCCGTGATCACGCGCAGCCAGGCTGTAAGCGTGGGCAAGCGCCAAGGGAGTTCACCACAATGCGTGCGCGACATCGACGTGACCGTCGTGCCGACCCGGGGAGTCCTGCGGGGCCTCCCACCGGTGGAGATGACGGCGTTCGGCGACTCCGCGATGGCGGGGGTCGGGGTCTGCCATGTGAGCGATTCCTTGCCCGTGCAGCTCGCGCAACGGGTGGCGGACGGTGCGGGTCGTGCGGTGCATGTCGTGGGTTACGCGCGCTCGGGTGCTCTGACGCGCGACGTCCTTAACCTCCAGCTGCCGCTGGGCTTGGGCGACACGGACGTCTCGGTGCTCCTGGTGGGCACCAATGACGTCACCAACCGGACCCCGCCCGCCCGCCTTGCGCGTCACTCGGGTGAACTCCTTGATGCCCTCGTGGGCCTGGGTGCCCCTGTGGTGATGTCGGGCCTGCCGGAGTTCCGTGCGATGCGGGCCCTGCCTCACCCCCTGCGGGGTGCGGTGCACGGCTACGGCGGGTTGATGGGGGCCGCGCAGCGGCATGCTGCCTCCCAGCGCGCGTCGGTGCGCCTGGTCGACGTGAGCCGGGTCGTCGGTCGCCAGTTCGTCCACGACCCGAGCATGATGAGCGCGGACGCCTTTCATCCGTCCGCGACCGGTTATGGGCGGATCGCGGATGCCCTGGCACCGACCGTGCTGGCAGTCCTGCGCGCATCTGAACCGTAGGGAAGGGTCCTTGGGCCGGACCTCGTCAACGAGTGGGGCGTGGCGCGTACGTTCTGTCGCCGCGTTCCCTGGCGACGAGCAGGTGGCAGGGGATCCGGGCGTACGACGGCAGCCATGCCGGCGCGTCGGACGCAGTCGCGACCGTCGAGATCCGCTCGCCCATCGCGTTTCGCCGGATCGTGTTGGCGCGGGGCGAACTTGGCTTGGCGCGGGCCGCGGGCCGCGGGTGACAGACGGGCTTCACCTCGGTCCGGGTGCGCTGACGGGGGTTCCGTGGGCAGCCGAGGCGCCTGGCCGGACCATCGGGACGATCGCCCTGGTTCGAACGATGTCGGTGATGCGCACCGGTCGTGCCGCACCGGGCGTCGCTCGACGGCCCTGGAGTTGGTGCGGTAGTCGTTGACGCCCTGCGCCAAGCCCGTGTCTGTTCGATATGGGTCGTGTGTGTCGGCGGTGAAGAGCACGAGGGTGCCGGCGCCCCGGTCCTTGCGGCTACCGCTCAGGCGAGTGAGAGGAACACCTTCTCCAACTTGAGCGTCTCCATCGTCTCCTTGCCGCCGGAGTCGGCCAGGCACTGCTTGAGCCCGGAGGCGGTGAGGGCGAAGCCCGTCCGGTCCAGGGCGCGGTCCGGCCGCTGGTTCGAGACCGTCAACGAGGCGCCACATAACGGTCGGTAAGCACCGTTGGGACGGTCCGTGCACACCAACGCGCCAGCTCTCACTCGCGCCCCCCGGTCCTGTGCCGAAGGGTGACTCGTGCAGGCGAGTCCGGACATCCGTGTAGGCGACTTCGAGAACTGACGAGGGTCCTCCGTGGCCAACAACGAGTCCGCAGTAAGTCCGCAGGACGTCCGACTGCGCCCAGCCATGGCCATCACCAAGAGGCGACGTTTTAGCACGTCAACGGCAGTTTCCATCGACTGCCGTCAACGCCAGGCGCTCGTGTACCCATACGTCAACTACCGCTGAGCCGGATGCCGCAGCGATCGTCGCGCGATGTGTGACATTCGCTGCACCGCCGCCGAGTGACCGACCCTCGGTCCCGCCCGTCGGCGTCAGTAGCGGACGATTCCGTCCTGCTCTCCGGCCAGGGCCTCGAGCCGCTTGATCCGCTCGGCCATCGGCGGGTGGGTGGCGAACAGCGACGCCATGCCACCGCCGCGGAACGGGTTGGCGATCATCAGGTGCGACACGTTGACCAGATCCCGGTTGGCGGGCAGCGGCGCACGCTGCGTCCCGCGCTCCAGCTTGGCCAGCGCGGAGGCCAACGCCATCGGGTCCCCGGTGAGCTTCGAACCGTCCTGGTCGGCGTCGTACTCGCGCGTCCGGCTGATCGCGAGCTGGATGAGGACCGCCGCGACCGGGGACAGGAACACCATCGCCAGCATCGCGAGCGGGTTCCCGCCGCCCCGGCGGTCACCACCGCCGCCGAAGAACATCAGGAACTGGGCGACCGAGGTGATCACGCCGGCGAGGGCCGCGGCCACCGATGACGTGAGGATGTCGCGGTTGTAGACGTGCATCAGCTCGTGACCCAGCACACCCTTGAGCTCCCGCTCGTCCAGCAGGACGAGGATCCCCTCGGTGCAGCAGACCGCCGCGTTCTTGGGGTTCCGCCCGGTCGCGAAGGCGTTGGGAGCGGCCGTCGGGGACACGTAGAGCCGGGGCATCGGCTGGCGGGCCGCCGTCGACAGCTCCCGCACGATCCGGTGCATCACCGGCTGCTCGAGCTCGCTCACCGGCCGGGCATGCATGGCCCGGATCGCGATCGACGCCGAGTTCCAGTAGCTGTACGCCGTGCCGAGCAGGCCGAGACCGGCGAACAGCCAGATGTACTGGCCACCGCCGATGAACGATCCCAGCAGCAGGACGACAGCCCAGAGCACGCCGAACAGGGCCGCCGTCTTGAGTCCGTTGAAGTACCGCCGACTCACGTGTGCTCCCCTCCGTCCCGATCAGGATGTCGCGCGGCTGGCGCGCCGTCCTGCTGGAGAACGAGCCGCGCCCCCGGGCCGTTCCCGGGCGCTGCGCAGCCAACGTACGATCATCGTCGTCCACTCGAACCACGGAGGCATCGATGCGCATCCTCGGCGTAATCGCCATCGCGACCCTGTCCGCTCTCGCCCCGGCAGCCTGCGCCCCGGCCGACGACGGCGACGCCGCCCCGGCCGACCCCGGCACGCTGCAGACGGTGACCGAGGGCGTACTGACCATCGGCACCTCCGACCCGAGCTACGAGCCCTGGATCGTCGACAACGACCCGACGAACGGGAAGGGCTTCGAGTCCGCGGTCGCCTACGCCGTCGCCGCCGAGCTGGGCTTCGGCAAGGACGCGGTGGAGTGGGTCCCGGTGACTTTCGACCAGATCATCGCCCCCGGCGAGAAGTCCTTCGACGTCGCGATCAACCAGGTGTCGATCAGCGACGAGCGCCGGGCGAACCTCGACTTCTCCGCCAGCTACTACGACACGGCCCAGGCCGTCGTCACGCTCGGGGACGGCCCGGCGGCCCAGGCGACCTCGCTCGCCGACCTCGCCGACCTGCGGATCGGTGCGATGGTGGGCACCACGAGCGCCCAGGTCGCCGAGGACACGATCGCCCCGACCACAGACGTCCAGCTGTTCAACGACAACGACCAGGTCCAGTAGGCACTGACCTCCGGTCTGGTCGACGCGATCGTCGTCGACCTGCCGACCGCGCTGTACATCACCGCCGCCGAGCTCGAGAACGGCGTCCTGATCGGCCAGCTGCCGGCCGGCGACTCCCCCGACCAGTTCGGCCTGGTCCTGGACA
>Ga0209484_10000344_pt1 | contig 10378 bp, 5 predicted proteins | sample NGEPer16B_FD_185493 | JGI IMG/M metagenome (GOLD analysis project Ga0209484, IMG submission 185493) | Arctic peat soil microbial communities from the Barrow Environmental Observatory site, Barrow, Alaska, USA - NGEE Permafrost159B-16B... | ecosystem: Environmental > Terrestrial > Soil > Wetlands... | reverse complement strand
GTAGCAGAACTTGTAGATGGAAGACCTGTAAGCTTATCAACGATGATATGACCCTGTGGATCTCTGTTTACGTCAGTTACTTTAAGAAAAGGAAATTGTTCTCCAACAGTTGCAAACGAAACACTGGTATTGACATTGTCAGAAATCGCAATTTCATCTAAAACTCCAGGCATGATCGAGAGTACTTTTGATTCGGTATAAGAGTAGTTAATAGATCCATTCCAGCGTAAGTCACCCATTCTAAGAATTGGCGTAAACTTCAGGTCAAACTCAATACCTTTATTCTGTAATTCTCCTGCGTTGATTAACGCACTCGTGAATCCGGTTGAAGCTGAGATCGTCGCAGGGATCGTCTGATCTTTTGTGTTTGACTGATAGACATTGGTTTCCAGGTGAATTCTGTTTCCAAGGAAACTCATTTCAATACCGGCCTCCATTTCTGAAGTCTTCTCTGGTTTTAACAAAGGATTGCTCAAAGTAGTGGAAATAGCAAATCCAGGGTTCAGATATGGAAACCCTGCAGCAGCAGGATAAGATGGAAGAGTTCCATACCAGTCGCTCAATGAAATTTGTCCTGTTTGTGACCAACCGCCCCTTATTTTCAGTCGCGATAATACCGGATTGCTAACAATAGATGGAAACATTTCAGATACGATCAAACTTGCATCAGCTGCCGGATAGAAGAATGAACGGTTTGCCTTTGTCAACCTTGAATCCCAGTCATTACGTGCTGATAAGTGAAGGAATGCGTAATCCTTAAACCCGAAAGTAGCATCTGCAAAAACGCCGATAGAATTACGTTTTTTTGTTTCTTGTGTTACGCTAGGCTCACCTACACGGTTACTGATGTTATACAGTCCTGGAATTACCAAAGACCCGGTCCAATCCTTCGTGTTTTCATATCTCGTAGAATAAATGGAGTTACCAATTATGCCCTTGACAGAGAAATCGCCAAATTTTTTGTCCGCTGTGATTAAGAAGTCATTGGTCAGTATCATTTCCTGATACATTTCATCTCTTGAACTGCCTGCATATGGCGAGCTTACACCCATATGACCCTGGCTCCAAGGGTCAGACTGAGAATAGCTGTTGTAGACCGCCTGATCTTTGTAATTGTGGTTGTTGACTGTATTGAAGACAAGACCCGAACGGTTTGCAAATTCAAGCCATTTTAACGGTTTCAACGAGAGGTTGACAGAACCTAAAACGTCATTACGCATTTTATTTTTGCGCGAATGCTTGAGCTGCCAGTAAGGATTTGGATAGTAGGCATTGAAATAACCGTCTAATGTAGCAAATGGGTTGTTATCTATGTCTTTGTATTTCGTAATAGGAACCTCCGGAGGTGTGTTCAATACATTCCAGTAAACGCCACGATCCTGGTTCATATCACCACCAGATGTACTTGTAGCGGTCTGCGTAAAACTTAATGTGTAATCTGCTGAAAAAATACCATAATTTCTGCCTCCTGCCATACGGGCTCCAGTTCTGCGGTTTTTATCACCGGGAATTGTACCTGTCGTATTAACATCCTGTGCGGAAAGGTAGAAATGACTCTTCTCATCAGCGCTACTTACCGAAATGTCGTTTTGTAATGTTATACCGGTCTGGAAGAAATTTTTCTTCTGGTTTTTGATTGCACTGTAAGGGATCATCTGATAACTACCGTCAACCAGTTTGCCTCCTAAAATCACCATTTGACCATTGAATTCCGGGCCAAAAGTCTGGTTTTCGTATGACGTGTAAGGATCTGTATTGCGGTCAGGTCCAACGAACATCGTATAGTTAGGATCAGAGTTGGAAGTTGTTTCACTTGATCCACCACCGAAGCGCGTTTGTAAATTTGGCAGGTAAGAGATTTGTTCAAAGGTCGTGATATTACTGATTTTTACTGTCAGCTTGCCTTTGTCACCTCTTTTGGTTGTTACAATCAAAACCCCGTTTGATGCATCGTTACCATACAGAGCAGCTGCCGAAGCACCTTTCAATACGTTAACACTCTCAATATCATTTGGGTTAACTGAGTTAAGGTAAGTAGCACTAACAGGAACACCATCCAAAACAACCAATGCCTGGTTGCTAGCCAAAAAGTGGCGGTTACCGCGAAGTGTAATTTTGGTATCAGGATTCACACCATTATTAACAGTGTTGATCTGAAGTCCGGATACTTTTGCAGCCATACCATTCATAACATTCGAAGCACCGGCGGCTGTCAACTCCTCGTTGGCAACTTTAGCAGTAGCAGTACCCATCTCTTTCGGATTTCTTTTAATACCCATTGCAGTGACAATAACTTCATCAACCGAAACGTTTTCAGCTTTCAAAGAAATGGCATATGTAGCAGAACCGGTAATTGGTACTTCCGCAGAAACCATCCCCACAAAAGAGATCATTAAAGCCTTCCCACTTTGGGGTACTTTTAGGGTAAACTTCCCGTCCATATCGGTGACAGTTCCCAGCGTAGTCCCTTTAACTACCACGGAAGCTCCAGGAATGGAACTTCCATCTCCGCTAGAAGTCACAACACCAGAGAGCTCTCTGGTCTGTGCAAAAACCACTTGCAATCCTATGAACGCCAGAAAAGCAAGCAACAGCGAAATTTTCTTCATAGACTAAATTTTAGTGTTTAAAAAATAAAATTAATAGTGATAAAAATAATTAACAAAAGATCCTGGATAAAGTTTTAACGATCATTAACAAATGAAACTGACAACTTAATCTGCCTAAAAAACTCCGCCAAGCTTCTTTTAACACATTTAATCCAAATAATGTTGCGATCTGTTAATTAAAATCACAAAACTGTTAAAATTTGTTATTCGGTGCAAATATATTTAAAGAAAAATATTCTGCAATGGGTATGAAACAGTATGAAAATACGTTAACATTTTATTAATGTGACTTTTGTCATGTTTGAGTAGGCTTGTCTTTGGGGGTGGCGCTGTATTTAATTAACTATTAGCTTAATAGTGGTCAGTATTTTTTTTGTATAAGGCTTGCGTAGAATGATTAAAAATTATTTATAAAATTTCAATTAATTGATGAAGATCTGAAATTATTGCAGTTTTCACGCTTTTATTATTATATATTGGCGTGTTGTGGTTGAAAATAGGGGGGATGCTTGCTAAAATATCAGAAATATTTTGATTCTGTGGTATAAAAAAATGGCCCGTCCAATCCTTTTTATCAATATTGGGATTGAAATAGATTTGATCGATGCCAAAATTCATTGCGCCTACGATATCGGCGTCCCATGAGTCTCCGATCATCAGTGAGCTATTTTTGGGGGCATTCATCGACTTAATGGCGTATTCGAAGATTTCTTTCTTTGGTTTTTGTGCCCCAATCTCTTCCGAAATGAATATTTTCCGAAAATATTTCGATAATTCCGATTTTAGAATTTTATCATATTGTACTTCTTTGAATCCGTTTGTTATAATAGCTACGTCGTATCGTCCATGCAGAAAATCGAGTACTTTGCGGGCTCCTTCCACCAGTTTTGTTTGTAATGGCATTTCGGACAGATATTTAGCATTAACTAGCGCACCTCCTATGGCTAAGGAGGTGCCATTCTTCTCAAACGCTTCTTCAAAACGTTGAATGCTTAATACTTTTTTGGTCATCAAGCCTTGCCGGTAAAGGTTCCATAAGCTATCATTGACTTCACTGTAGATCTTAAAAAAGACATCATAAGAGCCAATCTGATCAAGTAATTTCAATTTATCCAATGCAACATACAATGCATCGAATGAATTGGAATTAAAATCCCAGATTGTATTGTCAAGATCGAAAAACAGGTGGGTGTATTTCTTTTTTTGCATTGATTGTTTGGGTTGTTATGAAATTTTTTGGAGCTTATTTTTTAAAAATCCCGAAAGGCAGTTATGATTATAGACAAGGTTATTTGATTATCAACCAAACCATCGGCTTTGGTTGATAATCAATTGAAATGTAATGTGTAATATTGACACCTCTTTGGGGTTAGGTTGATAATCATTTTAATTTGAATAATTCATACACTAATATAGGGTTAGTCTCATTAAAATCGGTGTATTTGTTAATCCTCTTCCGCATCACTCAACTTCGGGTCGGGTTTACCTTCCAATACGATTACAATTTCCCCTTTAACAGTTTTAGATTGAAAGTGAAGCAATACTTCGGCAACTGTACCACGGAAATTTTCTTCAAAGAGTTTGGAGATTTCACGCGATACTGATACTCTTCTCTCGGGTCCAAAATATTCGGCAAACTGTTCAAGTGCTTTTACCAGGCGATAAGGTGATTCGTAAAAGATCATCGTCCGGGTTTCGTCAGCTAACTCTTTTAGTTTCTTTTGTCGCCCCTTCTTTTGCGGCAAAAATCCTTCGAAACAAAACCGGTCGCTGGGAAATCCTGAATTGACAAGGGCAGGAACAAAAGCTGTTGCACCGGGAAGACATTCAACTTCAACACCCATATTAAGGCAGGTTCTCGTCAGCAAAAAACCAGGGTCGGATATTGATGGAGTCCCTGCATCAGATATAAGAGCAATGTTGTTTCCTGCAAGTATTTGCTCCGCAATGTGTTCTACCGTTCGATGCTCATTGAATTTATGGTGTGATGAGAGGCGTGTTGCAATATTATAGTGTTTCAGCAAAACCGCCGAAGTTCGCGTATCTTCTGCCAAAATAAGATCCACCTCCTTTAAAATCCGTATCGCTCGTAATGTAATGTCTTCAAGATTCCCAATAGGGGTTGGTACAAGATATAATTTTCCCATCACCTAATTTGTAAAGCGGCGCTTAACCAGGACCAGAAATTTCTGACTGGCCTCAGTTTTGTTCCATTTAAAATTCATTTTTAAATAATTGACTGCATCCTGGATCGTGTCCAGCCTGTCAAGAGCCGCAACTGTATTTTCGAACTTTGCACTACTATTGGCAAACAATTCACGGATAAAGAGAAACCGGTCATTGATGCCGATACCATCCCAAATACTATTGATCGGAATTATTTTATATTCGGTTTCATCTTTTTTGGATGAGAGGATGTCATTAACCAATTGATGCGATTCACCCAATGTTTCATTTAACGTTTTCTTTACTTCCTTAAACTCATCGGCAAGTATTTCATCTTTTTGATCCATATTTTCAGGAACAGCCGCAATTACGATGTTGTCAGAAGTTTCTGTTTCTGAGATTATCAGATCATCAGGTACTTCTATTTCAATTCCGATTGGTTCATGGTTTGTCTCTGATGTAGTCTCTTCAGGTTCGACCTTGGCCGAAAGGATGTCAATAACCTCTTCTTCAATAATAACCTGACTTGCTGGCACAAAATCGACTGATTCTGCCGGTTCAGTCAAATCGGCAAGGGGGTCTTCAACTTCAACTTCTTCTTCGACAACAGAACTTACTGGTTCAACATCAACTGATTCTGTAGGCTCAACCAACGCTGTAAAGTGGTCTTCAGTGAGTGGGGCATTAGGTTCAATTTCAGGTAATTCTTCGGTATTTTGTTGGCTCTCAATATTCAATGCTGCTCCCTGAACTTCTTGAACAGGAATAAAATTGTGCAGATCTGGTATCAGAATAGTTTTCTGCTCATCAGCAATGTTTTCTTTGGCAAACGGTTCAAAAGGCTCTTTTTCTGAATGGAAATATGCATGAATTTCCCCTTTTGGTTCTTCTGAAGGTTCAATAGTGGCGGGAATACTTTCGCGTTGAGCCGCAATTTTATGGAGTAATTCAAGTTCTCTTAATAATGCCTTCGCCCTAACGAGCGCCAATTCGACTTCATCTGAAGCCGGCAGCGATTCGAATAAAAAATCGCATGTAATCCCCTCAAGATGTGCAATATCGTCTTTGATTAACTTCAATAGTGTTTTTGCTTCCATCGTTCTTATTTTTTCGCAGCTAAAAATACGAAAAACCAAATGATAAAGGTTATTTTTGTTCTATGTTTATCGAAAGTAATCTCCCAAACAGCCGTAAGCGCGGATGGATCGAAGTGATCGCGGGATCAATGTTCTCAGGGAAAACCGAAGAGTTGATACGAAGGTTGCGCCGTGCTGAAATCGCGCGTCAAAAAGTTGAAATATTCAAGCCCAGTATCGATGTCCGGTATTCTTCGACCGATGTAGTTTCGCATGACGAAAATACCATTCGTTCGACAGCAGTCGATAATTCTGCGACAATCTTGTTGTTAGCTGGAAATGTTGATGTTGTAGGCATAGATGAAGCCCAATTCTTTGATGTTGGTCTGATCGATGTCTGCAATAAATTGTCAGACATGGGGATACGGGTAGTCGTTGCCGGCCTTGATATGGATTTCAGAGGAAAACCTTTCGGGCCAATGCCCGGATTAATGGCTTGCGCAGAATATGTCACAAAGGTTCATGCTATTTGTATGCGTTGTGGATACCTGGCCCATTTCAGTCACCGGCTTTCGGATGCTGAAAAATTAGTTGTTTTGGGCGAAAAGGGGGCTTACGAACCTCTTTGCCGTGAATGTTTTTTTGATTTGGGGCTTGCTACCGGTTGAAGAAACGGTTTTGTAATGGTTTGTAAGAATCATGAGAATCAAAACTTCTGGCTGTTAGCAACCTGCAACTGGCTATTCACCAGCCTTCTCATGAAGCTTAATCAAACAAATACAGAATTAATAGACAGACAATATATGACTGCTGAATATTGTCTTCAGGTTGCCAGTTGCTCTTAGGAAGGAATATTTTTTAATCCGGAAAACAGTTTTAGATCTGCATAATATGATTTCATATTCGCTTAAAGAGATTGTTGCAATTATAGGTGGCCAGGTAACCGGCCCGGATAATGCAACCGATCAACCAATCAGATTTTTATCATTTGATTCCCGTACCATCCTTTCAGGCAAAGAAACCCTTTTCTTCGCTTTGAAAAGTGAACGGAATGACGGTCACCGCTTTATTGAGGATGCGATAGCACTGGAAGTGAATTCATTTGTTGTTGAAGATTTACCGGCAACAACCTCTTTGAATGCCTCAGCTCAGTTTATTATCGTGAAAGATCCATTGGTTGCACTTCAAAAACTGGCGGCTTTTCATCGTCAACGATTTACTTATCCAGTCGTCGGAATCACAGGAAGCAATGGTAAAACTATCGTAAAAGAGTGGCTTAGTGAGCTATTGAGTCCTGAATTAAAAATTGTCAGAAGTCCGCGTAGTTATAATTCTCAGATTGGAAATCCGCTTTCTGTCTGGTTGATGGATCATCGGTTCGATCTTGCCATTTTTGAAGCCGGAATATCAAAGCCGGGTGAAATGGAAAGGCTCGAAGCGATTTTAAAACCTGATCATGGAATTTTCACCCATCTGGGGAAAGCCCACCTTGAGAATTTTAGTTCGATTGAAGAATTGGTAGATGAAAAGATCCGATTATTCATAAATAGTACCCTCATTATATATTGTAAAGATTTTGAATTACTGTATCAGGCAATCGGGAAAGCCATATTCAATAATAGTCCGCGACTTTTTAGTTGGTCTGCAAATGACCATTCCGCTGATTTGTTGATTACCAATAAAGCGAAGAACAACGAATCTACGCTTATTGAGGGCATATTCCAATCGGCAATGATCTCCATCACCATTCCATTCACCGATGATGCCAGTATCGAAAATGCGATTCATTGCTGGGCGTATTTACTGGCAACAAATTGTAATGTCCAATCTTTAAAAGACAAGTTTTTAAAGATTACCCCCGTTGCGATGAGGCTTGAACTGAAAAAGGGGATTAATGGGTGCACAGTTATTAACGATTCGTACAACTCCGATACCGCATCTCTTGTAAATGCATTGGATTTTCTCGATCAACAAACTGATAACAGGAAAACGCGCTGTACGGTTATTATTTCGGATATTCTCCAATCGGGTGAAAACCCGGATATTCTGTATCGCGAGGTTGCCGATTACATTCAAATGCGTCATATTGACCGGCTTATCGGGATCGGACCGGAAATTAGCCGCTTTGGTTCTATGTTTTCTACCAACGAAAAACTCTTTTTCCCATCTTCTGATGAGTTTCTGCTTCATTTTAAGGAAGGCGACTTCAATCACGAAGTAATTCTTTTGAAAGGTGCGCGGCAATTCCGTTTCGACAGAATTTCAGCAGTACTTCAGCAGAAGGCTCACCAGACAGTGATGGAAATTGATCTTGACGCGATGGTTTATAACCTTAACTTTTATCGCGAGAAGTTGAGTCCGACTACTAAAGTGATGGCGATGGTAAAAGCTTTTTCGTATGGAACCGGATCGGTGGAGGTTGCGAATGTACTGCAATACAGACGAATCGATTACCTTGCTGTTGCCATTGCTGACGAAGGTATCGAACTAAGGAATAATGGAATTGAGGTTCCTATCCTTGTGATGAATCCTGAGGAGCATGGTTTTGATGCAATGATTGAGAACCGGCTTGAGCCAAATATTTACCGCTTCGAATTGCTTCAAAAATTTGATGAAGCTTTAAAACGAAATGCGGTCAGCAATTTCCCCGTTCACCTGAAAGTCGATACAGGAATGAAACGGCTTGGTTTCGATCATCCAGAGGCGATGATTAAAGTGGCGAAATTTATCCGGAATAATGACACCATGTATATTCGTTCGGTGTTCTCTCACCTGGCAGTTAGTGACGATCCAGGTAATGACCGGTTTACACAATTGCAGTTCGAGAGATTCAGGGAATATTGTGACATTATCACAAACCAGTTTGATTATAAGATTTTAAGACATATCTTGAATTCATCGGGGATTGAGCGTTTCCCGGAAATGGAATTGGATATGGTTCGGCTTGGAATTGGCCTTTATGGTGTAAGTTCAGTTTGCCAGAATGAATTACGCAATGTCGCCACTCTTAAAACCACTATTTCCCAAATAAGAACGGTTGAAGTGGGTGATACAATTGGTTATGGAAGAAGAGGCGTGGCTTACACACCACTGAGAATCGCAATTTTGCCAATCGGTTATGCTGATGGATTCAACAGACGATTGAGCAATGGGGTGGGCAAGGTATTGATCGGAGGATTAAAAGCTCCGGTTATCGGAACCATCTGCATGGATATGTGTATGGTGGATGTTACCGGGATCGTTGCCCACGAAGGCGATCGGGCAATTATTTTTGGAGAAGATCTGCCCGTAAGTGAGGTGGCTGAAACCTTGGGAACAATTTCCTATGAAATTCTTACTTCTATAGGACAGCGGGTTAAACGAATTTATTTTAAGGAGTGAAAAGGCCTTAGTCTTTGTTATCAAGTGTACTCAGTGTCATCCAAAAATTGGTTTTTTATATGAAATGTTTTCCGCTAAAAAAGGAGAGCATGCGCCAGCATTCCAGTCCGCACCTGACTAACAGGTACCACCCAATTAAACCTTTTCAAAATAGTACCGCACTTTTTCAATATCGCCGGACTAAATAAAACAGTTCTTTCTTTGTGTGCATTCAGTGCAATGGTAATGAGAATGAATTGATTTTATATTTACATTTCTGAGGTTTCCAAAAAATATAAAATTTGTCAGATTTGACTAACTGGGATCAAAAAAACCGGATTGTGTACAATAAGCGTCATTCTTAATACAACATAATGGTTTCACAAAATTGAAATGCCAGAAAAATGAAACTACTGTTGAGGATATCCGTATTAGTTAATTGACCAACTACACTTATTTTAAGCCCATATGGTCGGATATTGGTGAAAACTTTCATCCTTAAAATGGGGATTTTAGACAACTGTCTCAAATAAACTTATGAAAAATATTCATAAATGGTTTGGAAAAGAAAAAAGACTAGGCTTTAAGTTTGGTTTATTATCCTTATTTTTCTTGTGTTTAGTTGGACAATCGCAAGGACAGGGAACTTGTACCATTTTGCCCGCCGATGCTATAGCCTGTTATGGAAGTAATACATTTAATCTTTCCTATTCTTTAACCGGAAACCCTGTTCAGTACACACTTACAACAGGGGATAGAGCTATGCCGGGTTTCTTGCCAGTTACCGATGCTGATTTAGTTGGTTCTCCATTATCCATATCTATACCAAATTCTGTTGCTATCGGTACTTATGATTTTAACATCTTGGTCACCAGTAGTTCAGTAGGTTGTGATCCTTTCAATGCACTTTTCACATTAACCATTACCCCTCTAACAATGATCGCATCCGCCACTGCAGCGGCGGATCCAATTTGTGCGAATGCAACAACAGACCTGACCGCCAATGGTGTTACAGGAACAAATTTCATCGTAACCTGGTGGACAGCACCGGGTGGTACGGGAACAAACCTTGGCACAGGCCTGACATTAAGTAATAGAGGTCCCGGTACTTATTATGCGAGGGTAACCGGAGATTGCGGATCAGCAGTCGAAGCAAGTGTAACCGTC
>Ga0209484_10000343_pt1 | contig 10379 bp, 8 predicted proteins | sample NGEPer16B_FD_185493 | JGI IMG/M metagenome (GOLD analysis project Ga0209484, IMG submission 185493) | Arctic peat soil microbial communities from the Barrow Environmental Observatory site, Barrow, Alaska, USA - NGEE Permafrost159B-16B... | ecosystem: Environmental > Terrestrial > Soil > Wetlands... | reverse complement strand
CATTACCTGGGACAATGTGATGACCCATACCTTTGATAATTACTACGATGCGCATAGTCCGAAAGCGAGGGACATGTACTGGCGCCAGGCAAAAGACAGCCTGATTGGTCGTTACGGATGGGATGCCTGGTGGGTAGACCAATGCGAACCTGACAATGGGAAACTCCTCGATCTTAGAAAACAAAGTAATTTCGCCACAGGAAAAGGGATCGACTTTTTCAATACCTATTCTTTAATGCACTCCGAAGGATTGTACAAGAACTGGCGGAGAGATATTAAAGGTAAACGTGCGTTCTTCCTGATACGCCAGTCATTTGCAGGGGCACAGCGAAATGCCGCCACCTTATGGTCATCGGATATTACCTGCACCTGGGAAGCGTATAAAAGTCAGGTGCCTCAGGGAATTAATTCATGCACTTCGGGTATTCCTTATTGGACGTCTGACATTGGCGGGTATCATTTAAACTGGGCAGCCCCCGATTGGTCGAAACCTATTCAAAAGGAACTTTTCACACGTTGGTTTCAGTTTGGAACTTTTTCGCCGATCTTCAGAATTCACGGGAAAGGTGAACGCGCTTTATTTTCAGACAACTGGGATGCAAAAACGAAAGCCATTTTGCTGAATTACGACAATTTAAGATACCGGCTTCTCCCCTATATCTATTCACTTTCGTGGAAAGTAACCAACGAAGGTTACACGATCATGCGATCATTGGCCTTTGATTTCAGAAACGATAAAAATGTGAATTCTATTCCTGACCAATATATGTTTGGTCCTGCATTCCTGGTGAATCCTGTCACAGAGCGCATGTACAGTCTGGAGACCAATGTCCCTGCTGAAAAAACGCGAAAAGTATATCTTCCTGAATCAACAGTATGGTATGATTTCTGGACCGGTAAAACACTAAAAGGTGGACAGACAATTGTTGCACAGGCTCCGATTGAGACAATACCGCTCTATATAAAGGCCGGTTCTATCGTCCCGATGGGATCATTTCTTCAATATGCCACAGAAAAACCTGCTGATGTGATCGAATTACGCATTTATCCGGGTGCCGATGGGAAATTTGTAATCTATGAAGACGAAAACGATACCTACAATTACGAAAAAGGTCAGTATGCGACAATCGAGTTCGAGTGGAATGACAAGGCAAAGACACTAACAGTGGGCGATCGTAAAGGCAACTTTAAAGGGATGCTGAATGAACGCAAATTCAATGTGGTACTGGTTAAACCAGGCGTTGGTACAGGTGTAGAGATTAGTACCAAATTTGATAAATCGGTAACTTATTCTGGTAAAAAAATTCTGGTTAAGATTTAAGCCAAATAGAAAGTAATAACGAAGCGGGAGGTCCTTATCGGATCTCCCGCTTTATTTTTGGGCGATATTAAACTTTTGTTATCATCACCCAATGGTTTATACACAAATCAAACAATAACCAATTCTGCTTGTTGTTTCGGTATATTATCTAAAATCATCACTGAATATTAAACAAAGTATATGTCTACATCAAAGTTATTCTCAAAATACAGTTTAGGAACGATCGAATTGAAAAACAGGATCGTAATGGCCCCGATGACACGCTCAAGGGCAATCGGGAATATCCCCAATGACCTTATGGCCACTTATTACGGACAGCGTGCAGGTGCAGGTCTCATCGTTACAGAAGGAACTTCACCATCACCAAACGGACTGGGATACAGCCGGATTCCGGGACTTTTCAATGAATCGCAGGTTGAAGGATGGAGGAAAGTAACTGAGGAAGTTCATGCCAACGGCGGGAAAATTTTTGTGCAGCTAATGCATACGGGAAGGATTGGTCATGTGTTGAATTTACCTGCAGGAACCGTTATGCTTGCACCTTCAGCGGTCAAAGCTGCGGGACAAATGTGGACGGATCAGGAAGGGATGCAGGATTTTCCGGAACCAAAGGCAATGTCCTATGAAGAACTACAAATCGCAATAAAGGAATTTGAAATATCAGCAGGCCTTGCCGTAAAAGCAGGTTTTGATGGTGTTGAATTGCACGCCGCAAATGGTTATCTGCTTGAGCAGTTCCTTTCACCCTTCAGCAACCAACGGACAGACGAATACGGCGGAAGCATAGAAAACAGATGCCGGTTTGTGTTGGAGGTTGTAGATGTTGTCAGCAGGACGATTGGAAAGGAAAAGACAGGTATCCGCTTATCTCCGTTTGGTGTTGCGAGCGATATGCCCCATTACCCTGAAATTGAAGAAACATACACCTATTTGGCTGAACAATTGAATAACAGGGGAATCGTCTATGTCCACCTGGTCGATCATAGTGCAATGGGCGCTCCGAAAGTTCCGTTCAGTATCAAAAAAACGATTCATAAAAAGTTCCGGAACACAATGATCCTCACCGGTGGTTACAACCAGGTGAATGCAGAAGAAGATTTGGCAAGTGGGTTTACCGATTTGGTAGGTTTCGGACGTCAGTTTATCAACAATCCGGATTTGGTGGATCGTTTCAAAAACGGTTGGTCATTGTCAACTGCCCTGGACGCTGACACCTTCTATTCTCCGGGAGAAAAGGGTTATACTGATTATCCGGAATACATTAAATAAGTGCACTAAATCATTCTATTTTGGCAATCAAAAATTGAAGTTACTGGCTGCCGGCAACCCACTGCTGGCAGCCAATCCTTCATCTAAAGAAATCCACACCTTACAAACCAGCAAAAATCCAATTTTAAAGGATATTCAGGGCAAAGATTCATTCCCTGATTTCGCCCGAAGTCAAAAGCCAGCTGCAAGTTGCAAATTGCCAGCTGCATGAAAGGTATTTCAAAATATTTTATGTTAGTATAACCACACAATTTAATCAGATGGCCATATTAGATGAATTAAAAGGTTAATTTTGTGATTAAAATATAGCAGATGATCAGATCTATGACGGGTTACGGGAAAGCCGAATGTGAGCTGGCCCTAAAGAAAATCACAATTGAAGTAAAATCGCTGAACAGCAAACAACTGGATCTCAACACGAGAACACCTGGCGTTTATCGTGAAAAAGAGATTGAAATCAGACGTGAAATATCGGAAAAACTGATTCGCGGCAAAGTCGATTTCAGCCTCTATTCCGAATCGTTGGGTGTCGAGAGCAACAGTGCTATCAATAATCCGATGGTGAAAAGTTATTTTGCCCAGCTTTCTGAACTTTGCAATGAACTTGGTCTTCCTGTTAATGAGCATATTTTGCCTGTTATCATGCAGTTGCCCGATGTTGTAAAAACCACGCGTGATGAACCTGATGAAAATGAATGGAAGATCGTTCTTGCAACCATACGCGAAGCACTCACTGCTCTTGACAATTTCAGACTTCAGGAAGGAGTATCACTCCGCAATGATATTATCACCAATCTGAATACAATAACAACCTTACTCAAACAGATCGAGCCTTTTGAATTTGAGCGTACAGCAAAAGTGAAGGAGCGGATTCTGGATGGATTGAAAGAGCTCTCTTCTCCCGAAGGAGTTGATCACAACCGGCTTGAGCAAGAGATGATTTTTTATCTTGAGAAGTTGGATATCAACGAAGAAAAAGTACGGTTAGGTCATCATTGTTCCTACTTTATCGAGACGCTTGAATTGGATGAACCTGTGGGTAAAAAACTTGGATTTATTGCGCAGGAGATTGGCCGCGAAATCAATACGCTTGGATCGAAAGCAAACCATACCGAAATGCAGAAACTTGTAATTGGTATGAAAGATGCACTTGAGAAGATTAAGGAGCAACTTTTGAATGCGTTATGATTTTCTAAGTGAAGACCTTATATAGAATACACTAAAGACGCGATTAATCGCGTCTTTACATTTCAAACAGGAAGGTATAAATTTAATCTAGCATCCATGCGAATCGCCATTTTTTCCGGGTCATTCAATCCAATTCATAACGGACACCTTGCGATTGCGCGTGAGACACTTGCTCAGGACGCGGCTGACGAACTGTGGTTCCTTGTCTCACCTCAAAATCCTTTAAAAAAGAACATCGATCTCTTCCCCGAAACCGACCGTTTGAGGATGGTGAAACTGGCCATTGAGGATGAAAAAGGGATGAAGGCCAGTGATTTTGAGTTTCACCTTCCCCGCCCTACTTATACGATTAATACGCTTGAGAAACTCAGAGAATATTATCCTGAACATCATTTTAAATTACTGATCGGTGGCGACAACCTTGTCATTTTTCATAAATGGGTTGAATACAAACGAATAACCGATGAATTTGGATTGATTGTATATCCCCGGCCGGAATTCAATATCGAAAACATTCCCCAATTTCCGAATACAACCATCGTTTCTGCCCCATTGATCGATTTATCGGCCACAGAAATAAGGGAAAAGCTCGTTAAAGGTGAATCGATCAAAGGAATGGTTCCGGAGAAGGTGGCCGATTTTCTGCATCAACAAATTAACACTCCGAAAAACCAATAAAACGGGCAAATTTTGAAAATTCGCGTACCCAACAAACGTTAGACAGGAAAATTTTGAAAATCCGTGTACCCAACAAACGTTGAGAAGGAAAATTTTGAAAATCAGCGTCCCCAACAATCGTTAGACAGGGAAATTTTGAAAATCTGCGTCCCCAAAAATCTTTAAGGAGGGAAAATGCGCAAATCCGCGTCCCCACAATCTTTAAGGAGGAAAATTTTGAAAATCCGCGTCCCCAACAAACGTTGAGGAGGAAAACGGCACAAATTGGTAGTCGCACCTCCTCTCAAATATGTTTCTTATTAAAATAATTTTCAAAAGGGATTTATATCAATCATAAACACATGGTCATTTTAGAGACGCGATTAATCGCGTCTCTACCCACACAATTATTCTATTTTTTTATCTTACCATTCGTCACCCTATTTTACGACTCATCCTGCTCAAACTACGATCCGGTTTCTTATATTTTTTCTCAGTTGGTTTCCGGCTTTAATTTGGAGAAAAATTTAAAATGCCATGAGAACATTAGTCGTTATCCTCACTTTTCTGATTTCAGTTTCAGGCGTTACAGCCCAGGTTCGGCTCACCGGTAAAGTGACAGATGAGAAACAAATGCCACTCGGAGGAGCCAATATATTCCTTCAGGGAAGTTACGACGGAACAACTGCCGACAGCCTGGGAAATTTCAGCTTCAAACCCAAATTGAAAGGAATTCAAGCCGTGTCAGTTACTTATATTGGCTTTAAACCACTTCTCCGGAAAGTAGATCTCGACAGCGCAAAAACAATTGTTCTCAACTTCGTAATGAAAGAATCGGGCGAAAAGATTGATGAAGTGGTGATTAACGCTGGAGCTTTCGAAGCGAGTGACGCAAAGAAAGGCGTTAATTTGCGGATGTTCGATATTGCTACTACACCAAGCGCACAGGGAGATATTTTTGGTGCCCTTGGTACATTACCCGGTGTTCAGAAAGTTGGCGAAGATGGCCGTGTGTTTGTCCGCGGAGGCGAAGGTTACGAAACCAAAACCTTTATGGACGGCATGCTCGTTTCGACACCGTATTTATCTCGCATGCCAGATATGCCAACTCGCGGACGTTTTTCACCGTTACTTTTCAGCGGTACGCTGTTCAGCACAGGTGCCTATTCTGCTGAATATGGTCAGGCTTTATCCTCAATTGTTGATATGAAAACCAACTCGCCTGAGACAGAAGATAAATCAAGCATTACGCTCATGACAGTTGGCGCTATGGCCTCAACCTCCAAATGCTGGAAGAATGGTTCCTTATCGGTAAGTGGCGACTACTTAACCTCTGCATTATCGAATAAAATCAACAAACAGCAGGTCGACTGGATTAAAAGTCCGGTTGGAATCGACGGAACAGTGATGTTTCGGCAGAAAACCAGCGAAACGGGAATGTATAAACTCTTTGGTACATTTAATAACAGTACCAGCGGGATGATCTACCCGAATACCCAAACAGGTGTAAAACAGAAAATTCTTCTGAACGGCAGCAATGTATATCTGAATAATACATGGAACAACCAACTGGGTGAAAAGTGGATTATCAAATCGGGACTTGTCTGGAATTACGACAACCAGAAGTTTGACATCGATCAAGACCAGCTAGTGACGAACGAAAAAATGGTTCAGGCGAAACTGGGATTCGTTCATTTTGTGAATGATCAGACAGAATTGAAATTTGGTGCCGACTGGGTGAACTACGCTTACGAACAAAACATCCGGATGAACGGAAACTTCCGCCTGCCTTTCGTCAACAATCAACTGTCGGGTTTTGCCGAGATGGAATACAAGCTCACGAAAAAGTTTGCCACACGGATTGGTGCAAGAATCGAAAACAGTTCGCTTTCAAACCAAAGCACGCTTGTTCCGCGCTTTTCGGGAGCCTATAAAACGGGTAATCACAGCCAGGTTTCGCTCGCATGTGGCCAGTTTTACCAAAATCCCGAAGAAGATTACCTGAAATTTGCACCACAGTTAAAAGCGGAGAAAGCAGATCATCTGGTAATGACCTGGCAGTACCTGACCGAATTAAAAACTTTCAGGGTGGAAGGTTACATGAAAAAATATTCCAGCCTGGTGAAGTTCAACATGCCATTGGCAACCAACCCGCTTGATTATTCAAATACGGGAAGCGGTCACGCGGAGGGAATCGATGTTTTCTGGCGCGATAAGGAAACCTTCAAAGCTACTGATTATTGGATCTCCTACTCGTGGATTAAAGCCAGCCGCAATTATAAGGATTATCCTTCGGCAGCTATTCCAAATTACGTATCAGAACACAATTTATCAGTAGTTTACAAGCGGTTTTTCGAGAAACTGCGAACCTATGCCTCGGTCACTTATTCCTATGCAAGCAGCCGACCTTACCATGACCCAAACATATCCGGGTTCATGAATTCGAAGACGAACCCCTACCACGATATTAGCTTAAGCCTGACTTACTTGATGAAAATTTCCGGAAAACAGTCCGTTCTGCACCTGATGGTCAATAACCTGGCTGGATTCAATAATATATACGGGTACAATTTTTCGAATACGCCCAATGCGGCAGGGCACTTCGAATCGACGCCAATCAGGTCGCCTTTTGTACGGCAGGTAATTCTGGTACTTTCAATCATGTTGTGAGAAAGTAAAAAGTCAAAAATATTGGATATAAATTACTTAGTTAATCGAATTTTAAAAATCAAAAAAATGAAAAAGTTATTTGCAACGTTGATTTTGGTTTCGTTGTTCAGTTTTGGATTCGCAAATGAAGCCTACGAAAAGGCCATGAGCCTTTCAATTGAAACATTGTTTCAGGCTAATACAATTGCAGCGTATGTTGAAGTAGCCAACCAATTTGAGCGTATTTCGCAGAACGAAAAAACCGAATGGTTACCATTGTACTATGCCTCTTTTGCCTACATCATGATCAGTTTTCAAGAGCCAGATAATGCAAAGAAAGACATTTACCTCGATCAGGCGCAGAAGTATCTCGATCAGGCAAAAACAATCGACCCAAACGAGTCGGAATTGTATATGCTTCAGGGTTTTTTGTATCCTTCGCGGATTAATATCGACCCGATGAACCGGGGCATGTTATACATTGGCGATATGAACAAATCACTTGATAAAGCGCTGGAGCTGAATCCAGATAATCCGCGCGTTTATTACCTTCGTGCCACGATTATGCATCACACACCTGAAGCTTATGGTGGCGGCGCTGCAAAAGCGCTTCCTTTGTATCAGACAGCCGTTGAAAAATTCGGCATTTTCAAACCAAAATCTGCTATCTCTCCCAACTGGGGAAAAGAATTGAATGATGCCGAGTTTAAAAATGCCAGGGAGGTATTGAATAAATAGTTTTATTCTGTACTTTCGAAAAAAACCATCAAAATCTATTAAACCAGTGATAAATAAACAAACCAATCGTAAAAAATTGATCTGGCAAGTTCTTGCTTCGATTCTGCTATTGATTGTACTTGGAAACCTGATCATGTTAATTGTTGCCCAAGGTGAGAAAATTACAGGACAGATGATACTGAATGGTTCTATAAGTTCGGTATTAATAGGAGGATCGTTCATGCTCGGCCTTACGTGGATGGTAATTAAATTAGATAGAATAGTTCCATGGCTTCAATTTCCTCTAAAGCGGTTAGTCATCCAGTTTCTAATCACCGTTTTCTTCTCGCTGGCACTTATAATGGCTGCGATTTTGCTGTCCGGGTATTTATGGCAGCAAAAAATCAATTCAGACTACTTTCTCGAAACCGGACCATTTGTGTTAAAGATTGCCTTTACTTTTGTTTTTTTAGGTACTTTGGTTTCAAATGCAATCATGTTTTTCAAGAACTGGAAGGAAGCAGCCGTTCAACAGGAGAAACTTAAACGAGAACAACTGGCACTGCAGTACGAAACCCTCAAAAGCCAGGTGAATCCTCACTTTCTGTTCAACAACCTGAATTCGCTCACTTCGCTTATCAGTACCAATCCCGAAAAAGCGATTGATTTCGTTAAAAAACTATCGGAGGTGTACCGCTATGTCCTCGATCAAAAGGATCACGAACTGGTTGCCCTCGAAACGGAGCTAAAGTTTCTTGAATCGTATATATTTCTGCAGAAAATCCGGTTCGAAACCAACCTGAATGTGCAGATTAACGTCAATTCAGGAAAGTTCAAAGTCATTCCATTATCAGTTCAAATGCTGGTCGAGAACGCCATCAAGCACAATGAGATATCGGATAAAAATCCATTGGTTATCCGCATATTTTCAACTGACAATGATTACCTGAACGTTGAAAACCAGCTACAAAAAAAAGTGGGATCGGAAGGAAGCGGAAGCGGGATCCAGAACATCAAAGACCGTTATGAATTCTTCACCAGTAAAAAGGTGATCATTTCTGAAAACACTGAGAATTTCATTGTGAGTATACCTTTGCTAACAGATTGAAAAGATGTATAAAGTACTGATTATTGAAGATGAAAAGCCGGCCGCCGATTGGTTAAAGCAACTGATTCTGAAGTTTGATTCTCAGATTACGGTGCTGGCTGTGATTGATTCAGTGAGTGGCGCAGTTGAATGGTTTCAGCAGAATCAGGCACCCGATCTTGCTCTTATGGATATTCAACTCGCCGACGGATTGAGCTTTGATATTTTTGAGCGGACTAAAATCCAATGTCCTGTTATCTTCACAACGGCTTATGAAGAATATGCGATAAAAGCATTCAAGGTAAACAGTGTGGATTACCTGCTTAAACCAATTGCTTATACTGAACTGGAAGCCGCATTTCAAAAATTTGAGAATCAGGTTCAGAGCATTCAGACCGCTCCGTCAGTAACGATTGAGCTATTGAATAAAGTCAAGGAAATGCTCCGAAAACAGTATAAAACCCGGTTTGTGATCAAAGTGGGAGAACACCTGAAATCCATAACTGTTGATGATATTCTCTTTTTTTACAGCCTCGAAAAAGCAACCTACCTTTGTACCACTGATTTCAAAACCTACCTCGTTGATTATTCACTCGACCGCATCGCTGGGATGATTGACGAACACCGGTTCTTTCGCATTAACCGTAAATATATCCTGAGTAATCAATCGATAGCAGATATTATTTTCTATTCGAACAGCCGTCTGAAAATCAAGCTTAAAAAGCCTGACGAGGAAAGTATTATTGTAAGCAGAGATAAAGTAGCCGCCTTTAAGGAGTGGCTGGATTTGTAGGTGTTTTTGTAACAGTGTTTGATTGCCAAAGTATTTAAACAACTATGACTTAAGCTAGGATTTGTCCAAACATATTTACTATATTTGCATCACTTAAATCAAATGTATCAACCTGCAATTTAATATCTAAATAAAAAAATCAACATGAATCGATTATTCTCACTCGGAGTTCTCCTAATTTTTGCGGCGTGTAACACACAGCCCAAAACTGAACAGGTCAAAGTTGAAACTGTAAAGCTTGAAACCGCCTCTGCAATTCCTTGCGGCATAACCGGAGCGGCATCGTGTGCCGGCTGTCCTGAAGCGGCAAAAGAAACCAAAACACAAATTGTCAGTGTCGATTCAATACAGAAAAATCCCGAAAAATACTTCGATAAGGCAATTGCAATACAAGGTCGTGTAATTCACACTTGTAAAGTAAGTGGTAAAAAGATGTTTCTGGCCGGATCGGATGAACAAAATCTGATTCGAATCAATGCGGGAGATAATATCAGCCGGTTTGACGAAAGTCTTCAGGGAGAAATCGTTATCGCCCAAGGAATATTAATACCTGTAGTTGATGCCGTAGTCGATAAAGAAAAAGACGGAAAAACAGCCTGTGTAACTGAAGGTAAAGCGAAACAATACGTTTTAGCATGCAGTGAGTTCAAGGTACTGGCAAAAAACTAAATAAGCTTACTCTTTTCACAGCTCAAAAC
>Ga0209484_10000341_pt1 | contig 10449 bp, 7 predicted proteins | sample NGEPer16B_FD_185493 | JGI IMG/M metagenome (GOLD analysis project Ga0209484, IMG submission 185493) | Arctic peat soil microbial communities from the Barrow Environmental Observatory site, Barrow, Alaska, USA - NGEE Permafrost159B-16B... | ecosystem: Environmental > Terrestrial > Soil > Wetlands... | reverse complement strand
CATGTTGGACCGATCATTCGTGACGGCCGGCGCAAGGCCGTCGTCATCATCTCTGACGCCCTCCGGTATGAGGTTGCCGACGAACTTGGCTCACGCATCCGGCAAGAGGATCGGTTCGACGCGACCCTCGATGCCGTGCTCGGTGTCCTTCCCAGCTATACCCAACTCGGGATGGCCGCGCTCCTGCCGCACAGCACGATCGGGCACTCCAAGAACGGCGACCCAGTGCTCGTGGACGGCCAGCGGACCGACGGCACCGTCAACCGAGGCAAGATCCTCGCCACTGTGGGCGGGGCAGCGATCCAAGCCGAGGACGTATTCGCGCTGACTCGCGACGAGCTGCGAGAGATGTACCAGCAGCACCAGGTGCTGTACGTCTACCACAACCGGATCGACGCGACCGGGGACAAACCAGGCACCGAGCGCCAGGTCTTCGAGGCAGCCGAGGACACACTTCGCGAGTTGGTCGACCTGGTGAAGCGGCTCACGAACGCGAACGCGACCAACATCCTCATCACGGCCGATCACGGCTTTCTGTTCCAAGACTCCGCCCTGGAGGAGGCCTTCTACCTGTCGACGCTGCCACAAGGCGACGACATCAAGGTCACCAATCGCCGCTATGTCCTCGGTCGCGGCCTCAAGGTCGACTTTGCCTTCAAGTCCTTCACGTCGTTCGAGCTTGGCCTCGACAGTGACCTGGAGGTGCAGTTCCCGAAGTCGATCCATCGGTTGCGGCTCCCGGGCGCCGGCTCTCGATTTGTTCACGGGGGTACCGCATTGCAGGAGGTCGTCGTCCCCGTGCTTACCATCAACAAGAAGCGTAAGAGCGACACCCGACTGGTCAACATCGAGGTGCTGCCTGAGTCGGACAAGATCACCACTGGTCAGTTGGTCATCAAGCTCTTCCAGTCTGATCCCGTTAGCGAGAAGGTCCAAGCTCGGACTGTTCGCGCCGGACTCTACGTCGGGGAGACCCTCATCTCGAATCAGCCCGAGCTCGTTTTCGACCGAGAGTCGAGCGACAAGCGCGACCGCTACCAGAGCGCGCACATGCTGCTCAGCCAGGACGCAAACGCGTACAACAACCGGGCTGTCGAGTTCCGGCTCGAGGAACGCATCTCTAACACCAACCAGTGGCGCGTCTACGCCAAGGCGATGTACACGCTGAAGCGCTCATTCGCCTCGGACTTCGACTTCTAAGCTAAGGAGGGTGCTCCCATGAGCGAAGCGATCCCGGACAGCCAAGAAGACTCCGTCGACGCCGACTCTGCGGTTGACGCAACTCCGGTCCAGAGCGAACTGGACCAAAAGATCAACCGACTCTTCCCCGGCGCGGTAGTGCGCAAGGACTTGGTCAAGGCCGTCAAGGGCAACGCCATCGTTCCGTCCTACGTGCTCGAGTACCTGCTCGGCCAGTACGCGGCCTCCGACGACGAGGCCACCATCCGTGCGGGTATCGACACAGTTCGCAAGATCCTTGCCGACCACTACGTTCACCGGAACGAGTCCGAGCTCGTGAAGTCCACGATCCGCGAGCGGGGGCGGCACCGGGTCATCGACAAGGTAACGGCCACGCTCAACGAGAAGGATGACGTCTACCAGGCGGAGTTTGCGAACCTCGGTATCAAGGGCGTCATCGTTGAGCCGGTCACCATCAAGGCGCACCCGAAGCTGCTGGTCGGAGGGGTCTGGTGCATCTGCGACATTGAGTATTTCCACAGTGACGATGGGCGCGTTGTGCCGTGGATTCTTGGGTCGATCAAGCCCATCCAGTTGTCGAACTTCGACTTCGAGGGCTACCTGGCGGCTCGGCGCGAGTTCACCACGGACGAGTGGATCGACCTGCTCGTGCAGTCGATTGGGTTCAATCCCGAGTTGTTCGGCCGGCGGGCGAAGCTGATCCAACTCGTGCGGCTCATCCCGTTCGTCGAGCGCAACTACAACCTCGTTGAACTCGGCCCCAAGGGAACTGGCAAGTCCCACCTCTTCTCGGAGTTCTCGCCTCACGGCATGCTCATCTCCGGAGGTGAGGTCACCGTGCCGAAGCTGTTCGTCAACAATGCGAACGGGCGTATCGGACTGGTCGGCTACTGGGATGTCGTGGCCTTCGACGAGTTCGCGGGCAAGAAGAAGCGCACCGACAGGGCACTCGTGGACATCATGAAGAACTACATGGCGAACAAGTCTTTTTCCCGCGGCGTCGAGACGCTGGGAGCCGAGGCATCGATGGTGTTCGTTGGCAACACCTCGCACACCGTGCCATACATGCTCAAGCACTCCGACCTGTTCGACGAGCTGCCCGAGAGCTACCACGACTCCGCCTTCTTCGATCGGCTCCACCACTACATTCCGGGCTGGGAAGTCGACACGATCCGTGGCGAGATGTTCTCTGACGGCTATGGGTTCGTGGTCGACTACATCGCCGAGGTACTCAAGTCAATGCGCGCGGTGGATTACTCGGACCGCTACCAGCAACACTTCACGCTCTCGTCTGACATTGCGACGCGCGACCGAGACGGCATCCACAAGACCTTCTCCGGGTTGATGAAGATCCTCTACCCGCATGGTGAGGCGAGCCCCGAGGAGGTCGAAGAGATCCTGCGGTTCGCGATCGAGGGGCGAAAACGGGTCAAGGACCAAATCCTGCGGATGGACTCGACGATGGCTGACGTTAAGTTCGGCTACCTGGACACGAGCGGGACCTGGCACTCGGTCTCGACCCTGGAAGAGGACGAATACCCGGCGTACTACCATCGCGAGCGCCGCCAAGGTGCCGGGACGGGGGAGGAGGGGAGCGATCCGATGACAGTTGCTGCGGCCTCCAGCGTGGACGTCGACGTGCCGGCTGAGCCCGAGCCGGTATCGGAAGCCCCTCTGTTCGAGGGGCATCGAGAGTTCCAGGAGAACCAGCGTGGCGTCTCGTTCGATTCGCTCCTCGTCCCGTACCTGCGTGGAGCCGGGTTGGTCACGATCACCGACCCCTACATTCGCCAGTTCCACCAGGCCCGCAACCTCATGGAACTCATCGAAGGGATCGCCCGAATCAAGGAGGCCGCCGATGAAGTCCACGTAAAGCTCATCACCTCAGAGAACACCGACGGTGAGGAGAAGGTTCGAAAACAGTTGGAGAACTTGCTGAAGGTCCAGAAGGGTGCGGAAGCAGCCGGCATAAAATTCGACGTCGCGCTCGACGACACGATTCACGACCGCTCGATCGTTACCGATACCGGCTGGAAGATCGTCCTCGGTCGTGGCCTGGACATCTTCCAGTTTGTGTCCGGCGATGCGTTCGACCTCGCGACCAGGCTCCAGGAGTACCGCCAGGTCAAGGCGTTCGGCGTGACCTACATCCGCCAGGGGAGTGGCTGAGGTGAACGTTTCGATGGTGACCCGCAGTCAAAGTGCGGGTGGGCGCAAGTCCTGGGTGCCATGAGCTTTCAAACCGGGGGGCCTATGTCAGTCCTGAAGGTCCTCCGGCGCCACTGGGGGCGGAGCCATTCCCGGTCCGGGCTTCCCATAGAGCTGCGAGGCGGTCTCGGCGTCAATAGCGTCGCTAGACACCCAAGGCAGCCTCGACTCCAGAGAGTCGAGGCTGCATGGTGGAACGCCGTTAGAGCTGCGGGAGTGACAAGAGATTGTCAGTCCACACAGCATCGGCATGTGTACGCAGGTACTTGTCACCGTGTGCCGGCTTGACGACACCCACGTTGACCCGGTGGCCGTATGAGTCTTGGACGTATGCCTTACCGTCCTCGTTCTCGATCCACGAGACGATCGCGGCGCGCGTGTTGTTGTCAGTCTGGTTGGTCGAGGGGTTGCTCCACCAGAGGCGAACGATGTGCTGGTGCGTGTTCCCACCCGACAGACGGATGGCCGTGATGTGGATTGCCATGATTATAGTGATTCCTCACTGCTAGATGTTGTCGAACACTGCGTGAGGGCTCTACGCTCCAGTGGTAACTAGGTTGCGTAGCGACCCCAGGTTGAGGCGGGCGTTCACAGCGCCCGCCTCAACGGTTGTTGTGTCGGTTACTCAAGAGGAGACCCTCCTTCCTTCGGTTCCGAGGTATGGAGGAACGTCCCATCCTCCAGCTCACGCACGTTGCCAGCTTCGACAGCCCGTGCGATTGCGGTGCTTGTTGCATTCTCGGGGTACTTCCACAAGGCCGCAGCGCCGGTTTCGCGAAAGTGATTGAGGATGTCCTCGCGGGTCTTGGGGGACTTCACGGCCGCCAAGTAATCAGTCACAGCTTGGGTCGAGCGGATCTTTCGACGCCGCGGTGGTGGCTGGAGGTCTTGGGACTCGGCGGCGTCTTCCGAGCGGTCGTCCTCGACCGCCTTCGGCCCCAGGTCCAGTTCTTCGGGTACGGGCTCTTCATCGTTGGCGTCGTAGGTTTCCCCGTACAGGCGACGTAGGGCCGTAACCGCGGTCTCCAGATCCTGTTGGTCGCCTCGCAGCTTTTCGAGACGTGATGTCAACTCCGCCACTTCACGAGCGATCCCATTGCGACGCTCGATGAGCGTTGCGAGTGTGAATGTGCCCGCTTTGTCGGTGACCATGAATTCAGTCTACATCCACATCCCCCCAAGTCCACTCACTCGCACAACGGCGCGATGGAGTTTTGCGGGATGCGAGTGCGAGGTTCCTGCGTGTTGTTGGAACTCCGAACCCATCGTGTGCTACGGCTTAGATCGTCGGGTTGTTTCTCGCGAGGGCAGCGGAGCACAAGCTGGCTGGTTGCACGTGCCATCTCGAACTGACAACCAGTGCCTTGCAGAGGAGCGAAGGGCAGAGGAGCTGGATAGGCACCCGGACAGTTACTCCATGATGTCGGCGACCGTGGTGCGTTGGTGCAGGGTCGCGGATTCCGCTCATCTCCATGGGACCGTTCGCTGAGTAGCCTCGTATGAGCGCTGTCACCACAGGAATGGGAACCTTCCTCAAGACCGTGACCAGATCCGTGACCAAGACGCCCCGGGACACCGCCACACTGGCCACGACGGGTGCAACGCCGGCGCCGGTGGCGAGTGCGAGGAATGTGACGGGAGAGACGCGGCATACGATCTGGGACCGGGGTAGCGGTGCTCATAACCTGGAGGTCGCAGGCTCCAAATCCTGCCCCGCGATCGCCTGGCGGTTTCTCTCGCTGAGACCGGTCGGCTGGATGAGGCAGTCGCAGAGTTGGAGCAGGTATTGGCTGAACGCGCTCGGCAGCTCGGCAGCTCGGCCGGGATGCGCCTGACACGCTGGTCACCCGCAACCGTCTTCCGGATCTAGGCGCAATCTGAGCTTGGACAGAGACGTCCTCGGATGCCGGAGCCACACGGCGCGAGCGGCCGGTGCATAGATGGACGGTCACCCTGCATGTGGTCGAGGCCTTGGACTTGCTCCTGCATCGCGGACTCCTTAAGTTGGGCGGCTGAGTCCGCAGGCCGAGAAGTACAGCAGCGAAGTACAGCAACGCCATTGACTTCGACGGGGCTTCTTTGCCTTTGAACGCCCAGATCCGTGCTCAGACGCGCCTGGTCGACCGCCATGCACCGAGTTCGCAACGAGGGGGTCAGGTGTTGACTCCCCTCAATGCCGCTGTGTGTGCCCAAGAGAAAGTCCCCCGACGGTACTCGAAGTACCATCCCTGCCAATGAGATTGGGCCCACATTCGATTTCGTCTCTTCTGGTTGAGCGCGGCATGGTGACCATCGGCTACATCGCCAATCGCATCTGGAGCGGGGGGAGACCTGCCCAGCGAGCTGGGGGGTGAGGCGATGCTCGCCGGCCGGGCTGAGATACAGGACGCCGGCATCACCCACGTCGTGGACAACCGGATCGAGTGGTCCGACGGAAAGCTCGTCCGGGCCCACGCACCGAACCTGGGCTTCATGTGGAACGGCGCGGACGACGTCGGCCAGCTGATGCCGGACGCCTGGTTAGATCTGGGGGGTCGGCTTCGCGTTGGAGGCATTGATGGCCCAGACGCCCAGGTCCTGGCCCACTGTCACATGGGGATCAACCGCAGCCCTGCGATGGCGTACGCGATCCTCCTCCGCACTGGGATGGATCCCTTTGCCGCGTTGACCGCCATCCGTGCTGCCCTCCCGATTGCCGCGATCGCCTACGACGGTGACGCCCTCGAGTGGTGGCATCGGACGACCAACACCCCCTCGCCAGTCGTGAAGCGTTAGCGGCGCGAGGTGGACAGGTGGCATCGCGACAACCCGCTGGCCGTCGACACGATCATCCGGATGATGCGCCACATAGTCTGGCCAGCACGGCCATCTGCCCCCCTGTTGATTGCGTAGCTCAGCCTCGGCACAAGTGGTTACCGGCGCAACTCCGAGAATCGGAGGAATATGACCGAATGGACTACCGGGACAAGCCTCCAAATTCCCGCCAACTCGAGGTGCTCTGCTGGATCGCTGGCAAGTGCCCGGAAGGTGTGATGCAAGGCCATGCCCACAAATCCTCGGCGGTGGCGTTGCAGAGCCGTCAGCTCGTCACGATCTCACGGCGAGGTGGCGTCTGGGCCGCTCGGATGACCGAGGCCGGGCGGATCTATCTCAAGACGGGGCACTACCCACCGCGGAGATCGCTTGCCACGGCGAAGGTCCCAGGCACGAGCAAGAAGGAGGCCGCAAAGCGCGCCCAAACTGGGGGACCTGCAGCCCGACCACCTGCCGAGCAACTGGTCGCACAAGTGGTTGAGGGTGGCGGGAGCCTGAAGATGCCGGGCTGTGGGGCAGGGACGCCATCAATCTCCAAAACCGGGTTGACTCTGTGAACCGCTTTGGCAAGGCTCCTGAGGGTCAACGCCTTGTCGTGACGAGCATCGACCGGAACAGAGCAGTGTTGTCGCTGGAGGACGATCCGAGAGCCCTGCGATCCGTCGTCTCGTTCAAGGTGCCCCAGCGGTTGTCCAAGGCGCGCCCGACCGCGCTGGCTTACCGCGAGGACCGGGATCGCCATGAGGTTTGCAGGGCTCAGCTTTCTCGTGCGGTCCGTCTGGTCCACGCGCTGGCGACAGAAGCTGAGCGGCGCGGGTACGAGCTGGCTTGTGTTCCGATGGCGCGGGGTGAGTACTGCAGCGAAACCAGGTCGAGCATCGCCGACGGCCAGTTTCAGATGACCATCGACGGGCACAAGACCCAGTTGCGTCTGCAGGAGAAGTCAGGCCCAGGCGGTGACCGAGTTCCCTACTACCTGAACAAGGACATGGCCCTGTGGCAGGCGAAGCGGCAGAGGATGTTTGTGCCGACGGGGGCGGCTTGTGATCGTCATCGACCGCGGCTACGACCAGGGGTCCGGCCGTCCGTCCACGTTCGCCGATGGGGTCAAGGTCCGGTTGGAAGACCGGCTTCCGGAACTGCTGCGGGAGTTGGAGGTCCGTGCCGTGGAGGCAGGGCGGGCGAAGGCAGCCCAGCGAAGGGCCGAAGAGGAGCGAGAGGTTCGCCGACTCGAGGAGGTTGAGCGAGCAAAGGCAAACCTCCGCGAAGCCCACCGAGGTGCGCTGCTCGGTGAGCAGTTGCAGTCATGGCTGAGGGCGAACCAACTGCGGCAATACCTGACGGCCATGGATGAGCACATTCAGGCCATGGATGACGAACAGGAAAGAGACGCCGCCGTGTCGTGGTTGTCTTGGGCTCGTCACCACGTGGCGAACCTTGACCCCTTCCAGGGACTGCTCGCAATGCCGGAGGATTCGGTGATGACGTCTGAAGACATCAGGCCGTTCATGAATTGGTCGGGTATATAGCGAACATCTGAACCTGCCGCGACTCTCAGCTTGCTGCGTCTTTTCGTGGTTGGTTACGCTGCCGCCCAGACACCTGACGCCGAGACTTCTCTGCGTTGTGCTTGGGCGCTGAACAGCCAGAGGCCCGCCGAAGTACCGGTCGGAGCCGGCAGGCTCGCGCGTGGATGAGCTTGCCGCGGGTGTGGGAGCCGCTGGTGGCCTGCTGGGTAGCCGGTGGCGGTGAATCATAGTCTCCGCGACCTGATCGTGCCCTGCCTGTCGTCAGGAAGAGGCACGATCACAACGACAACTCGTCTGTCCGTTTGAACCGATGAGCCACAAGCAGCACGTCGAGCAGAGAATGGGACTGTGCCGTCACCCGTACATCGCGGGGCACGAAAGCGCGATGTCATGCTCAGCCGGGGTCACCCTGTGCCCGCCACTATGCCTTGCCCGGAGCGATACCGCGGTTCTCTTCTATGGGGTACCTCTTCGCCGATGCCTTGATTTTGTCGATCGCTGCTGATCTCAGGTCGACCCCGCATTGGTCGGCCAGGCCTACCAGGTAAACGAGCACGTCGGCCATCTCCTCGGAGACCCGCGTGTTCAAGGGCTCCTCACGCAGCAGGTCGCGTGCCTCAGAGGAGGGCAGCCACTGCAGGAGTTCGGCCAGCTCTCCGACCTCGCCGACGAGGGCAAGCAGGATCGACTTGGGGTCCTGAAACCTCTGCCACTCCCGCTCGGCAATGAACGCCCGAGAAGCGTCCCGGATCTCAGCAAGGTCAGACACACCCCGGAGTATGCACCTTCACCTCGTGGCCGCAGGGCCCGACGGCTAGAGTCACGAACGTAATTGCGGCCCGACGGGCTTCCTTTTCAGGACATGCCCCCACCCGCACGAGACACTTCGTGCTGCCTGGGGTTCTGACTTGTGACGCTGTATCGGCAATCGGTCCGCGGTTTTTCGGCCGTCGAGCATCACTTCGCCGACCTGATCGCTGAGCAGATGACAATCCGGACCGGACGACGACCATCCCCTGGTGAGCGCCGTTCTTGGGAACGCAGCATCCCGGCGTTGTGCGCGGATCTGGTCTCCGCTGGTTTGTTCGACGTTGAGATGCTTCTGGAATATCAACTGCCGCTTACCAGTAAGCGCGCCGACGTGGTTCTTGTTGGACAGCATCCGCGGACCGGCGGACCCTCCTACCTGGTTGTCGAACTCAAACAGTGGAGTCATGCCGAGCGGTTCGAGGACAGCGACACCCTCGTCAGAATCGAGCAGTATGGCGCCCGACCGGTGACGCATCCCGCGCTCCAGGTCCGGGACTACTGCGACTACATGCTCGGTTTCACGGCCGTCCTCGCTGACGCTCCGCTGTCTCTGGCGGGGGTGGCTTATCTCCACAACGCCACCGATAACGGCGTTGCCGATCTCTTTCGCATTCCCGGCGATCGCCTGGGCAGTGTCTTCACTGGTCAGCGGCGCAGTGAGTTCCAGGACTTCCTGAGGTCTCGCTTTGCTGAGGGTCGCAGCGGCGCGTCCTATGCCGATGCTTTGCTTTCCAGTCAGATCGCCCCGTCAAGACAGCTCCTGGCCGTGGCCGCTGATGAGGTGCAGCGGCGAGAGATGTTTGTCCTACTCGATGAGCAGCGAGACGCCTTCAACTATGTGCTGCATGCGGTCGAGCGTGCTCGTCGTGCGAACGACAAGACCACGGTGATCATCTCGGGAGGCCCCGGCTCAGGCAAGAGCGTCATTGCGCTTTCCTTGCTGGGCGAGCTCTCGCGGCAGGGCCGAACCGTTATGCATGCCACCGGGTCTCGTTCATTCACCCAAACGCTGCGGAAGGTAGCGGGCTCGCGGGCGCCCGAGGTGCAGAAGATGTTTCAGTACTTCAACTCATTCATGGGATTTGAGGCCAACAGTCTGGATGCATTGATTCTGGACGAGGCGCATCGCATCCGTGAAACCTCGGTGAATCGTTGGACCAGGGCCGAGTTCCGCAGCGGCCGACCCCAGATCGACGAGCTCATTTCGGCAGCCAGGGTTCCGGTGTTCTTGCTTGATGAGTTTCAGGTCGTTCGTCCAGGTGAGCAGGGCACTGTCGAGGACATCGAAAAGAACGCTGAGGCACGGGGTATTCAAGTTGTGAAGATCAGTCTTGATGCCCAGTTCCGGTGCGGTGGTTCGGAGGAGTACCTCTTGTGGGTCAAGCGGCTTCTGGGCCTGACGCCCGGTGGACCCATGCAGTGGATCGGTGACCCGCATTTCGATGTCGAGGTTGTTGACTCGGCCGCCGAGATGGAGGCGTCACTGGCGACCAGGATCGCGAAAGGGTACAGCGGTCGCGTAGCAGCCGGCTATTGCTGGCCGTGGAGTGACCCGGGACCGGACGGCACCCTTGTGCGTGATGTGCAGATCGGCGGATGGTCACGTCCGTGGAACCTCAAGGGTGAACGCTCCGTCGGCGGAGCCCCGGCCGCGGCATTGTGGGCCACGGACCCCGCCGGGTTTGGCCAGGTCGGCTGCGTCTATACCGCCCAAGGATTCGAGTATGACTATGCCGGCGTCATTATCGGGCCCGACCTTGTGTGGCGCGACAACGGTTGGGTCATGATCCGTTCGGCCAACAAGGACCCCGACTTCAGGAACCGCACGACAGTCGACGATGTCCAGGCCGATCGATTGATCCGGAACGTCTACAAGGTGTTGCTAACA
>Ga0209484_10000336_pt1 | contig 10478 bp, 7 predicted proteins | sample NGEPer16B_FD_185493 | JGI IMG/M metagenome (GOLD analysis project Ga0209484, IMG submission 185493) | Arctic peat soil microbial communities from the Barrow Environmental Observatory site, Barrow, Alaska, USA - NGEE Permafrost159B-16B... | ecosystem: Environmental > Terrestrial > Soil > Wetlands... | reverse complement strand
GGCCAGGCGGATGGCGCCTGGCCGAGCGGGCGGCCGACAAGGAGACGGCCGTCCGGCTGTGCGGGCAGGCGCTGGTCGACTGCGGCGCCGTCCGGCCCGAGTACGTGCCCGCCATGCTCGAACGGGAGCGGTCGGTGTCCACGTACATCGGGGAGGGCGTCGCCATCCCGCACGCGACTCTGGCCGGCAAGGACGCGGTGCTCCGCGACGCGCTCTGCTTCCTCCGGTTCCCGGACGGCGTGGACTGGGGTGAGGGCACGGTGACCGTCTGCATCGGTATCGCCGCCAAGGGGGACGGCCATGTCGACATCCTCGGCGAGCTCGCCCAGATCCTGCTCGACCCCGTGCGCGCCGAGGCGCTGCGGGGAGCGCAGACGGCCGAGACCGTCCTCGCCATGCTCACTCCGGCTCCGGACGACCGTCCGTAGCCCCCTTCAGCGAAGGAGAACGATGAGAGTCGCCCGGTTCCATGCACCCGAGGACGTCCGTCTCGAGGATGCACCTGAGCCGTCGCCCGGGCCCCGGGACGTGAAGATCCGCGTCCGCGCCTGCTCGACCTGCGGTACCGACGTGAAGATCTCACGCTTCGGCCACCACCACATCGTCCCGCCGCGGGTGATGGGGCACGAGATCGCCGGCGAGGTCGTCGAGGTCGGGGCCGAGGTGTCCGGCTGGTCGCCGGGCGACCGCGTCCAGGTGATCGCCGCGATCCCGTGCGGCGTCTGTCCGGACTGCACCGCCGGCCACATGACCATCTGCCCGAACCAGGTGTCGATGGGCTACCACTTCGACGGCGGGTTCGCCGAGTACATGATCGTGCCGCCGCAGGTCCTCGCGGTCGACGGGCTGAACCGGATCCCGGACGGCATCGGCTTCGACGAGGCGAGTGTCGCCGAGCCGCTCGCCTGCGCGCTGAACGCTCAGGAGCTCGTGCGGATCAACGACGGGGACGACGTCGTCGTGATCGGGGCCGGCCCGATCGGCTGCCTGCACGTGCGGCTGGCCAGGTCGCACGGCGCCGGCCGGGTGTTCCTGGTCGAGCTCAGCAGCGAGCGGCTGGACATGGCGACGGCGCTGGTGCACCCGGATGCGGCGATCTGCGCGGGGGAGACCGACCCGGTCGCCGCGGTGCTGGAGCTGACCGGTGGCCGCGGGGCGGACGTCGTCATCACGGCGGCGGCGTCCGGCAAGGCGCAGGAGCAGGCCGTACAGATGGTCGCGCGACAGGGCCGGATCAGCTTCTTCGGCGGGCTGCCCAAGGACAACCCGATCATCGCGCTGGACTCCAACCTGGTGCACTACCGCGAGCTGATGATCATCGGCGCGAACGGGTCGAGCCCCGAGCACAACAAGCGGGCGCTACGGCTCATCGCCGACGGCAAGGTGCCGGTCAAGGACCTGATCACCCACCACCTGCCCCTCGAGCAGGTCCTGGAGGGGATCGGCATCGTGTCCCGCGGCGAGGCCATCAAGGTGACGATCGAGCCGTAGCAGGGCAACCATCGGGGCCCGGCGGCGCAGCGCCGGGCCCCAGCGGGCACCACCGGGCCGAGCGGCCCAGGACCACGAGGGAGTGGACATGGCACAGCGCACAGTCGCCGTGGCGTCGGCGGTCGGACTGCACGCCCGTCCGGCCAAGCTCTTCACGCAGGCGGCCGCGGGCTCAGGTCTTCGGGTGCTGATCGCCAAGAATGGCGGCACCCCGGTCGACGCGTCGAGCATCCTGCGGGTGATGGCGCTTGCGGTCAAGCACGGTGAGGAGGTCACCCTCTCGGCCGAGGGGGACGACGCCGACGCCGTGCTGGACCGGCTCGTGACGATGCTGGCGACCGACCTGGACGCGGTGGACGCGTGAGGTCGCTGCGCGGGTCCGGGGTCGGCCGCGGTGCGGTGGTGGGTCCGGTCGCCCGGGCCCACCCCTCCCCGGCGGTCCCGGCCGACGCCGCCGACCCGGACCGGGAGGGCGCGGTGCGTGCCGCGGACGAGGCGTTCGCGGCGGTCGCCGACGCCCTCGAACGCCGGGCGGAGGCCAGCAGCGGCACCGTCGCGACGGTCTTGGAGGCCACCGCGGCGATGGCCCGGGACACCGAGCTGGCGGGCCAGGTCCGCATCCGGATCGAGGCCGGGCAGGCGACGGCCCTGGCTGTGGACCGGGCCGTCGCGGAGTTCGTCGACCTCTTCACGCAGGCCGGCGGCTACCTCGCCGAGCGGGTGACCGACCTCCTCAGCGTGCGCGACCGGGTGGTCGCCCGGCTCACCGGGCAGCCGGAGCCCGGCGTCCCGGCGCTCGACCGGCCGTCGGTCGTGGTGGCCGACGACCTGTCACCCGCGGACACCGCCGCGCTCGAGCTCGACAAGGTGCTGGCCATCGTCATCGAGCGGGGCGGCCCGACCGGGCACACCGCGATCATCGCCGGCCAGCTGGGCATCCCGTGCATCGTCCGGGTGGTCGGCGCCTCGACCCTGGTGGACGGGCAGGAGGTGGCCGTCGACGCGGCGGCCGGCACGGTGATCGTCGACCCCGACGACGCGACGCGCGCCGCGGTGGCCGCGCGGCAGGCCGCGCTCGCGGCCCTGTCCGAGCACACCGGCCCGGGTGCCACCGCCGACGGGCACGCCGTGGCCCTGCTCGCGAACATCGGCACCGCGGAGGACGCCGAGCAGCTCACCGGCGCCGCGGTCGAGGGCGTGGGCCTGTTCCGCACCGAGGTGCTCTACCTCGGCCGGACGACGGCGCCGATCGAGGACGAGCAGGCGCAGGCCTACGCCCGCGCGCTGCGCGCCCTCGAGGGCCGCAAGGTCGTCATCCGGACGCTCGACGCCGGGGCGGACAAGCCGCTCGCGTTCATCTCCCGGGGGGGCGAGGAGAACCCCGCGCTCGGCGTCCGCGGCTTCCGCCTGGTCCGAACCGACGAGGGCCTGCTGCGCAGTCAGCTCACCGCGATCGCCCGGGCCGCAGCGGAGACCGGCGGCGAGCCGTGGGTGATGGCGCCGATGGTGGCGACCGTCGAGGAGGCCGCACAGTTCGCCGGGATCGCTCGGGAGCTGGGCCTGCGGCGGGTCGGGGTGATGGTCGAGGTGCCCTCGGCCGCGCTCCGGGCACCCGACCTGCTGGCCGAGGTCGACTTCATCTCGATCGGCACGAACGACCTCGCCCAGTACACGATGGCGACCGACCGGCTGCTCGGTGAGCTCGTCGATCTGCTCGACCCCTGGCAGCCGGCCGTGCTCGACCTCGTGGCGGCTGCCGCCGCCGCCGGGGTGGCCGCCGGCAAGCCGGTCGGCGTGTGCGGGGAGTCCGCAGCGGACCCGGTGATGGCGCTCGTGCTCACCGGGATGGGCGTGTCCAGCCTGTCGATGTCACCGGCCGCGGTGCCGGGGGTCCGGTTCGCGCTCGCCCGGCACACCCTGGCGGCGTGCCAGGAGCTGGCCGTGGCCGCGCGGCGGGCCCGGACCGGGCCGGACGCCCGGGCCGCCTGCCTGGAGGGCGTCGACGCCGAGGTCCGGGAGGTCCTCGCACTCGGCTGAGCGACACGACGGCGGGCCCGGTCCGCCCCCTGGACCGGGCCCGCCGTCGTCGAGTCAGCCGCGGGTCAGCCCCGGGCTCGAACCAGCGTCACGGCCTCGCGGGCGATCTCGAGCTCCTCGTTGGTCGGCACGACGAACACGGTGATCGGCGAGCCGTCCGCGGAGATGACGGTCTCGCTGCTCTTCCGGCCGCGGTTCCGCTCGGGGTCCACCACGATGCCGAGGTGCTCCAGCCCGGTGAGCGCGCGGAGCCGGACGATTTCGTCGTTCTCGCCGACGCCGGCCGTGAACGCGATGGCGTCCACCCGCCCGAGCAGGGCGTAGTACGCGCCGAAGTAGTGCTGGAGGCGGTGGCAGTAGACCTTGAGCGCCAGGAGGGCGTTCTCGTCGCCGGCCTCGACGGCGGCGTGCACGTCGCGCAGGTCGGAGGAGCCGGACAGCCCGAGCATGCCGGACCGGCGGTTGAGCAGGTCGTCCGACTGGTCGGTGGACATCCCGGCCACGCGCTGGAGGTGGAACACCACAGCCGGGTCGATGTCGCCGGACCGGGTGCCCATCACGAGCCCCTCGAGCGGGGTGAGGCCCATCGACGTCTCGACCGACTTCCCGCCGCGAACGGCGGTCATCGACGCGCCGTTGCCCAGGTGGGCGACGATGACGTTCGCCTCGGCCGGGTCCTTGCCGAGCAGGGCGGCGGTGCGCTCGGCCACGTACTTGTGCGAGGTGCCGTGGGCGCCGTACCGGCGGATCGCGTACTTCTTCGCGAGCTCGCGGTCGATCGCGTAGGTGTACGCCTCCGGCGGCAGCGTGGTGTGGAAGGACGTGTCGAAGACGACGACGTGCGGGACGTCGGGGAAGGCCTCCCGCGCCGCGCGGATGCCGGCCAGGTGCGCCGGGTTGTGCAGCGGGGCCAGCGTGCAGAGGTCCTCGATGTCCGCCTCGACCTTCGCGTCGACGATCGCCGGCCCGGGGAACCGGTCACCGCCCTGGACCACCCGGTGCCCGACGGCAACCAGGCTCTCGGCGTCGAGCACCGGACCGTGCTCGGCGAACATCTCCAGGATCGTCCCGATGCCCGCCTTGTGGTCGGGCAGCGGCTGCTCGAACGTCGTGCGGCCGTCCGGTCCGTCGTGGCGCACCGCCCCCATCGGCTGGCCGATCCGCTCCAGCAGACCGGACGCCAGCGCCGTGCCGCTCGCCACGTCGATCAGCTGGTACTTGATCGACGACGAGCCGGCGTTGACGACGAGGACCTGTTCGCTCACTGCATCTCCATCTCCTTGGGTTCCATCGCCTGGGCCTGGACGGCCGTGATGGCGACGGTGTTGACGATGTCTTGGACCAGTGCACCACGGGACAGGTCGTTCACCGGCTTCCGGAGCCCCTGCAGCACCGGTCCGATGGCGACCGCACCGGCTGAGCGCTGAACGGCCTTGTAGGTGTTGTTGCCGGTGTTGAGGTCGGGGAAGATGAACACCGTCGCCCGCCCGGCGACCGTCGAGTCGGGCATCTTGGTCTTGGCGACGGAGGCGTCGACGGCTGCGTCGTACTGGATCGGCCCCTCGACGTCCAGGTCAGGACGGCGCTCGCGGACCAGCGCGGTCGCCGTGCGCACCTTGTCGACGTCGACCCCCTGGCCGGACTCACCGGTGGAGTACGAGAGCATCGCGATCCGCTGGTCGATGCCGAAGAGCTCGGCGGTCCGGGCGGACGAGATCGCGATGTCGGCGAGCTGCTCGGCGGTGGGGTCCGGGTTCACCGCGCAGTCGCCGTAGACGAGCACACGGTCCTCCAGGGCCATCAGGAAGACGCTGGACACGATCGAGACGCCCGGTGCGGTACGGATGATCTCGAAAGCCGGCCGGATGGTGTGCGCGGTGGTGTGGATGGCGCCGGAGACCATGCCGTCGGCCAGCCCGAGGTGGACCATCATCACGCCGAAGTAGGAGACCGACCCGACGATCTCCCGGGCCCGCTCGACGGTCATGCCCTTGTGCTTGCGCAGCTCGGCGTACTCGCGGGCGAACCGGTCGAAGAGCTCACCCTCCTTCGGGTCGATCACGGCGGCGTCGCTGATGTCCAGCCCCAGCTCGGTCGCCCGGCCACGGATGGCGGCCTCGTTCCCGAGGATGGTCAGCTGGGCGACGTGGCGCTGCAGCAGGGTGCTCGCGGCCCGGAGGATCCGGTCGTCGCTGCCCTCCGGCAGCACGATGTGCTTGCGGTCCTTGCGGGCCCGGTCGAGCAGCTCGTACTCGAACATCAGCGGGGTGACCACCGAGAGCCGCGAGACGTCGAGCCGCTGCAGCAGGTCCGGTCCGTCGACGTGCCGCTCGAACAGGGCGAGCGCGGTGTCCACCTTGCGCTGGGAGTCCGCGGTGAGCCGACCGCGGACGGCGGCTGCCCGGTTGGCGGAGCGGAAGGTGCCCTGTTCGGTCTGGATGATCGGCAGCCGCTGGTTCAGGCCGCTGACCAGACGCCCGATCGGCTCCGGCGGCAGGAACCCGCCGGTGAGGATGATGCCGGCCAGCGACGGGAACCCGTCGGCCGCGTGGGCGGAGACCAGCCCGAGCAGGATCTCCCCCCGGTCGCCCGGCGTAATCACGATCGCGCCGTCGGTCAGCCGTTCCATGAGGTGCTCCAGCGACATCGCCCCGACCAGCAGGTCCAGCGCCTCGCGGGAGAGCAGGGCCTCGTCCCCGGCGATCAGCTGCCCGCCTACCGCGTCCATCACGGCACGGACGGTCGGCGCCGCGAGCAGCTGGTCCTCCGGGACGGTCCAGGCCGGCAGCTCGCCCTCCAGCGCGGCGCGCACCTCGGCCAGCTCCTCCGGCGCGCACCGGTTGGCGACGATGCCGAAGGCCTGGGCGTGCTGGGCGCGCAGCTCGGCCAGCATCACGTCGGCGACGTGCCGGACCTCGTCCGGGGTTCGACCGGCGCCGCTGACCACCAGGAGCACCGGCGCCCCGAGGTTGACCGCGATCCGCGCGTTGTACGACAGCTCGGTCGGTCCCGCGACGTCGGTGTAGTCGCTGCCGACGATCACGACGGCGTCGCACTCGCCGGCCATCTCGTGGTAGCGGGTGACGATCCGGGACAGGGCGGCCTCCGGGTCGGCGTGCACCTCCTCGTACGTCACCCCGACGCACTGCTCGTAGGTGAGATCCACGCCGTCGTGCGCGAGCAGCAGCTCCAGCACGTAGTCCCGCTGGTCGCTCGACCGGGCGACGGGGCGGAAGACACCGACCCGACGCACCGTGCGGGTGAGCAGGTCGACCATGCCGAGGGCGATGGTGGACTTACCGGTGTCGCCTTCGGCAGCGGTGATGTACAGGCTGCGTGCCATGGTTCCTACTCGTTGTCTCCGCCGGTGGCGGCGGTTGCCGGCCCCCGGTTGGCCTGTGGGCCGCCTTCGGCGAGCCCGGTGTCTCCGGCGTCCGGCCACAGCCAGTCGCGCACCTCGGGGATGTCCTCCCCGTGGTCGCGGGTGTACTGCCGGGCGCGCAGCCGGGCATCGACCATCTGCTGGCGCAGCTCGGCGGCCTTGGTGCCAAGGTTCGGCACCCGGTCGATGACGTCGATCACCAGGTGGTACCGGTCGAGGTCGTTGAGCATCACCATGTCGAACGGGGTGGTGGTGGTGCCCTCCTCCTTGTACCCGCGCACGTGCAGGTTCGCGTGGCCGTTGCGCCGGTAGGTCAGGCGGTGGATCAGCCACGGGTAGCCGTGGTAGGCGAAGATGACCGGCTTGTCGGCGGTGAAGACGGTGTCGTACTCGCGGTCGGTGAGCCCGTGCGGGTGCTCCCTGATGTCCTGCAGACGCATCAGGTCGACGACGTTGACCACCCGGACGTTGAGCTCGGGCAGGTACCGACGGAGCAGGTCCGCGGCCGCCAGCACCTCGAGGGTCGGGGTGTCACCGGCACAGGCCAGCACGACGTCGGGGTCCTCACCGCGCGCCTCGGTGCCGGCCCACTCCCAGATGCCGAGGCCCCTCGCGCAGTGCGCAACGGCCTGGTCCATGGTCAGGAAGTTGGGCGCCGGCTGCTTTCCGGCGACGACGACGTTCACGTAGTCGCGGCTGCGCAGGCAGTGGTCGTAGGTGGACAGCAGGGTGTTGGCGTCCGGTGGCAGGTACACCCGGACGATCTCGGCCTTCTTGTTGACCACGTGGTCGATGAAGCCGGGGTCCTGGTGGGAGAAACCGTTGTGGTCCTGGCGCCACACGTGCGAGGACAGCAGGATGTTGAGCGAGGCGATCGGCCGACGCCACGGGATCTCCCGGGTCACCTTCAGCCACTTGGCGTGCTGGTTGAACATCGAGTCGATGATGTGGATGAACGCCTCGTAGCAGTTGAACAGCCCGTGCCGGCCGGTGAGCAGGTAGCCCTCGAGCCAGCCCTCGCACTGGTGCTCGGAGAGCATCTCCACGACGCGGCCCGCACGGGCCAGGTGCTCGTCGGTGGGCAGGATGTCGGCGTCCCACGCCTTGTCCGTCACCTCGAACACGGCCTGCAGCCGGTTGGAGGCGGTCTCGTCCGGGCCGAAGATCCGGAACGTGCTCGGGTTGGCCTCGATGACGGCCGCCAGCCACTGCCCGAGCACCTTCGTCGCCTCGGCGAGCGTCGCACCGGGCTTCGGGACGTCGACGGCGAAGTCGCGGAAGTTCGGCAGGCGGAGGTCGCGCAGCAGCAGGCCACCGTTGCCGTGCGGGGTGGCGCTCATCCGCAGCTCACCGGCCGGGGCGAGCGAAGCGATGTCCGCCTGCACGCGACCCGTCGGGTCGAACAGCTCCTCCGCGTGGTACGAGCGCAGCCAGTCGTGCAGCACCTGAAGATGGGCGTCGGTGTCGCGCGCGTTGGCCAGCGGCACCTGGTGGGACCGCCAGGAGTTCTCCACCTGCAGGCCGTCGATCACCGGCGGGCAGGTCCAGCCCTTCGGGGTGCGCAGGATGATCATCGGCCAGCGCGGGCGGTCCTGGTTGCCCTGTCGGGCGGCCCGCTTGATCTCCGCGATCTGGTTCAGGCACTCGTCGAGCACCTGTGCCATTCGCTGGTGCACGTTCGCCGGGTCCTCGCCGTCGAACCCGCCGTGCACGACGTACGGGGTGTGCCCGTACCCGCGCATCAGGTCGAGCAGCTCGTCCTCCGGGATCCGGGCGAGGACGGTCGGGTTGGCGATCTTGTAGCCGTTGAGGTGCAGGATCGGCAGCACCACGCCGTCGGTCAGCGGGTTGACGAACTTGTTCGAGTGCCAGCTGGTGGCCAGCGGCCCGCTCTCCGCCTCGCCGTCGCCGATCACAGCGGCGACCAGCAGGTCGGGGTTGTCGAAGGCCGCGCCGTAGGCGTGCGAGAGCGCGTAGCCGAGCTCACCGCCCTCGTGGATCGAGCCCGGCGTCTCCGGGGCGACGTGGCTGGGGATCCCACCCGGGAAGGAGAACTGGCGGAACAGCTTGCGCATGCCCTCGGAGTCCGTGGTGATGTCGGTGTAGACCTCGGAGTACGTGCCGTCCAGGTAGGCGTTGGCCACCATGCCGGGGCCGCCGTGACCTGGGCCGGTGATGTACAGCGTCTTCTGGCTGCGCTCGCGGATCATCCGGTTGAGGTGGGCGTAGAGGAAGTTCAGGCCCGGCGTCGTGCCCCAGTGGCCGAGCAGGCGTGGTTTGACGTGGTCGCGGTTCAGCGGCTCGGCCAGCAGCGGGTTGTCCAGCAGGTAGATCTGGCCGACGGACAGGTAGTTCGCCGCCTGCCACCATCTGTCGACCTTGGCGAGGGTCGCGGGGTCCAGCGGGGCCACCTGGCGGGTGCTCCAGTCGGCGGGACGGTCCAGGACTGAGGTCATCGACGCTTGCCTCCTCGCACCGCCGGCGGACCGGGCGGTTCCCGGTTCGCCATCCAGAGTGCCGTGTGCCCTGAGCCGGACATGGGACGTTCGCCCCGTGCGGTCACGGCTGGGCGACGTTGCCGCTCGGCACACCGCAATGCCATCACATCGCCGTGCGCGGCGCACTGTCCCCTGGCGGGTTTCGCCAGGTGATCTGGGCGGACCGGCTCGAACGGTCGTCATGCCGGGGGGAGGTGAGGCGGTCGGGGCTCCGCGGGTACCGTTCCGACATGACCGGCGCGGCCCCGCAGTACCTGCGCGTCGCCCGGACGCCGCGGATGATCGGCCTGCTGATCCTGCTGCTGGCGATCGCGGCGGTGTGCGGGCGGTTGGGTATGTGGCAGCTCGACCGCGCGCAGCAGCGGGCGGCCCAGTCTGCGGCCGATCACGAACCGGTGGCAGCGGTCGACCTGTCCGACGTGCTCGCCCCCCAGCAGGCGCTCCCTGGGGACCTGGTGGGTCGGACGGTGCTGGTCGACGGCACGTTCGGTGCGGACCAGGTCCTGGTCGCCGGTCGGGAGCTGGACGGGCGCACCGGTCACTTGGTGGTCACTCCGCTGGTGCTGGCCGACGGCGCCGTGCTCGCCGTCGTGCGTGGCTGGGTGGCCGAGCCGGCCGACGCCGCCGCGTTCCCGGCACCGGCTGGGGTCGTCCAGGTGCGTGGCCGGCTGGCGGCCGGCGAGGCCGCCCGGGGGACGGGCGGGGAGGTCACAGCGGTCAGCCCGGCCGAGCTGGTCAACCGCTGGGGCGGCCCGATCTACTCCGCCTACCTGGTGCTCGAGCAGGTCGAGCCCGGTCAGGGCGACCTGACCCTGCTGCCCGAGCCGGCGGTCGGGTCAGGCCTTGACCTGCAGAACCTGGCCTACGCGCTGCAGTGGTGGATCTTCGGCGGCTTCGCCGTGCTGCTGTGGCTGCGGATGGTCCGGGACGAGGAGAGGAGCGCCGTCGGGCCCCAGGCGGCCGGTTCAGTCCCCTGACGCGCGCGGCGGACGGCGCCGCAGCGCCTTGACGTTTCGACGTTGCCGCTCGGCGGCGGTCCGCCGGGCCCGTGACGCCCGGCTGGCCCGAGG
>Ga0209484_10000331_pt1 | contig 10512 bp, 9 predicted proteins | sample NGEPer16B_FD_185493 | JGI IMG/M metagenome (GOLD analysis project Ga0209484, IMG submission 185493) | Arctic peat soil microbial communities from the Barrow Environmental Observatory site, Barrow, Alaska, USA - NGEE Permafrost159B-16B... | ecosystem: Environmental > Terrestrial > Soil > Wetlands... | reverse complement strand
ACCTGGCCATCAAGAGCGGAAAGCCGAACCGCCGCCAGCCGGGTTTGGAGTCGTGCGCGAGGTCGTGGCTGCGTCGGTGGACATGGTGCCTGAGCCGGAACTCGACGCCGTCGGCCAGGGTCCGCCGGACCTCCGACGAACAGCGCTCGGGCGGTTTCTCCGCGAGCGCCTTGAGAGCCTTGATCGCCCCCATGTGGCAGGTGTGGCGGCCCCAGCACATCTCCCACGGGTCGTAGGGCCAGCCAGTGGGCGCGTCGCCGTCGGCGTCGTCGAAGCGCTGGTAGGTGGTGATCCAGTCGATGGCGCGGCGCACCCGCGGGTCGTCCAGGTAGCCGAACTCAATAAGGCTGAAGATCAGGTTGCCGATGAGACAAGGGATGACACTGCCGTGGCGCCCGCCGACGGCCTTGGCACAGTTGACGGAGAAGCCGTCCGACTCGGCGTCCTGGGAGTCGCACAGGATGACCTCGCAGGCACGGCGCAGGCGCTCGTCGCCGCCGTCCGCGCCGAGTTCGGCGAGGATGATGAGCTGCCAGACCGTGCCGGTGTACTTGGCGGTGTAGAAGCGCTCACGTTCGCACCTATGACCCTCCTCGCGCTGTGCCGCCAAGATGAGCGGCACAGCACCCTCGGTCATGATCCGGCACCGTGTCTTCGCGGCAGCGACGCCGTCCGCCGACTCGCCGAGCAGGGTCAGCGTGAAGTAGCGGACGGATGGATCGTCACAGTCGAGGAGCCAAGCGACGGTGTCGGGGTCCGGCATCGCGGCTGGGGTGCCCATGGACCGAACTGTCTCGCCGCTGCCACCATCCCGAACAGGCGTAAGTGGACCGAGAAGACCCAACCACGGCGCACGACGGTGGGTGAGCGACGGGTCCGCACGTGCCGGATCCTGTTCGTAGGGCGATCCTCCTACGAAGGTGAGTCTGCTCGAAGTCTTTGTTTGGTTCCCGACAAGCGAGATAATGGTGTTGTCGCAACAGGCGCTTCAGGTCGGCACGAGGGTCAGTCCGAAGTGGGGTTCTTATCGCGGTGAGTCGAACCGCATTTGATGTCAAAGAAATCCCCAGACGGACGTGGAGGGGTAGCTGAAATGAAGGCTTCACTCGACAAGAAACCCGCCCGACCTCTGACAGCCGCTGACCTATGTGACCGTTGCTCAGCTCGTGCGGCGGTCGAGACTGTGATGATGCAGGGCGGTTCGCTGCTCTGGTGCGCCCACCACTTCGCATTCTTCGAGGACGCGCTGAACGCCTTCGGCGCCACCATCCTGGTGGACGAGCGGCGCCGGTAGCCGATCCGGTATAGGTCGATCTGCGCACCCCATACAAGAGCACCCCCCAACCCGACCAGGCTTGGAGGGCGCTTTGTGTCGTCAGGCGACGCGGTGATCTTCCGCCCAAAATGCCGCCTCGAGCAGCGCCAGAGCGGCGCCTCGCGCCTGCTCCGGTGTCAGGATCAGGCTCTGCGCTTCGAGCGTCACGACGATGCCGCCTTGGGAGTGGTAGCGGGTGCCGATTTGCACGGAGTCATCCCCGTTGCCGTCCACGCTCGCGATGTTGGGCCAGACCGGGCCGTCGTGGCTTTCGGCGTCCCAGTCGTTCCTGTGCGGCGAGTTGCACCAGGCCGGGCAGGTGGTGCTCATCTCGTCACCGTCATCTCATGCACGGTCGTGTCGCCTTTCGTAGAGGTTCTGCAGTCCAGGCCCCTGCCCGGAGCCTCATTACTCCGGCTGGGGCCACGTTTGCACGCTACCTCTGATCCGCCGCGATTCGTGGAGGCTCGCGGTTCCTTGACCAAGCCCATACCTCGGCGCGCATGAGGTATGCATGATTGGGGGCCCGGATCTGGTGAGTGCCCTCGGTCTAGGTCCTGGCCGGCACTGTCCCCCCACCCGTCCCAGGCCGCCTAAGAGCGTGATCATCGTGTGCCCTTTCGATTGATCGTCAGTCCGCAGCCAAGTCCGCAAGACGTCCGCAAACAGTCACCGTGAGTCAGCCCCCGTTGTCTACGATGCCCACGAGCCACAGTCGACAGCGCCAGCCTCCTTGATCGAGGCAGTCGCCCATTTGTCAGTGGAGGTCAGGCCTCGAGCCCGCCGACCAGCGTGAGGATCTCAAAGGCGAACCGCCACGCCTGTCCAAGGTGGCCGGCCCGCCGGGCGCCTCGTTGAAGCCGCTGAACACCCGGGGCGCGGTGTCGTCCGCCAGAGGCATCAGGAACGTCGTGCGGGTCGTCGACCTGTGAGATCGTCGGCGGGCCCTGTCGGTATTCGTGGTTGATTAGCGTCCCGATTGCCAACGGCCAGCGGAGCAAGTCGTGACTCTTGTGGTGCCGTTGGCCGTCCCCGGAGAAGGATCGGCTTGCGCTAATCGTCCACCGCCACCAACGTCGCCAAGAAGGTTCGCGCTGAGGCCTACGAAAGCTGGGCGACTCCTTCCGGCCAGGCGACTGTCACATTCCGGCTCCGTGCCATTCACGTGCCATTACGGCAGGCATCCAAGGGACACTCCAGGCCGCTCGGGACCGCGAAACTCGCAGAAAACCAAGCACATACCCATGCGTTCGAGCAGTTCCCAAGCTGACAGTGCGGGTTCGATTCCCGTCACCCGCTCCATGCTCGAATACCGTTGCAGCAGAACTGTATTCGAGAATTCCCGATCTCTGCCGGACCATGTTTCGGTCCTCGCCCGGGCCACTTTGGGCCACACTTATCCACACCTCGGCACTCACCCTTCAGCTTCAGAAGACGCTCAGCTTGTTCCGTCATGTTCTCCGGCCGTCTGTTCTCCGGTTCTTCCAACCTCACCCAAGGGATGTCCCCGCCACAACTACGAGCCCGACGTGAAGGAACGAGACCAGTGATCCCCGGCCACGCGTCAGGGCGTTAGGCGCCGAGATGCCCGTCCGGTTGACCATGGTCTAGAGGGACAGCCCTGCGGGCCGGTAGCCCTGACACCTCACGAGATTCGCCAGGAGGGCAAGCAACGATCCCATTGCGCGGCGACCAGGTCTCATCCCCAACCCTGCGCCCGGCTCGGTAGCCATTAGGCATCCGCACGATGCTCGGTCTGATCAGGGCTCGACCCGGTCGTCTCCATAGAGCAGTTCTTCGGCCTCGCCGAGGCGGCGAAACGGGTTGCCGACCTCTGAACCGCCCCGGCTCTGGTGGAGGGCTCGGACAACCCGGATCTCACCAGGGTTCGAAGACCTTTCCTGGGTTCAGAATCCCGTGTGGGTCGAGCGCTACCTTGATGGCGCGCTGCATGTCCAGGACGGGCTTGTCCAACTCCTGGCGAAGGCCTGCCATCTTCAGCAGCCCGACACCGTGCTCACCGGTCACTGTCCCACCCAGGGCCAGTGCATCGCTGATGATGTCCTCGAAAGCCGCTTGCGCCCGTTCCCTTGCCGCCTCGTCACCCACAGGCGTGACCAGCAGCGGATGGAGGTTGCCGTCCCCGGCGTGGGCGATGTTGGCGATCGTGACGTCATGGCGCAAGGCGGTCCGCTCGATGCGCTCGAGCATCTCCGCCACCTGACCCTTTGGCACGCAGACGTCCTCGGTGAGAACCGGCCCCAGACGCTCCAGCGCGGGATACGCGAGCCGCCTTGCGGCGAAGAGCGCATCCGCCTCCTCGGGATCGGTGGACTGCGCAGCCCAGCTGGCCCCGGCGGAAGAGAAGCAGTCCAGCATCGTGGCGGCCTCCTGCTCACCAACGACACCCGGTGCATCGGTGCGCCCCAGCAGCACTACGTTCGCGTCGACGGACAGCCCCATGTTCTTCCAGGCGTCCACAGCCTCCAGGCAGTGCCGGTCGATCAGCTCCAACGCCGAGGGCGTGACGCCTGCAGCGGCTACGGCACTGACCGCCCGGCCTGCGTCGACGATGGAGTCGAAGTAGCCGGCGACGGTTCGTTCCGGCTCTCGCATGGGGCGCAGTCTGACCGTGACCTCGGTGATCACGCCCAGCGTGCCCTCCGAGCCGACCATCAGTCCAGCCAGGTCGTAGCACGCGACGCCCTTCGCAGTCCGCCGCCCGAGTCTGACGAGGTCCCCCAAGCCGGTGACGACCTGCATGCCCAGTACGTAGTCTCTGGTGACGCCATACTTCACACAGCACAAGCCACCCGCGTTAGTCGCGACGTTGCCGCCGATCGTGGACCATGAAGCGCTGGCGGGATCGGGTGGATACCACAACCCGTGCTCGGCGCATGCAGCGCGAAGGTCATCGTTGATCACTCCGGGCTCGACGACGGCGAGCCGTTCCAGCGGGTTGATCTCCTTGATGGCGTTGAGCTGGTCCATCACGATGACGACGCATCCCGCTATCGCGTTCGCGCCGCCGGAGAGCCCCGTCCCGGCGCCGCGCGTGACGAGCGGCGTGCCGTGCTCCATGCAGAGCCGGACCACCGTCTGCACCTCGGCGGCGTTGCGGGGGCGCACCACGACGTCCGGAAGGGTGTGTGCGGCCCACTCCGCGTGGTCGTGAGAGTAGCCGCGCATGACATCGGGATCCAGCACCAGTCGGTCCACAGGAAGCTCACGCCGCAGCGCGTCGATCAACACCGGTGACCACCTCTTCCAGGTAGGTTCGGGGGACGTCCAGGGCACGGGGGAAGCACCTTCGAATGTAGCCGTGAGCCGGACAGCGTTCAATGGAGATACTCTCCATCTATGCGCGACAGCGGTGGAGCAAATGTTCCGCCAGCCCGGGACTCGGATGCCAGAGAAGGCAGCTGGCTGGACCATTTGGTGCACGAGGCACCCATCTCGGAGCTGGTCCGGCTGCGCGACCGCGCGGCCTTGGGTGCTGATGCAGCGGCGACCACATGGGCAGATCGGGACCTCAGTGCCGCCTTGCGGCTCAGGGCGCTGCTAGACCAGCGACGCCAACGTGCCGCCGAGCTGGCGGCTCTCAACCAGATCGCCGGCCAGCTGACGACCTTGCGCGCCCACGACATGCTGTTGCGCGAGGTCGTCGCCCACGCCAGGAGGCTGCTCAGCGTTGACCTGGCCTACCTCGGCCTCGTCCACGGCGACCACATGGTCATCGAGGTTGCCAGCGGCTCGCTCACCTCCCAGCTGCTCGAGCTGGAGGTGTCGCTTGCAGAGGGGCTGGCTGCCGGGGTGATCGCCAAGGGCGAGCCGGTATGGACTCACGACTACCAGTCCGAGTCGTCGTTTATCCACGACCCGACGGCGGACGCCGCCTCCAGGTCGGAGAACATCCGCGGGCTGCTGGGGGTCCCTCTCCAGGTGCGCGGCCAGGTGCTTGGCGCTCTGTTCGCCAGCACACGGCAGGAGCGACACTTCCGGAAGGAGGACGTGGCCTTGCTCTCGGCCTTGGCCGCACACGCGGCCATGGTCATCGAGAACGCCAGGTCGGTCGCGCAGTACCAGTCCACCGTGGCCCGGCTCAACGCCGTCAACGACGAGCTCGCGCGTCGGACATCAGAACTTGAGCAGACCCTGCAGTGGGACAAGACGCTGACCCAAGTGGTGCTGCGCGGCGGCGACGTGGACGACCTTGTGCAGGAGATCTCCAGCCTGGCCGGACAGCCCGTCGTCTTCGTGTCGCAAGGGTCGCCGCTGCCCGGCGACCTCGCCCTGGACGACGATATGGACCGGGCGCTAGCAACCGTGGCCACGGCCGCCCCCGAAGCCGGAGCGACCATTGAGCTCTCGGACCGACACCTCGTCGCACGTCCCGTGCTCTTCGCCGGACGCCACCTCGGCTCGCTCGTGGTGACCTGCGCCGGCGAACCTGCGCCGGACGAGCTGCTGCTGCTCGATCGTGCGGTGCCCGCCGTTGCACTCTCCCTGATCGCCGAGCGGGCGGCGGCGGAGGCGACCGTCCTGGCTCGGAATGCCCTCCTCTTCGATCTCGTCACCCGACCGAGCATGACGAGCAAGGGCATGCAGCGCCAGGCCCGCCTCGCCGGTCTGGACCCGGCGGGGACCTACTGCGTGATGGTGCTGCAGATCGTCGACGATGACCAGCCGACCACGACCGAGGACGACATCCAGCTGCCCGCCGGTAGCGTCATCGCCGAGCACGGCACGCGCACCCTCATCGTCGTTCCGGGCGAGGACCCTGCCGGACTGCTGGACAGCCAGCGTCAGCATGCCAGGACATCGCGCACGATAGGCATCGCCGGTCCGGCGCGGGGCGCCTCCGAACTCGCCCAGAGCTACCGGGAGGCGCAGCAGACGGTCGACGTCCTGGCCACGCTCGGCCGCTCCGGTGAGGCGGCAACGGCACAGGGACTCGGTATATACCGGATCTTGCTCACCTACACCGGCCGCCAGGAGTTGGCAGGTCTCGTCGAGGCACAGCTGGGGCCGGTCCTGCGCGAGGAGCAGCGCAGGGGCGTCCCCTTGCTCGCGACGATGGATGCCTACCTGGCCCACGGCCGACGGCACTCGGCCTCGGCCTCGGCGCTCGGTATACACGTCAACACTCTCTATCAGCGGCTGGACACCCTCGACCGTCTCCTCGGCGATAGTTGGCGCGAAGGGCACCGCGACGGACCTGCACCTGGTGCTCCGGCTCAACAAAAGTGCGACCTCGCTGGGCTCAGGCCCCGCCTGAGCCCAGCGTCGGCTGCGAGAAACTACACCAACTCGTCGACCTCGAGGTGCCGCTGGTCGACCTCAGGGCCGAGTTGTTCGACCCCAAGGTCGGGGCGGGGGGCCCCACGGAGAAGCAGCACCAGGATCGCCGCGAGAAACATGGCCAAGCCGACGACCCACATGCCGGCCTTCTTGCTACCGGTCGTGTCCGAGAGCCATCCGCCTCGCCGAACTGGTCGCATTCCGCATGATCCTCGACGGGTCGGCCAACCTCATTGCTGCCCAACTGCGCAGCGAGAACGAGTTGCTGCAGATGGAGCTAAGAATCGACGAGATGCGCGCGGCCATCGAGTCGAGCTACGAGGCATTCAGCGAGGCCGACGTCGCGTTCCACGACTCCGTGGCGCGCGCCAGCCGCAACGCGTTGATCCAGGTGTGCAACGAGGTCGTCCGCGGCGTCACCCTGTCGCTGATCTCTGACAAGATTTTGCGTGCCGGCAATCGCAAGGCCCTCATGCGCCAGTCCCTCGCGCATCACGAGCAGGTGCTAGTCGCCGTCCGTGCAGGCGACGGTCATGCTGCAGCCAGAGTGGCCAGACAAAATCTCTACGACTATTACGCCGGGTACGTGCCCGAGGCCGACCGCGCACCCCTCCAAGCCTTGCTGGACACGACCGACACCCAGGAGCAGGCGTGACTGTCCACAACACCCTCCCAGACACCGTCGCAAACACCATTGCCAAGTTGTCAGCCGTGGACATGGTGGCTGCTTTTGCCAGTCGCACGCTCTCGCCAGTCGAGGTCTACGACGCCGTCGAGGAGCTTATCGGCGAGGTTGAACCGGTCATCAACGCGTTCTATGTCAGAGACCAGATCGCGGCCCGCTCTGAGGCGGAAGCAAGCGCCACCCGGTGGGTCCGGGGCGAGCCGCTCGGACCGATCGACGGCGTGCCGGTGACCCTGAAGGAGAACATCGCCCGCAAGGGCGTCCCGATGCCAGCTGGCACAGCGTGCAGCGAGGCACTGCCCGCACTGGCGGACGCGCCAATCACGGCACGTGTCAAGGAGTCGGGCGCCGTTGTGCTCGGATCGACCACGATGCCGGACTGGGGGATGCTGTCCTCAGGTGTGTCGAGCCTGCACGGCATCACTCGCAGCCCCTGGAATCCTGCGTGGACCACCGGCGGTTCTAGTGCCGGCGCAGGCGCAGCTGCCGCTGCGGGATTTGGACCACTTCACGTCGGCACGGACATCGGCGGCTCGATCCGTCTTCCGGGCACCTGGCTGGGTCTGGTGGCCCACAAGCCTAGCTATGGGCGGGTCCCACTGGATGTGCCTTACTTTGGCCGGTGCGCCGGTCCGATCACACGTACTGTCGGCGACGCCGCCCTGTTCATGCAGGTGCTCAGCCAACCGGACGTCCGGGACTGGTCAAGCCTGCCCCAAGCCAACATCGACTGGTCGGACCTGGATCTCGATGTCCGCGGTTTACGGGTTGCCGTACACGTCGATGCTGGCTGCGGAATGGCGGTTGACCCCACCGTCGCAGAGGCGGTTGAAGGGGCAGCACGGCTCTTCGCCAACGCCGGTGCCGTAGTGGAGGAGATCACCCCGTTCATAACACCGACGATGCTCGAGGATCTGGATCTCTTCTGGCGGGTGCGCTCCTGGAACGACTTCGTCCAACTGTCACCGCAGCGCCAAAGTGACGTCCTCCCTTTCATTGTTGACTGGTGTAGCGGTGGTGCAAAAGTGTCCGGCGCCAGAACCATCGCCTGCTACCAGAGCACCATGAAACTGAGAGCGGCAACTGTGGCCGCCACCTCGGCATACGATCTGGTGCTCTCGCCGGTGGCACCGACCGTGGCATTCCCCGCGGAGTGGCCGATGCCTTTCGGCAACGAGGATGGAGGCATGGCGCACATCGGCTTCTGCGCGCCCTACAGCATGTCCGGGCAGCCGGCCTGTTCGATAAATTGTGGGTTCACCGACGACCACAAGACCATTGGCCTCCAGATCGCCGGTCGACGCTTCGACGACCTCGGCGTCCTGCGAGCCTGTGCATGGTACGAGCAGGCCCGGCCTGCCTCCGCCACTCCGGTCTGGCCCTTCTGAGGCGGATTCAGGCACGCGCGGGCTGCGTTTTGCCGGGCATACGACCCTCAAAGCACCACCTTGGCCCCGTTGGCCCGTCTCCGACGGCTCCCTCGACAAGAACGCTCAAAGCAAGACTCAACATGGAACAGCGCGGAGGTCATACCGTTGCTGAGATGGCCACGGAGATGGGATGGTTCGAGACGTGGTGTTAACGACGCAAGCCACGGCGAGCTTCCCCTGCTGGTGCGTCGAACCTAGGCTCCCCTCTGACCAACGGGAGCTCGTGACATTATGCGAAACCAATGACACCAAGCACCAAACATAGACCAGAGTTCCGGGCCACACACGGGCCACAAGACCAGGCCGGTGGGGGTCACCAGAGGCTAGTTGAGGCCGCCAATACCCGTGCAGGACAGCGGAACACGGTGGGATAAGAACTCTTCCCAAGCTGACAGTATGGGTTCGATTCCCGTCACCCGCTCAACCGCGAAAAACGTTGCAACACAACCGAATCGGACGCCATCTCCCGTACAGATCAGCGCCCCTCTGTGCAGCCCATGTGCAACTATCCAGTGCCGCAAGACCGCGGTGTTCGCCCTCATCGGGGCCCGCAGGCAATCGGCAGTGCTTAAGCAAGCGATCGGAACTGGATACTGCGGCTGTGCAGCTCTCCCACGATCGCCAGGAGGTCGGTCATCGACCGGCCGAGACGATCCGTGCTGTGGACCAACAGCACGTCGCCGGCGGGCAAGTAGTCGATGCAAGAGTGAGTCCTGGACGTGCTGCGTTCTTCCCGGTGATCTTGTCCGTGAAGATTCTCTCTGCCAGGCTGCGGTCAGCGCCTCTGTCTGAGAGTGCAGGTCTTGATCCTGCGTCGACGCGCGCGTAGCCAACCGTCCCCACGTCTATCTGCCTAACCCCATATCTCTGGTCCGGTTCGTCTGGCCGTAGTCCTCCGGCCGCGGCGTCGCGCGCCGCCTCGGAGCTATGTCGCTTTCGCGCGGCGGATGGTCAAGGCCGGCGAAACGCTGTACGCGTTCGGCGCGCTCATCGAGATCAGTGATCTCTCCCCGCAATGTCGACACCCATACGTCGAATCTGTTCTTGATCCCGTCGAGCTGGTCGGCGTCGACGTTGTACTGGCTGACCTGTTCGGGAAGGACGCGGTGCACCAGTTCGAGCTGTGTGATGAACATCGGAACCTCGAACCCTGGGTCGCGTTCGATGGCTGAGCGGATCAGCTCGGCGTCGGTGAACTTCCCGGATGCGCGGATCGAATCGACGTCGAGGAAGTCGCGCGCGTACGCACGGCTGTAGAGCGCGCTGAGCTTGTTGCCTACGGCGTCCTCGAGACTGAGTACGGGGCCGATGGCCAGCACAGCCGGCTCGGCCTCGCGCCAGTCCACACCCATGTCAATGTCGACTTGGTGGCCGTCGGCGGTGGTCACTTCAAGGCGAGCGAATTGGTCGACGCGGCGCAGCTCTGCGACATCGTGGCCGGCCTCGCGGAGGCCACGCACAACGGCGTCGACAGCGGAAGAAAAGCGCGCCAGGTCGACGTCGGAAGTGAATAGGTCGACGTCCTCGGTTGGGCGGTCGACAAGGCCGTGCTCGCGCATGGCACCGGACCCGGCGAGTACAAAGCTGGTTCCGTCGAGGGACCGGAGAGCCATGCGGGTTATCTCCCGTTGCGGCTCTTCGGCGTCGCTCACGCCGTTGCTGTTAGTTCGGGGAACCGGCTCTCCCACAGATTCCGGACGCGAGCGGACAAGATCAGCTCGGGCCACAATTCGAGAAGAATTGAGCGGTTGAGAATCGTCACCTGGTCAGCGACCATGCCC
>Ga0209484_10000330_pt1 | contig 10530 bp, 13 predicted proteins | sample NGEPer16B_FD_185493 | JGI IMG/M metagenome (GOLD analysis project Ga0209484, IMG submission 185493) | Arctic peat soil microbial communities from the Barrow Environmental Observatory site, Barrow, Alaska, USA - NGEE Permafrost159B-16B... | ecosystem: Environmental > Terrestrial > Soil >... | reverse complement strand
CGGTTGTTCGACGCGCGTCCGCGATGCACGTCCCGGATCCACGACCTGAACGAGACGTCCTGATAGCGGCGACCGCGCTCAACCTCAATCTCGTCGTCGTCACCCGCAACATCGCTGACTTCCAGCCGCTGGGCGTGGAGCTACTCAACCCGTGGGACAAGTAGACGAACGCGACACCATCGATCCGAGCGTCCCGAGAAGGATCGGCCCGCGGGCACGCGCGGAGGCCGTTCCGAACCGGCACAAACATGGTTTTCGTTGTTCCGTAGCGGGATCCACAATCGGTGATCCTCGATGTTGTGTACGACCTTTACCAGGTCCCCGCAGGAAATTCATACACAAACACGGGGATCCCAGTGATGTGAAGCTGGCCTGGGAGACTTGGTCGCATCGATCTCCCCCGCTGCAGTCCCGGAGGTATGCATCGGCATCTTGTTCTCCGTCAACGTCAGTTTGGTTATTCAAAGTCATCTCGTCCTGAATGGGCTCTGCTATGTGGGCGTCGCGTTGACTAGCGTTGGAGGAGCTCCTGGATGAGGGGCAGGACGGTTGTTGGGTCGTTGGCCTGCAGGCTGCCGTTGTTGATTGCCGGTGTGCAGCTGCGGAGGAGTGAGACGTTCACCGGCGGGCCCTGTGCGTAGCCGAACAAGAGGTTGTACTCGGTGAGTGGTTGCCCACTCCGTTCGCAAGTGCCCTTCAAGGGGCTTGTCCTTAGGGCGTTGAGAGCTTTGGCCAGCCTGTCGACTCCCGAGTTTTCTATTCGTTGTGTGGCTTTGCGCCCGACCGCACTCGCCTCGCAGACGCTGACCGAGACCGGGTGGCCCGGGACCATGCTGCTCTGTTGCCCGAACCGTCCGAAGCCGGACGGTTCACAGGCGTCGTCGCTGCCCGGAGTCGCGACCCAGTGCTGTGCCTTGTACCAGGACAAGGCCTGACGGGACAGGTTCGCGGTACTGGAGAACACTCCGTTGGACGAGCCCTGGCAGTGATTGCCCGGCGCGGCTACCCACACCGTGGCACCTGGGTAGCTGAGCCCGATCAGGTAGTAGTCACCATCGGTGACTGAGAGGTACGAGGGGCACGCCATCGCCAACGTTGGGGCGGGCGGTATCCAAGCGAGGTCGTTCATGACACCACTCAGGTCACCGGTGAGCAGCACCGATCCGGACTTGCCCGCGGGGCTAGTTGGCGCGATGTAGGCGCAGACAATCGCGCGGGCCGGCACCCGCAGCGGAACCAGCCGTGCTGCCGCATCCAGCCCGCGTGGCACCGCAGGTACCCGCGGCGTGTTCTGCCTGCCTGCCGGGACGGTCTTCGGGCAGGTGAGCACGCTCACCTGCAACCGCTGTCCAGTCCCAATGTTCCGCGGCGGCGGAGTCGAGCAGGCGGACACCAATAGCCCCAAGGTCACAGCCGTCCCCAACGTCAAAGCCACTACACGCCCAGGCCAGGATCGGTACATCATGCCTGTTGGACGGGTGATCATTGACTTCGGTTCCCTCCACCGGGACGGATTCGGGCTCGAGACAAATGAGCCCCAAAGTTGTGCATCGGGAGGCTCTGTTCGCGTCCAGACATCTGGACCCCGGGCGCAGGGGGGCACCCCTGGCGGCTTCCGGTTCAGGAAGCAGTCAGTCGCACCTTGGCGGCGTCAGAGAACGTTCCCACAGCAAGCATGAGAGTGAGTCCCGACAGCGCAACCCTCTGCGGACGCCGTTGGAAGACTCCGGCCAGGCCGCAGGACAAGCCTGCCATCACCGCAGGCGGATCTTCCGCCGAACAAGGACGCACGCCCATCGCAGCTATAAACGGACGTTACCTACGCCGACTCAGCTTGAACTAGTTCTGCGGGATGTCGGGCCGAGTTATTGAAAGCATCTCTATTTCTTATTGATAGCATCTCTGTTTCCGAGAGTTCTCGATCGAGAGTGACGTCGTGTCGTTTCGCAGTTACATGTCCAAGGAGGAGATGGCCTCGGCTATCTCTGCGTTGGAGCAGGCCCTGTACATGCACGAACAGTGGTGCAATCACCTGTACTGCTCCCTGATCTGTCGTTTGCCGCCTGACGAGCGCGACCTGTCGGAGGCCCCTCATCGTCGGTGCCCGTTCGGGCAGTGGTATTACGCTTGCGCGAAACTGACCCCGACTCTGAGCCAACATCCGGGATTCGTTGCCCTGTCGTCCGAACACGAGCAATTACATCGGATCGGTGCCCACATGCTGATCACCTCGCAGGTGGGCACCGAGCCGATCTCGGTGCGTGACTACGACAGCTTCGTCAACGCCATGAGTCGGATGCGAGGCGAAATCATCGATCTCAGGCATGAGTTCGAGGAGGCGCTGACGAACCTCGATCCATTGACCGCCGCCACGAGCCGGATCGGGATGCTCACCAAACTGCGCACAGAGCAGCAGATGGTCAAGCGTGATCTCCATCCGTGCACGATCGCGATGATGGATCTCGACCTCTTCAAAGACGTCAACGACCGATACGGCCACCAGGTCGGCGACATCGTCCTAACCGAAACCGTGCGTTACGTCATGACCCATCTGCGTCCCTACGATGAGTTCTTCCGCTACGGCGGCGAAGAGTTCTTGCGGTGTGCCCCGGGAACCGACATGGAGACGGGGTACGACGCGGTCGAGCGTCTATGCGAAGGGCTCGCCGCGACACCAATCGATGTCGGTGAGGGACAGGTGTTGCGGATGACGGCCTCGTTTGGCGTCACATTGCTTGATCCAGACGTACCGGTAGAAGAGTCAATTACTCGAGCTGACCAAGCTCTCTATAAGGCCAAGGCTTCGGGACGCAATCAGGCTCGCATCTGGGCCCCGTCCATTGCCTGAGCGAGCATTTCCGTCGGTCTCGCTCTGCGCCCGTATGATCCGCGACAACGCAGCCAAGGACGCTTGACAGATCCATCCGCTCATCGACTACGGTCGTATTTTCGTGGCTGACCAAGCGTCCCGATTGCGGAACGGTCAGCGGAGCATATGACCGCCGCCGTTGGTCGTCCCGTAGCCCAGTGGTCCTGATCCGGACAGAGCAGGACTGTTCAGAGACGACGACTGGGGTCTTCCACACCAGCCTTGGTTTGCTTATCGTCGGGTCGCCCGGTCCGACTGCGGTCGTCCTATCCTGATGTCGGGTTCTCAAGCGCCACAAGTCCCGTTCTGTTCGGCCTTGGAGTCGCAGAACGTGCCGAGATTCTTCCAGGTGATGATGTCACCGTTGAGCACGAGCGTCTGGGTCGATCCGGGTGCGAACTTCGGGTCAGAACTTGTGAGCACGAAAGCTGTCGCCGTCGACATGTGGTTCGCCGTGATGACCTTTTCAACGTGCAAGGTGACCTGTCCGCCATCGATGATCGCGTTGCCGATCACCTGATCGCACGGCGGCTTCGGATTCTGGCTGCAAAATACGTACGAGCGATAGGTCGCCTTCGCCGACCCGTTCGCATTGACGACCAGCAGGCGCGAATGACCGACCCAGCTGCCGACGAAAATGCCTGGGTAGTTGGTCACCTGGGTTCCTCCCCCAGACGGACTGGACGGTGCGGGCGCAGCCGCGGCGGACGTGGACGCAGAGGTGGCCGTGGCAGGCTGAGTGGGGATGGATTTTGTGGTGCTTGGCGTTTGCTTTACAGCTTGGGTAGTGCTTGACCTGGCCCCGGCGACAGCCGAGCCAGGGGCGCTGGCAGTGCAGCTCGACACCCCTGCCGTCAGGCCGAATGAAACGAGCACGGTGATGAGTCGAGTGCGAACGTCTGCGCGCATGGTGATCTCCCAAATGTAGGACCGTTGACAGGCTGCGATGGCAGACCGGCAGCCGATATCGGTCCGTTAGTCAGACCTTCGCGGCGGTGCCGAACAGCCCGGATAGCTGCGTTGGCCAGCAAAGAAACGGATCTTGCGCACCGGCTCTTTTCGCAAGACATGGTCATCACCAAGTTCGCCCAAGATGTCGTGACCGGATCCTCAAGCGCTGACGTATCGCCGTTAGCGTCCAGGCGTGCCACTGTGATCACGCAGCCAGCGTCCTACGTGCTTGCACAAACAATGAACCCGACACGCGAGCGAAACAAGAACGGAGCTGCGACGCGAAGTCCGGATTCGTGCATCGATGTTGGACTCACGGAACTTGTCGGAGGCACGGGTCCGTGACCTGCGCTGTCCCATGGATTGTTTAGGGACCCGTCCACTCATGTGGCCCAGCAGCGCAACGGCACCGATGAGGGTGCTCCAAGCTCAGCTTCATCGTTTGGGGATCGGCCACCGGGACGACTCCGTTACAAGCACCAGGCCACGTCACCATGCACGCGGCAACAGGTGAGCCGCCGGTGACACCGCGCGAAATGCGGCAAATGAGTGCGTTCAGATGACGTGCGGTTGGGGCCTCCGGTGTCCCGCGAAGCATTGGTATCCGGTCACCGAATCGCTATGCACCAGCGCGTCGGTCCGGTCCCGGGCAAGAGGTGTTGACGGCCGCGTCAGATGATCATGAAGGCGTCACTTTCGGTGACGACGTAAAGAGCCCGCGGGTGCACGTTCGGGCCGGACTGGGGGTCGTCATGGTGTCGCGGTCGTCGTCATGCTGTCGCGGTCTTACGGGCGTGGCTGCGCCGCCGTTGGGTGCTGGTCAGCCGCTGCGTACCGGTGCGAGAAGCTGGCCGCGGGCGATCAACGCGATGATCTGCCATGGCGGCGCGGTCGGGCCGAGCCTGCGGACAGAGGCCGCCGCGGCGGTTGCGAGAGCGGATAGGGCATCAGCCAGCGCGGAGCCGGCCGGGACGATCACCGGGAGCATGGGGTCCAACATGTGGGCCTCGATGGTGCCTCGGACGCGCAGCCACTCGGCGCGTGCCTTTACCCGCCGGATCCAGTCGCGCACCGTGTCCGGGGGTACGCCCAGGTCGGCGCCGATAGCTCGGTGACCCTGGCCACCGGCGCTGGCCAGCAGCGCCTGTCCGACGAGGTCGATCGTGTAGGCGCGATGCGGGGGCGCCAACGCGGGCAGCAGCACGTGGGTCACCCTGCAGCTGGCGCAGCGGACCCGTCGCGGTCGTAGCCACACGCGTCCACCACCAAAGGAGCGCAGCGAACGGGTTCGGGCGAAGCCCCAGCGTCGCAGCTGCCCGGGGCAGTCGGGACATCTGAGCTCCGGGCCCCCAAGATCGGCCTGCGCCTGGTCCGATACCAAGATCACGGCTGGCTCCTTCTCGCATCGGCCCATCCTGCCGACTGGTCCTCCAGAGGGTAAGGGGCGAGTCGTGTTGCATCCTGGGTCCCAGACCGGCCGAATGCAAGGCACCGGACGGTCGGGCACAAAAACGCCCGAACGCCCCGAAACTGTGCTCATCACGCAGGTGACGCGACGGACTCCTCCTGCCACAGATCGAGACCGAGTCGGCCATCGTCACCAACAGTGACGCCTTTGGGTGTCCACGTGGTCATCCAGAGCGTCGCCCTACAAGAGGCCGCCGCTGCGCCCGGGCTATGTTGCGGGCATGGTCCTTGAGCCCGAACCCGTGTTAGTCACCGACCCGACTCTCACGGAGGTCCTTGACGAGCTGCGAGCGAGGGAGCCGCTGTTCCATCGCCCTGAGTTCGGGACGACCAGGTCCCACTTGGAAGCGATGACCACCGAGGATTTTTGGGAGGTGGGTGCCTCTGGGCGTGTGTATAGCCGCGCGTACGTCCTCGACATCTTGGAGGAGAGGTACCGGCAGACAGATGAGGATGAGTGGGAGACCAGCAACTTCTACTGCCGCAGGATCGGTCCTGATGTGTACCTGCTGACGTACACCCTCCGGCAGGCAAAACGCGTCACCCGCCGGTCGACGCTCTGGCAGCACACGCCCGGACAATGGAAGGTGCTGTATCACCAAGGCACCATCGTGGTAGACACCCAGCCGCGCTCCTAGGGCTGACCCACGGCCAGCGATACAGACGCAACGACACGTCCACGATCGTCGTATGAGTTCCGCCACGAGCTCACCCGATAGCGGGTTCTTGGTCCCGGCCTGCGGGCGGTGGCCGGGCGCGGCCCATTCCCGCGCCTAACGTGAGGATGCACACGCCTCGGCGTGATCTGGGGGCGCCGTACCGGGAGTAGCGTTCAGCCATGAGAGCCATGGCCTACGACGCGTACGGATCCGACGACGTTCTGACCCTGCGTGAGCTGCCCGACCCCAAGGTCGGCCCAGGCGAGGTCCGTATCCGGGTGAGGCGAGCGGGGGTGAACCCGGTCGACTGGAAGGTGATGGCCGGCGGTCTCGACGGCCTCATGGACGTCGTCTTCCCGGTCGTCCCCGGCTGGGACGTCGCCGGCACGGTCGAGTCGGTCGGCATCGACACCCCGGAGTTCGAGGTCGGCGACGAGGTCGTGGCCTACGCGCGCAAGGACGTCGTCCACGGCGGTACCTTCGCCGAGCTAGTGACCATGAGCGTCCGCGGCGTGGCGCACAAGTCCGCGGCGCTCAGCTGGGACGAGGCGGGCGGCCTCCCGCTCGCCGGGCTCACGGCGCTGCAGACGCTCGACCGGCTGGTCGTCTCCGCCTCGGACGCGGTACTCGTGCACGGCGGGGCCGGCGGTGTCGGCGCTCTCGCCGTCCAGATCGCAAGGGCGCGCGGCGCCCGCGTGATCGCCACGGCGTCGCCGACCAACCACGAGTTCCTCTCCGACCTCGGAGCGACGCCCGTCGCTTACGGCGACGGCGTCGTGGAGCGCATCCGCGAGGTCGCGCCGGACGGCGTCGACGTCGTCGCTGACTTCGTGGGCGGGGTCCGCGAGGTCACGATGGCGGTGCTGGCCGTCGGTGGACGGCACGCCTCCATCGCCGACTCGACGGTGCTGGAGACCGGAGGCTCGTGGTTCTGGGTGCGGCCCTCGGCCGAGGGCCTGGCCGAGCTCGATCGGATGGCCGACGCCGGGCAGTTGCGCGTGCCCGTCGCCGACGTCCTGCCGCTCGAGGAGCTACCCGCTGCGTTCGCGCGCAGCCGCGAAGCTCACGTGCGGGGCAAGCTGGTCATCTCCGTCTCGGACTGAGGCGGTCGACCCGCGCATTACCTCGAGGCCGCGTCCTGCCCGAGCCTGGACATTGCACCCTCCCGCGTTCTCGTTGAGTCCGACCTCGGTCATGCTCCGGCAGTGTTGATCTCCAGCCGCCACCCCGCGCAACCGGAAGTGTGGTCGGGGGAGACCCCGGGGCATGTCGGGCGTGCACAGCAGCGAAGACCTCGACTGGGTCGCCCAGGAGCTCAACGATCGACCCCGCAAACGACTAGCGTTCAAGAAGCCAATCGAGTTGATCGGCGATCTCCTGTTGCGATGACCGCCAGAATCCACCGATCCCCAAACGAAGATCGGGTCGCGTCAGCCGGAGCTGAGGACTTCAGCCAGCACGCACCCGTAGATCGGCTGGAGGTTATCGTCCACGACTACCAACGTCGCTGAGTCCGTTGGGCTGGTCCCTACGAAAACTCGAGCCGCGTCACTCCTGCTGGCTCTCTTCCCAGTCAGCCTCGAACTCGTCGTTTGTCATGACGTGCCTGTCCAGTCCGTATGTGGCACTGCCGACGAGGCGGGTGCGCCAGAATTCCTTGGCCCCTAATGGGTAGCGCTCGGCTTCGGCGTTCTCCGCGTCCAACTCCTCCTGCGCGTAGCCGTCACCGACAGCGGAGATGATCACCTCTGCGACCGTGATGCCCTCCGTCTTCCCGCTAATGCGCCGGACGTAAACCCCAGCGGGGTTGTAGCCGTGCACATCGTGGATGACCAAGTCACCGATCTGCACTGTGTGGTCCTGATACGGCAAGGGGCCGATGTACTCGGCTGGGTAGACCACCAGCGCGGGCCGCTCGGGTAGCCCTTGGGGCACGGGCGGCGGCAAGTCCGAAAGGCGGTCCCTGACCCAGGCTGCCAGAGCAGCGAGAGGGACCGCGCCTGCGGCCGCGGCCTCGACGACCTCGACGGTCTCCGCGCCGTCCGGGTCGTCAGTCGCTGGCGGTTCCCAGTCAAGCCCGTTGACGTTGGCAAACAACACCGCGCACAGCAACGCTGTCCGCTTGTTGCCGTCGGGCAGGGCATGGTTGCTAGCTACCCGCTGCAACAGGACCGCCACCTTCACCGCGAGGTCCGGATAAAGCTCGTGGTCACCGAAGCCAGCGGCCGGAGCCGCCAACGCCGACTCGGCGAGAGGTCGTGTGGCCACCCGTCGAACGGTGTCCAAGTTCATGCCGAGAGCCTGCCCAGCAGCTCGAAGAAAATCCTCGTAATTGAGATACGAGACGTCGGAAGGCACGGCAGCGAGGAAGTTCGTCTACTTCGCGAGTCGGTCGAGGGCGGCCCGATTACGGTCCGCGGCTCGTCTCAGCAATTCCTCAACGCCCTGCTGGTCCTCGTCGCCCACCTGCCTCGCAGCGGAGACACGAGCGATCACCGTTGCATCGTCTGCGCTCGCCAGGGCAGGCTCGACATCGCTTGCGGACGTCGCGCCCGAAACCCGTGTTTTCGACTCGGCCATGTCACCAGTCTCCCACCTCACCTTCTCGGAAGACCAGGAAGGACCCTCGGCATCCAACACGCACGCAGACCATCCGCTTGCGAAGACCTTTAGTGCGGGCAGCCGCTGATCACCAGTTGCCGTTGGCCGACCGGAGGACCTGTCAGCGGTCCATGTGATGCTTTGCGCTGTCGCCAGACTGTTTTGAATCCATGTGGGGGTTCGGATGACTCAGGGCCCTGTGCTCAGCGCGGGACCAGCAGCCAGTCCTACGATCTCGAAGTGATTGCAGAGTGCAATCCGTACGGAGAGGACAGCGGTGCCCAAGCTGCGCGTGCACAACTTCACGATCTCGCTCGACGGCTTTGCCGCTGGGCCTCACCAGCGCGAGACAGAGCCGCTCGGCGACGGTGGTTCCCGCCTGCACGAATGGATGTTCGCGACACGCTCGGCGCGTGCAAAGCGGGGGCTCGAGGGCGGACACGAGGGCGTTGACGATGATTTCGTCGCTGGCAGCGACGTCGGAATCGGGGCGACGATCATCGGGCGCAACATGTTCGGACCGATCCGCGGCCCGTGGCAGGACGAGTCGTGGACTGGCTGGTGGGGTGAGAACCCACCGTTTCACAACGACGTCTTCGTACTGACCCACCATCGGCGAGAGTCGCTCACCATGGAGGGTGGGACGACATTCCACTTCACCAACGACACTCCCGATGCGGTCCTGACAAGGGCGTTCAATGCGGCCAACGGCCAGGACGTCATGCTGGGCGGCGGCGCGGCGACGATTCAGCAGTTCCTGCGCGCCGGCCTGATCGATGAGATGCACGTCGTGATCGTGCCGATCATGCTCGGCGACGGCGAGCGGCTCTTCGACAACCTCGCAGGCCGACTCGACCAGTACCAGTGCGTCGAACTGGTGAGTTCAAACGCTGCGACGCACGCTCGGATCACCCGATCACCGAGATAGCAGAGGAAGAAACACAGCACGGCTAGCGTCAACGAGGTCAGGCTTCCCGTCCCGATTCAGGATCGCTCTACGGGCACGCGCGGAGGCTGCGCCGACCTGGCCCAAACATGGCTTTCGTCGGTCCGTAGCGGGTTCCGCTATCGGGACGGTGGACGGTCGACGAAGACGACCCGATCTGCCGAATTGAGGGCGACATGCCACTGCCTGAAATGCCGTTGACACAATCTTGGTGAGGCGCTTCCTCGGTCCGACGAGAGACAGTGATCCGGCATACTCACCTCCATGACTCACCAGGAGCTCCTGAGAGCCTCGCCCCGTGTCGAGCCGGGCAAGAGGCAGCAGCGTGCCTGGCAGGTTAGGGGCTTGTTTGCGGTTGTTGCCGTGATCGCCATTACCGCGACGTTGACCTTCTGGCACCCAGGTGGCCATCCGGGAGGCGATCCTGGAGGAGTCCGTCTGCAGATGCTCCGCAGCATCGCTGTGGTCCTACCGGGCGACGCTAAGGTCCAGCTCCAGCGTGTTGGTGAGCCGATCTGGTCTTCCTGTGACGGCCATTCCGAGACAGGTGGGTGGGGCGACGTCACCAACACCTACGAGTTCACGAGCGCCAGCTCTGCGGCCACGGTCTTCGCGGGTGCCGAGGCGAAGATGAAGATCGCCGGCTGGAATCGAGGTCTCGACCGCGACGTAAAGCCATCGGGCCCTTCGGTCGTGTGGAGCAAAACCGTCTCGGGCAACGTCGTGGCCACGGCGAGACTCGGGCTCTTCAATCGCGCCCCAGGCAGTCACGGCCCCTCCATCTGGGACCTGTGGACATCGGCGGTTCCAGCGGGAACACGCGCATCTGGCTGCTGAACCGACCAATTCTCCAGCCGTGTGCATCAACGGACTCACGTGCCGCGATGGGTGTGTGTTCTTGTCCGTTGACCGATGGCTGAGCGGCACAGCGGGGACCTGTTCGTCGGCGTCCAACCGGAGGCGTTTCGACGCGTTAGTCAGCGTTGGGGCTATCAGCCGAGTTTCCAGCCGGCCATGAGACCTCCACCGGTGAGTGC
>Ga0209484_10000324_pt1 | contig 10771 bp, 12 predicted proteins | sample NGEPer16B_FD_185493 | JGI IMG/M metagenome (GOLD analysis project Ga0209484, IMG submission 185493) | Arctic peat soil microbial communities from the Barrow Environmental Observatory site, Barrow, Alaska, USA - NGEE Permafrost159B-16B... | ecosystem: Environmental > Terrestrial > Soil >... | reverse complement strand
CGGCATCGCGCTCGTCCTGCCGAGAACCTCGCGTGAGGTGTCGACGGCCGAAACGTCACGCAATACCGACGGGTGAAACTCGATGTCCTGGAACGCCTGACGTGCACGGGCGAGCGAAATTTCGCCCTCGGCCGCTCCATCCGTGTAGTCGAAGGCGGCCCTCGGTGTGACGCGCTTGGCAATCGTGCGAAGGTCGTAGATGCTCGTCGCGGCCGCAAGGCGGCGTCTGCGCGCGTTGAACTCGGGCTTCTTGAACTGCATCAGGGGTGCAAGGTCGCGCACCTTCGGAATTCGTCTCTCGGCCATGTTTCTCTGCTTTCTCTCTGGGCGGGACTTTTTCACGGCCACGGACAGGGTGAGTCCGAAATGGTATTGAGGCCCCGCAGACTCCTGTCAATTGTCGGTTTTCGCGGCCTAACTGCTGTCCCGGGGGGCCAGGTTCGTTTCGGCGAGAGGTGGACGATGTCGCCGCCAGCTTCTGGTCGATGAGCCCGCGGACCGCGGCTCGCGAGACCAGGGACGAACTCTTGGACATCACATCGTGCTGCAGATCCCAGTCGGCCTTCGTGGTCTCCAGGAGTGGCTTCGACAGCGACAGTCCGGCTTTGTCCACGACGAACCAGCGGCCACCCACACACGATCTGCCATGGCTGGCCGCCCGCCGCGGCATGCCCCCCGAAGAGCCGATACACCGTTAGTCCGTTCGACACGACCGGTGTTCCAGACAAGACCCCAGACGAGGCGACCGCGATCGCGTAGAGGTAGCCTGCGCGACTGGCTGGGAAGCCACAAGAAGAGTCTTGATCGCACGCATCTGGGGGCAACGCCGATTCCTAGAACTGGATCCCCCGAGTGAGGGCACCGTCAATCAGATCCACTTCCAATGATTCAACCCAGTTTTCCGGTGTATCCGGAATAGCCAGCGCGCTGACGTTGCTCACGACCATATCGATGCCGCCGAACAACTTTGCAGAGTCGTCGACCCACCTCGATATTGCGTCCGCGTCCCTGACGTCCATCACCGTACCAACGACCGTGCTTCCACTATTGGCGAGAGCCGCTTCGGTCGCCGCAACCTCGCCAGCATCGCGCGCGCAGAAAGCGACGTTGGCGCCTTCTGCAACGAACGTATCGACTATGGCTCGACCGATTCCTTTGGTGCCACCGGTGACCAATACGGTTCTACCCTTTATCTGCAGATCCATGATATTTCCCTCTCAGTCAAAGCGCGAAATGGTTTGCCAGCGGGAAGATGTCTTTTTCCAAACATCTCATTGATCAGGAACGCGAATGCCAAGTAGACCACCACCGCACCGGTGAGAACACCCTCATAGCCGCCGAACAGTGCTAGTTCTGCACTCCCGGTGAGCTCCAACCCCAGAGACCCAAGGAGGATGACTGTGAGGACCAAGATGATCGTCAGCACCCGTGGTGCGACTGCCGATGCAATCACCGGGCCGAGAGTGAACAACGAACAGGTACCGGAAAGCCAGCAGAAGTTCGACTTGCTGCCCCAGGAGAAGACACCTCTATCTTTCCCGATGTCGGAGAATGCGCTGAATCGACGATGCGCGCTAGCTCAACGTGTTGGCCCTGGAACGCAGTTCGTCATGCATGCCATCGAACGCATGAACCCTGGAGAAGAGCGATTTACGAACCTTGATGACGACGCTGTAATTGGGATCTACAACATTGGCAATCGGCGCCTCGGTGATCTGGCTGAGCAACTGGTATGCATCCATCTCGTGGAGCCCGAAGAGCTCCCCAAACCAACGAATCATCTCCAGTTGCGCGATCCGCCAAGAGTCCTCCATCGGGCGGGAAGAACCAACGACCATCCAATAGTCATCAGTCTCGAGTCGGGGCCACAGCGGGGCCTTGCCCTTGATCAGATCCACAATGATGGTCGAATTCATCGCGCCCTCGACCGCGGTGCCGCAGGCTTCCCCCTCGCCCTGGCGATAGTGTCCATCCCCGATAGAGAACAAGGCCCCCTCGACGTTGACGCCCAAGTACGCGGTCGTGCCCGCCCTCATCTCGGGTGTGTCCATATTCCCGCCAAATCGCTCCGGCACGAGCGAGGAACGAACCTCTCCGCCGGCCGGGGCGACTCCGACAGTGCCAAGCATTGGAGCCAGCGGCAGTGCCACCTCAAAATCACCAAACCGTGATTGGAAGCCGACGGTACCGGCGTGAGAGTCGACTTCGTAGATCCAAGTTGCCTCCGGCAACGCCTGCTGAAGCATCGCGGTTCGATCGGTGCTGGTCATGCCGCCAAAGAACGGAATCGCTGCGGAAGCACCCCAACTGCGCGCCGGCGTCAGACCAGCAACATGGATTGCCAAGGTATCTCCCGGCTCCGCCCCCTCCACATAGAACGGTCCGGTCTGCGGGTTGAGATACCGGAAATCCAGCACCTTGCTGGCAACGTCATCCACGGACGTGAGAGCGTGGTTGAAGGCGTCCTCCGACCACAGTTGGAGGACTGTTCCCGGCCTGACCCGCATCACCGGTGCGGCGCCGCCGAAGGTATAGACGAGCTCTGAATGCTCCGGTCTAAATTCAACAACGTCCATGCCAGTGATGCTAGGCGGCCGGCATGGGTGAGGCAACAGACCGACCAGACTCACCTAATGTGCTCGCTAAGTGGGCGCGTGCCTCACGGGAGAATTGCTCGCGAGACCTGGAACCTGTCGGGCTGTCCGTGGCGAAGCCTCACTGGATGGTTGATTCCTTGGAGCGTGTTGAGGCCTCCGACGCCGTCTTGCCCCTGCCCGCCATCTGCCTCGCCGCACTCCGTCTGCATCACCAGGCCCAAGCAGCGTTGGAGGACGCCGCCGGCCCCTTCTGGATCCCGACCGGTCACGTCTTCACCACCCGCGACGGTCTGCCCCTTGACCCCCGCAACTTCCACCGGGCCTTCAAGGCACGGTCTGCCAAGGCCGGGGTACGTGCCATCCCCGTCCATGGGACCCGCCATACCTGCGGGTCGCTGCTGGCCGCCCTGGACGTCCACCCCCGCGTCGCCATGCAGATCCTGCGACACAGCAAGATCGCCGTAACGATGGAGATCTACACCCACATCCCGTCCGATCTCACCCGGACCGCCCTGCACCGCCTCGGGGACCAGCTCGAAGCGCTCGGTTGAGCAACTGCTGTACTTTGCTGCTGTACTTCGCCCCTACGCATCACAACGGCCCTCATCCCGGATCGGGAGAGGGCCTTTGACCTGCGGTTTCATCGGTGGAGCTGAGGGGACTCGAACCCCTGACCCCCTCGTTGCGAACGAGGTGCGCTACCAGCTGCGCCACAGCCCCATGGTGCGGACGAAACGATAACACCGCGGCACGCCGAGTCAGAAACCACCAATACCGCACGCGCCGTGAAGTCGCCCTAGCCGAGCAACAAACGAACGGTGTTGGTGGGTCGCTGCGATGCGGCGTGCGCGCCTCAGGCGCCTGTGGCGCTGCGACGTTCCACCAGCTCGTCGAGGTCGCAGTCGTAGACCATGCCGTCAAGACTCCAGCGTTCTGCATTCTCGGACTCGGTAACCTTAGCCGGCGCGGTCACCGGATCAGCGGCCTTTGCCTTGAGGGTGTACGTGGGCGGCGGGACCGGGACGGGGGCCCAGCCCGACAGGTCCGCCTCGACATGAGGTTCGATCGGCTGGGAGACCTCGCGCGCACCAGCTGCCGGAGCCTCAGCGTCATACGCTGACTCGACCTCGGTGTCATAGCCGGAATCGATGTCGGACTCAACATCGAAGTAGGCGGAATGCCTGGCTGCAGGACGAGCAGGACCCGCGGCGGGTTTCCCCCTTTGCGCCTGTGCACGGCCAGCGGCACGCTCGGACACAGCCGAGTGCCGCAACCAGGTGACGTCGGCCATCAGGGCAGCGACAACACACGGGACACTCCACCAGGGCAGGAGCGAGAAAACAACCAGCGGTGTGACGACGAGCGCGAGGGACAAGGACGTCAACAGCGACAGGCCCCGAACGCGACGTGCCAAGATGCCGGTCGGGACATCTGGTCGCACGGAATGAGCACGCTTCACGACAACCTCCGGACGAGAGGGGCGTGCCGGGCTGATGGCATACGAACGGGGGCGCGGGGCCGACAGGTCGAGCTCGGGCCGCGGAGAGCGACGTTCCAGGACGCGCATGGCGTCGGAGAACCGGTCGACCGAACGGGCTGTGGCAAGGTGCTCGCGCCGGCGGATCCAGTGCTGGAGCAGATAGGCAGCCCAAATACCGATGAGAATGAGGAAGATCAGGCTGCTGGGCTGCACAAACCCAAAGTTAGAGGCGTCTTGCGCCCTTACAGCGGACGCGCCTCGGTGTGTCGCTGATGTCGCTGGCCTCTGTCGCTTATGTCATGGTTCCTGCGAGCGGTTCCATACCTCGACCATCGAGCTACGGCCCAGATCCTCGATCGTCAGGGCGAAAGAACGATGGTCACGCCACTGGCCGTCGATGTGCAGGAAACGGCGCCGCAGCCCCTCCTCGCGAAAACGCAGCTTCTCGACAACACGCAGACTCGCGGCGTTCGCGGGCCGGATGTTGACCTCGACCCGATGCAGCCCCAGCACGAGAAACGCGTGGTCGCAGGCGGCCGCCAGCGCGAAGGGCACGATCCCTTGTCCCGCGACGGATTCGGCAATCCAGTAGCCCGCGGAGGCGGACCGCAGGGAGCCCCACGTGATCCCGAACAGATGCATCTGGCCGACCAGCCGCCCCGCGGTCTCAATGACAAATGGCTGGAGGCGACCCTCCGAGGCCTCGTGATCGAAGTGCCGAACGAGCTGGCGGAATGCCATCCCGGTCGCTAGTGGTTCGGGCGATGTAGCCTCCCAGGGCTTGAGCCAATCAACGTTCTCAGCCCTCAGTGCCTCCCACTGGCGCCGGTCCCTGCCGTGCAGTGGCCGCAGGATCACAGGTGCACCGCCGACCCGGCGGGCGGTGAGCGTCGCTGGCCAGAGTCCTTCCCTCAATGGTCGCCCCCCTTAATCTGCAGAAGAGCATGTGCGACAACTGGCTCGAGAACAGCGAGCCCGTTGCTCACCCCTCCCATCGACCCCGGCAGGTTGACGACCAAGGTTCGACCCGCCACGCCGCTGATCCCGCGCGACAGCATGGCTGACGACACGCCGGCATCCACACCGGCCGCCCGAATAGCCTCCGCGATCCCTGGGACCAGCCGGTCCACGACCCTTTGCGTCGCCTCGGGCGTGCCATCTGTGGGCGTCAGCCCGGTGCCGCCCGTGGTGACCACCAACACCGCACTGCTGGAGATGGCGGCCCGAAGGGCAGCCTCGACATCGGGCCCGTCGGCGACCACGACGGCATCGCCCACCTCGAAGCCCCAGCGACGCATCGCATCCACAATGATCGGCCCCGAACGGTCCGGATAGACCCCAGCAGCTGCGCGGGTAGAGCAGGTGATGGCCACTGCAGAGCCAAGGCCGGTCATGACTCCACCCACTCCCCCGACCTGCCACCCGACTTCGCGGTAACGCGCACGTCGGTGATCCGGGCCTGCCTGTCCACCGCCTTGACCATGTCGATCAGGGCCAGCGCACCCACTGCCACCGCAGTGAGTGCCTCCATCTCCACGCCTGTCCGGTCCGCCGTGCGGACGGTCGCACTCAGGTCCACCCCGTCGTCAACCACCACGAGGTCGACCTCGACGGCGTGCACACCGATCGGATGAGCCAGCGGGATCAGGTCAGGGGTGCGCTTGGCCGCCTGGATCCCGGCTATCCGGGCGACCGACAGCGCGTCACCTTTGGGCACGGTCCCACCGCGCAGAGCGGCCACGGCGGCGTCCGACAACAGGACCCGGCCTACCGCGGTTGCCGAGCGCACAGTCACGTCCTTGGCCGAGACGTCGACCATGTGCGCCGACCCGTCGGCACGCAGATGGTTCAGCCGAGGTTCGGTCATGACGCCTCCAAGATGGGTCCCAGCGGGCGGCAGCGTACCTGGTCGCCAGCCCGCACCGACGTGACATCAGCCGGTATGACGGCCAGCGCGTTCGCGCCCGCCAGCGAGCCAAGCGCGTGCGAGCCCTGAAGGCCGGCGATGGCCACCGTGTGACCGGAACCGGCTTGAGACAACACCACCCGGGCAAACTGCACCTTGCCGGCAGGCGCGGTCCAGTCATCAACCGCCACCGCCGTGACCATCGCCGTCTCGTCCTGGCTGCGACCGGCCATCAGCCGTAGTGCCGGCGCGACGAACACCTCGAACGAGACCATGGCGCTGACCGGGTTCCCCGGGAGAGTGAAAACCGGGATCTCGTCCTCACCCAGGACGCCGAAGCCCTGCGGCATTCCGGGCTGCATGGCGACTTTGTCGAAACGCATCGTGCCGACTCTGGAGAGAACCTCCTTGACGGTGTCATAGGCGCCCATGCTGACACCCCCGGTGGTGATCACCGCGTCGGCTCGCAGCAGCTGTTCCTGGATCGTGGCGCGGAAGGTCTGCGCCTCATCGCGCACGCAGCCGACACGGAAGGGAACGCAGTCAAGGGCCCGAACCGCGGCCACGAGCATGAGGCCATTGCTGTCAACAACCTGGCCGAATCCGGGACGGGTGCCCGGCTCAATGAGCTCGTCGCCGGTTGAGATGACCACTACCCGGGGTTTGGGGGTCACCCTGACCTCGCCAGTGCCGACCGCCGCCAGCAGAGCGATCTGACGAGGTTCAAGGCGCGTGCCGTTGCCCATGATCAGGTCACCGGGCGCAACGTCCTCGCCCGCCTCGCGTACGTGCTGGCCGACGGACACCGACGCCGAAACGGTGACCGTGCTCAGGCCACCATCGGTGCTTTCGACGGGAACAATGGCATCAGCGCCCTCTGGCATCGGGGCGCCGGTCATGATCCGCATGCTCTGACCGCGAGCCAGGCTCAGCGCCTGGGTGCTGCCAGCGGGAATGTCGTGAACCACGGGCAACGTGAGCGGTGCCGTGAGGCTGGCAGTCAGAAGATCGGAGGCGTGCACGGCATACCCATCCATGGCCGAGTTCCGAAAACCCGGCAGGGCGACCTCGCTGGTGACGTCCTGGGCCAGGACGCAGCCCTGCGCATCGAGAAGGTCGAGATCGATCGGCGGCAGCCGCTGCACGGTCTCGACGATACGCGAGAGGTGCTCCTGGACGGTGATCATGAGGTTGGAGAATCCTGGGCTGCAGAGTCCCTCTCGGCCACGAAGCCGGTAAGCCATGAGGAGAAGTCCGAACCGAGCTCGCGATGGTCGACAGCCAGCCGGACCACGGCCTTGAGGTAGTCCAGCCGGTCGCCTGTGTCATAGCGACGGCCACGGAAGATCACCCCGTGCACACCCCCCCCTGGCGCCGACGACGCTGCGCATTCCTGCAGTGCATCGGTCAACTGGATCTCGTTGCCACGACCGGGAGGGGTTTTGGCCAGGATCTTGAATATCGACGGGTCGAGGATGTAGCGCCCGATGACCGCCAGGTTGCTGGGGGCGTCGGCGGGATCGGGTTTCTCGACCAGCCCCGTGACGCGGACCACCGACCCGTCTGCGTCATCCCGCGAACCGGGGTCGATAGCGGCACATCCATACATCGAGACGGACTCTCGCGGCACCTCCATCAGAGCGATCACACTGCCGCCCTTGGCTTCCCGAACCGCGATCATCGCCTCGAGCAGATGGTCGCGGGCATCGATCAGGTCATCGCCGAGCAGCACCGCGAAGGGGTGGTTGCCGACATGGTCGACAGCGCAAAGAACCGCATGGCCCAGACCAAGGGGCTCGCCCTGGCGCACATAGTGGATGTTGCCGAGGTCGGTGGACTTGCGCACCCGCGCCAGACGCACCTTGTCGCCCTTGGCCTCCAGCGCCCGCTCGAGCTCCCAGTGACGGTCGAAGTGGTCCTCGAGCGCGGCCTTGTTTCGTCCGGTCACCATGAGGACGTCTCGCAGTCCGGCGCGGGTGGCCTCCTCGACGACGTACTGGATGGCCGGCTTGTCGACGACCGGCAGCATCTCCTTGGGGGTCGCCTTGGTCGCCGGCAGAAAGCGGGTGCCCATCCCGGCGGCGGGAATCACGGCCTTGGTGACGGTGCCCCCGGTTGGCACGGATGAGGCCGGCTGCTCGGTCGAAGTCATGACCCCGACATTAGTCGGCGAGCGGGGCGTCGCAGGCCGGGCTACCCTTCGAAGCGTGGACAGCCCCGTGGCAAACCGGATCAGTCCCTCACCACGCAGTCCGGGCAGGTGGTTGCCCGGTCTGGCTCTGAGCAGTGCGATAGGGGCATACGCCCTGATCATCTTCGGCAGTCAGGTCCGGGTCAGTGACTCTGGGATGGGGTGCCCGGACTGGCCACTGTGCAGCGGAAGCGTAGGGCCGATCTACGAGTTTCACGCCCTGATGGAGCAGACCCACCGCTACATCGCCGCGATAGTGACGATCTTGGCATTCCTGACGGCACTCCTTGCTTTTCGGGCCCGGGCCCAACGGGCGACGACAGTGCGCCCGGCAGTCTTCACCGCCGCAATCATCGTGGTGCAGATCGCCCTCGGCGCCGTGACCGTACTTGCCGGCAATGGCGCCCCGACGGTTGCTGCCCACCTGATCGCCGGCGTGGCGATGCTGGGCGGTGCCACGGTCACCGCGGTCTGCACCTTGGTGACTACGCGGGTGCCCCATGGCACGGAGTCCAGGCTGGGACGGGTTGGCTGGGTGGCCATCAGCGCGGCCGGCATGCTGTTCGCCTCCGGTTCACTGGTGGTCAACGCCGGAGCCGAAAAAGCCTGCGCGAGCTTCCCGCTCTGCCCGTCGGGACAGCCCGGCGATCTGGTCTGGCCGCACCTGCTCCACCGCAGCATCGCGGTGCTGGCGGGGATCGCACTGCTCACCTTCTCAGTGCACGCCTGGCGGCGCTGGTCCGGCGTCCCCGGAGCCCGTGGTCTGGCCGCGACGCTCGGCGCGCTCGTGGTGGCGACCGCCACCCTCGGCATCGTCAGCGCCCTACTCAAGGCCCCGCCTGACTGGCAGGACCTGCACCTGGCCGGTGCCGCCGCCGTGCTTGCCGCCTCGACAGCGCTCGCGACTCTCGGGTGGCTGGCCGGCGCGGACTGCCCACAGAACCTGACAGGGGACGGAACTGGGGTGGACGCGCCGATTCAGGCGCAGCCTGCGATATCGACCCCGTAGAGGTAGGACCCGCTCACGCAGACCCGTGATGAGGCGTGGCACGCTCCAGGAATGGAGGCTGCACGGATGAGATATGTGGTGTTCGGCGCCGGGGCGATCGGTGCGGTCGTCGGCGGTCGCCTGTCTCAAGCCGGATTCGAGGTCACGCTGATTGCCCGTGGGGCACATCTAGAGGCCCTGCAGGCACGCGGACTGCGCCTTGAGTCGCCGGCGGGCACCGATACGGTTCACCTTTCGGCGGTGGGCCATCCCGGTGAGATCGACTGGCGCAGGAGCCGGGTCGTACTCATGGCCGTGAAGAGCCAGCAAACCCTCGCCGCACTCGTCGAGCTCGCCAGCGTTGCCCCGCCAGAGACTCCGATCGTGTGCCTACAGAACGGGATAGCCAACGAACCGGTCGCCATTCGCCTGTTCCCCAACGTGTATGCCGTCAGCGTCGCGTGCCCGACCAGTCACCTCGGAGCCGGTGTGGTCCAGGCCTGGTCGACACCAGTGACCGGCCTCCTGGACATCGGCTGCTACCCCGCCGGGATCGACCAGGTCTGCGAAGCGGTTGCCGCAGACTTCCGGGCGGCGACCTTCAGCTCCTGCACTCTCGAGAAGATTGGCCGCTGGAAGAACCGCAAGCTACTCACCAACCTCGGCAACGCCATCGAGGCGGTGTGCGGGCCCCACGAGCGACAAGGACAGCTGGGGTACCTGGTGACGGCCGAGGGCGAGGCGGTGCTGTCGGCCGCCGGGCTCGATGTCGCCACCGCGCAGGAGGATCGGGACCGACGGGCGGATCTGCTCCAACCCGGGAAGATCGCAGGGCAAACCCGGCCCGGCGGGTCCTCGTGGCAAAGCCTGCGGCGCGGCACCGGCGACATCGAGACGGACTACCTCAACGGCGAGATCGTGCTCCTGGGCCGGATACACGGCATCCCCACACCGGCCAACGAGCTGCTACAACGACTGGCCCGAGAGCTCGCCGCCACCCGCCATGGGCCCGGCGCGGTTCGCGCAGCGGCCATCCTTGAGCACCTGGAAAAGGCGCGCGTGATGGTTCGCCCGGCTGATGGCCAGGCAATCGACATCCTTGATCGCCGCTGAGGCCATGGAATGTGGTGCATCCAACAGCCAACAAACAGGCTTGGGATCATGGCCAGAGGATCCGTGAGCACGCCCTGCTGCCCGTTAAGGGCTCACGTATAAATTAGAAGGGGGTTTCCATCTTGGTACTCCTGGAAGCGGGTGACCACGAGATGCTGTGGCCCGGCGTCGCCCGAACCCCGAAATCCCCTGCCGGCCAGCAACCAAGAGTACCTAAGTGGAAACCCCCTTTAAATTAGTTATGTTGGTTCGGGCGTGTCGTGGTGTTACCCGGAGCGTCGTTCACGGTGTAATTCCACTCGCCATGGAAGTCGTGTCGTTGCAGGTGGGCGGCCTCGAACGTCTTCATCTGCTGGTCGGTGATCTTGATGCCCTTCTCGTAGGTGTTCGTGTCGAGCATCGCCTGGATCCTCAGCCCGGTCCGGCTGGTGGTCGCGGCGATCGTCTCGACGACCACCTCGTGGGTTTCCAGGGGTCGACCCCGCCAGTTCATGGT
>Ga0209484_10000320_pt1 | contig 10820 bp, 7 predicted proteins | sample NGEPer16B_FD_185493 | JGI IMG/M metagenome (GOLD analysis project Ga0209484, IMG submission 185493) | Arctic peat soil microbial communities from the Barrow Environmental Observatory site, Barrow, Alaska, USA - NGEE Permafrost159B-16B... | ecosystem: Environmental > Terrestrial > Soil > Wetlands... | reverse complement strand
AACTTTACCTGCAAATAGTTCCAAAACGATCGTGATAAAGATTCGCCCCCTGGCCAGTGGAATGAATACTACAAATCCGATTGTAGCCGGTTTTAAATGGGGCGATAAGAAAAAATCGACGATGACTATATTAGACATGCCACCAGCCATTTCTGTTCATCGGTTGCTTTATGGTCATGCACCCGGCGTGAAATATCCGGTCAGCATTCATAATTTTTCAAGCAATGCTCCTTTCCCGGTACATGTAAAGGTATTTGCGAAAGGAAAGCCAGGTAAAACGGTTTTCACTGCAAATCAAAACAATACGGCTGCCTTGGGTAAATTTCAGGATATGCTCTTTGACCTTAAATTAGCTGCCGGAGATTATACCGTTAAGGTTTCAGCCTTGGGAGTTGAAACAACCAGTCAGCTAGGTGTGGGAAAAGCCGAAGGTGCTGCACGTGCCTATGCTATTGATTTGAACAGCGATGGTGTCAATGAATTCAGGCTCGAAAATGACAGTGTACAGGTTACCCTGTTGTCAACGGGTGCACGTGTCATTGAGTATATTGTAAAAAGCAGAAAGGATAATCTGCTTTTCAAACTGTGGCCCGAAAAATCAATAGATGACAGACGTCCGTTTAGGGAAAGAGGTTATTACCCTTATGGAGGATTTGAAGATTTTCTCGGACAGGGAAGTATGGAAACACATAAGGTATATGATGCCACGCTGGTTCAGGCCAAAGGTGATTTTGTACAGGTAAAAATGGTGGCTGACTATTATGGAAACAGGATTGAAAAGACATTCACGCTGTATGGCAATTCACCATTGCTTGAGATTAGATTCGCCCTTACATTTAAAAATCCTGAAGCAAATGTAATCGGGCCACAACCTATCCTGGAGCTTGGTGCGGCGCATGGAACCGAAGATGTTTTTACTGTTCCGACCGTTGACGGATTAGAGCAGTATCGAATGAAACCGGAAAGATATTATGGCCATTTATTCACGTTGAAAGAGGGGTGGAATGCCGGGTATGATGAAAAAGAGGATATTACGTTCGTGGGAGCATACCCGGTCACTCAGCCGCTGTTCCTTCATATGTGGATGAACCATCCGAGCAATGGTGACGCGCATTACTATTATACTGAATTTCAGCCGTGGGTACCAATCACCCAGAAAAGCACGATGTATTTTTCCTACTATATGTGGGGTGCTGGCGGTCCATGGGAAAATGGGGTGAAAGAACTGCGGAAAAGGAATTTGATTTCTGAAAGATAAAGATGCATTTTCAAACTGCGAATTAAAATATATACCTATGAAGAACAATCATTTAATGAGAAGTATCACATTTCTGATCCTTTTATTGCTAGGTACTATAAACGGTTTCAGTGCCGTCAAACAAGAATTGAAGATTGGCAAGTTAGAATTAGGGTATCCGTGTCCGGCAATCCCATTTTACTTTCTAAAAGTGGAACTTGAACTACCCTATCCTTCTATTATGGAAGTTGAGGTTGCAGTCAACGGTAAAACACTTCGGTTCACAAATCTACACAAAGAGACTGATACGGAAGATTTGAATAAGCCGGTTTTAACCCATCGTCCTCCATCAGGGGCGGGACTTTCTCAGGATAATTCAATTTACAATCAACCCTATGTGATTGGTTGGGTAAAATGGGAACCCGGAAAGCAATACGAGGTTAAAGTTACCGTAAGGATGAAAAAAGCAGCAAAGAATTCTGATAATGACCTCTTTATTTCAGCTGTTAAAACCATTACGGCTCCCCTGGGTTCTGAGGTTTTTGATCCTGCATGGAAAAAATACAAATCGGTCGTATTAAGCGAAACCGCAGGTATTGCAAGGAAGGCAGAGCCTACAGAGGTATTGCTTGCTTTTTATCCTGATGAGATAAAGGATTTGAAACGCGAAATTCGGGTGGTTTCCGTTGATCCTGAAACCCATAAGTTGACAGAGGTTCCATCCCAGGTTTTTGATATTCAGGAGTACCTGAAAGAAGATGACCTTGCACCGGATGCGAATGGTAAACCAACGCGTCAGGTTCCAATCTGGCTTCCTACTGTCACTGCCCGTCTGGCATTTCTTGCCGATGTGCCTGCCAGATCCAGTCGCGTATTTCTGATCTATTATAACAACGATGCTGCGATGGCAAAGCCTTACATAACAGACCTGCATATGCAGGGTGATGCCCCGGGACTTCAGATTGACAATGATTTAATTTCGGTTGTTTTGCATCCTAACTCGGGACATCTTGACCAGATATCATTAAAGAAACGACCCGATTTCCCTTTGTATCACCGGAAGGAAACGAATGGAGCCATCCACTGGAACCCGGAAATTTACACACCTCCGACTCCCTGGACTCACACTTCGGATTGGAAACCGCCTCAGAATATGAAATCCTTTTCAGGACCGGTTCTTGCTTCAAGCGAAGTGTGGGGCAATTTGCGCGAAATACCACAAGTCGATGCCTCAGTGAGGTATGAATTTTACCCTGACAAACCGTATTTTATCAGTTCGTCGGTCCTACGGATCAATGAGACAGTGAATTGTCTCGCTTTGCGAAACGGAGAGATTGTTATCAAACGGGAATTGATAACCCATGCGGCATGGTATGATGTGGTGAGAGATTCGGTGATTAATTATGACGTAACCCAGATGCCCGATCTTACCGATTTAAAAATGGAAGCGGATGTTCCATGGATAACTTTCTATAATGAGAAGACAGGAGTCGGCTTTGCAGGTATTCAATTAAGCTATGCCAATGCCGGACTGGAATCTTCGCCGCGGCTGCTCAATCCATTCTTTTATATTACAGGTGGTCCATGGATTTATTGGGCCCGTGCGCTATCGTTGAGTTTTCTTTCTTCGAATATGCAACAGATGATTCCGGCAATGAAGGGAAATGTTTTCTCTGAAAAATGGGCTTACCTGATTTATGAAACGGATAAAGGTGCAAAACCATATGCGCCTGTTATTGAATTACAAAAGAAATTGACCAATCCGTTAAGAATCCAATTGGTTGAAGAAGTCGATGACCGTGTATCAAAAACCGTTACCGAAATTTTCATCGATAAAGGCAAAAGTGGTTGGGAAGGAAGGGAAACCGGCAAACATGCTACTGACAAATAGAAATAGTATTTAATATATTTTAAAAGAAGATCGTTTGAGCAGATAATAATTTCTTCTTTCAAACGATCCTTCAAACTTTTATCATAGAAGCGTTATGAAGTTACACTCTTTAATAATAGTCACCTTGGTGATATATCTGGGATTTATTGATTTTGCATCTGCTGAAAACCCTCAGGCGATTCAAGATTTGACGGTTAAAAAATGTCAGGATTTCACGATAACCGGAAATGGAAATAATTCGGAATGGGATAAAGCCACCTGGAAAAAGCTTACGAAGCTTGATCCGGAAGGGGAAGAATATCCAAGCAGGTTTAAAATACTGTACTCTGGCAAGGGAATCTATTTGTTGTTTGAGGGGAAGGACAATAAGATCACCACCAATTTTGACAAAGATTTTGACAATCTTTTTGAAGCCGATGTTTTTGAAGTGTTTTTTCATCCCGATCCCAAAGTTCCGCTCTATCTGGAATACGAAATCAACCAGTTGAATAAGGAGCTAGTTCTGATCATCCCCAATTTCAATGGCAAATTCTATGGTTGGATTCCATGGCATTATGAAAATGAAAGACGGGTTGTAAAGAAAGTTCATATCGAAGGTGGTAAAATGGAAGCAGGTAGTAAGATCAAATCATGGAGCGCAGAACTGTTTTTCCCCTTTGAATTGTTTAATCCGCTATCCAATGTTCCTCCTGTTCGCGGAACTATCTGGAATGCTAATTTTTACCGGCTTGATTACGACAGTGGCAAGATGGTTAAATGGGCCTGGACGCCTATCAATCAATCTTTTCATGAATATAAAAAGTTTATGCCGATCAAGTTCGAATAGTACTTATCTGGAAGCAACCTCGAATCAAATTCTTTGGGAAATTTCGATCAATGTTGTTAACAGAAAAAATACTAATATTGAATTATTAAAGTAAACTAAGGTAGTTTATTCATCAGCTTTTTGATATTTGAATTTAAAAAACCAGTATGAGTCTTTCTATTCTGCTCGATTACCCTGAAGATATTTCGCTTTCGGCACTAAAACTGATTAAGCTTAAAAAGAGCATAATCAAGCGATTGACCTTAATCGGAGTCGCGACCATCGCGGAATTGTGCAAGGAAACCGACTTTAGTATCCCCACCGTTACTAAAATAATAGCAGAACTGATTGACGAAGGAATTGTTTTTGAGGATGGTAAGGTTGGAACGGCGGGTGGCAGACGTCCGTCACAATATGGCATTAATCCCAATGCCTGTTTTTACCTGGGAGTTGAAGTGAAGCGCGATTCTATTAACATTGGGATTCAGGATTTCAATAACAGTTTTGTAAAACTAGCTGAAAATATCTTATATACACTCGAAAACACCCGGGAATCGCTTTCCTCACTTTGCTCAATTATCAACAAGTTTGTAGACGATTCGGGCGTTATAAGAGATAAAATAATAGGGGCCTGCATCAATCTGAGTGGACGAATTAATTCCCGCAAAGGATTCAGTTATAGTTATTTTTTCTTCGAAGAGAAGCCACTAAACGAGATCATCGAATCACAGATACACATTAAAACGTTCCTCGAAAATGATACGCGTGCCATGGCATACGGTGAATACAACTGTGGAGTAGTTCAGAATGAGAAGGATGTTATTTTTGTAAACATTGGCTTGGGAGTTGGTATCGGCATCGTTTGCAATGGAAAACTGTATTATGGCAAGTCCGGTTATTCTGGAGAGTTTGGCCATAGTCCCGTTTTCGATAATGAAATTATTTGTCATTGTGGGAAAAAAGGATGTCTGGAAACTGAAACATCTGGCATTGCCTTGGAACGAAAGTTTAAAAAGGCGCTCGAAAATGGCTCAATTTCAATTCTTTCAGGAAAAAAGGAAATCGAAGAGATTACAGTTGAAGATATTTTGGCTGCTATTACAAAAAACGAAGACACACTTGGTATTGAAATCATTGAAGAAATTGGAGGTAACATGGGGCGCTATCTCTCTATGCTGATCAATATTTTCAATCCGGAGCTTGTCATCCTTGGTGGAATGCTGGCTGAAACCGGGATGTATTTGCGTTTGCCCATCCGGACAGCAATACATAGATATTCCCTGAGCCTTGTAAGCCTCGATATGGAATTGAAGATGTCGACCCTGGGATCAAAGGCCGGAGTAATTGGTGCCTGCTATATTCTTCGGGATAAACTCTTCAGCAGTACATAACCTTAATTTGAGAATCGTATTACTTTTCTCAAAAGCTTCAAAAAGTTAACTTCATCCCTGCTTATTAGCCGTAATTTCCGGGATAGAATCTGAATTTGAAAACATTCTGTAAGTCAGGAATAATTTTCTATTATTAAATGTATTACAGAAATACGTAAATGAGATTAAAATAAATTAATAAATATTGATTTATTCAGAAATGAATTAATTTAGTGGCGTAAAAAAGTTTAATCTCTACGAATACGAGATAAAATCATTTGACGAGCGAGCTATAGCGTAAAGCTAAAAGAGAGATAACCTATGAAGAAAGGAAATTACGTTGCTTTAATTGCCTGTTGCATCTTCGTGAGTTTATATGCATGCATGCCGAAAGAGCAACATAGGCAAACCGATGTTTTGGTTATAGGCGGTACTACCAGCGGTATTTCGGCCGGGCTGCAATCAGCCAGATTGAATGTATCAACGCTAATCGTTGAAGAAACACCATGGCTTGGTGGAATGATGACCGCTGCAGGTGTAAGTGCAACAGATGGCAATCATCTTCTGAATTCAGGAATCTGGAATGAATTCCGGAGTAAACTAAGAACCTACTATGGAGGGGAAGCCGCACTTGCAACAGGTTGGGTTAGCAATACCCAGTTTGAACCTCACATTGGTGATAGTATTTTTAAATCTATGGCAAATGCCGAACCTAAGCTTTCGATAATTTACGGTTACCATTTGACGAAGCTTCTTAAGCAAGGAAACAAAGTGATTGGGGCTATTTTTGAGAATGAGCAAATGGAACGCTTAACCGTACATGGTAACGTTGTAATTGATGCTACGGATTTGGGTGATGGTTTGGCAATGGCTGGTGCAGGTTATGATCTGGGAATGGAAGCAAGATCGGTAACCGGAGAAGAAAATGCGCCGGAGACCGCAAATAATATTGTGCAGGATCTTACGTGGACTGCAGTTTTGAAAGATTACGGAACGGGTGCAGATAAAACCATCAAAAAACCAGAAAATTACAATCCTGAACTATTCCGGGGCTCATGCGCAATGACAGTTGATTCAATTTTGATTGACTGTGAAAAAATGCTGAATTACGGTCGGTTACCCAATAATAAATACATGATTAACTGGCCAAGACATGGAAATGACATTTGTTTAAATGTGGTTGAGATGGATTGGTCACATCGCAGCAAAGAACTAAAGAAAGCAAAAGAACGAACACTTTGTTTTATTTATTATATCCAGACCGAACTTGGTTTTAAACAGCTTGGTTTGGCCGAAGACGAATTTCCAACTGCAGACAAACTTGCTTTAATTCCCTATCACCGCGAAGGACGACGGTTGAGAGGTATCCAGCGATTGACGATCAATCATGTACGTGATATTTATGGTAGTCAGCCCTTGTACCGGACAGGTATTTCAGTTGGTGACTATCCGGTCGACCATCACCACGCCTGTAATCCTGATGCCCCGGAAATCAAATTTCCACCTGTTCCATCATTTAATATTCCGTTGGGAGCCCTTATCCCCGAAAAGATGGATGGTCTGATTGTGTCGGATAAAGCAATTTCTGTTTCGAATGTTATGAATGGTGCGACGCGACTTCAGCCCTGCGTTTTATTGACCGGTCAGGCAGCCGGTACCCTTGCTGCTTTGAGTGTTAAGAAAGATCAGAATGTCAGAGAAGTTAGCATTCGCAAAGTTCAACAGACACTTCTTGATGCAGGCGCCTACCTGATGCCATTGGTCGATGTAAACCCGTCAGATAAAGATTTTCAGGCAATTCAGCGCGTAACCGCTTCAGGAATTTTGAAAGGCAAAGGCGAATCTTATAAATGGGCCAACCGTACCTGGTTTTATCCCGATACAACTGTTACGGTGAAGGAATTTTCCGAAGGTTTAAAATCATTTGATGATAAATTTCTCATCAATAATGATCAGTCAACGCTTACGGTAAAAAAAGCCAATGAATTGATCTCTGGATTTCTAAACAAGAATATATCTGCTGATGCAGAGAAACTGTGGGACCAAAAACTGAACCGGAAATTTGATCCCGGACTTTTAATTACTAAAAGAGAATTGAGTGTGCTTGTTGATGAATTGTTACGACCTTTTGAAGCCAAATCAATAGGTTTTGACGGGAATTACCGTTGAGTTAGGAAGTAAAATGAATATAAAATATTAAATGCGAAATGAATAACGAATTAGCAAAATACGCAGAACAATACAAGAATGAATTATTTGAATCGGTCATTCCCTTTTGGATGAACCATTCCAAAGATCCGGATTTTGGTGGCTATTTCACATGTCTGAACAGACAGGGGGAAGTTTATGATACGGATAAATTTATTTGGCTTCAAGGTCGCGAAGTTTGGCTTTTTTCGATGCTTTACAACAAGGTTGAGAAAAAACAGGAGTGGCTTGAAATGGCATTGCAAGGCGCTAAATTCATGAAAAAATTCGGGATGGATGCGCAGGACAACTGGTATTTTTCATTGACGCGCGAAGGAAAACCCCTCGTACAACCTTACAATATCTTTTCCGATTGTTTTGCGGCTATGGCTTTCAGTGAGCTATACAAAGCAACCGGCGATGAAGAACACAAGCAGATTGCCTTGGCTACTTTTGCAAATATTCGGAAACGACAGGATAATCCCAAAGGGTTGTATAATAAAGCATTCCCTGGAACACGGCCGCTAAAAAGTTTTGCTTTCCCCATGATTCTATGCAACCTTTCATTGATTATGGAAGATATTCTGGGAACCGAACAGGTCAACAAGACAATTCAGCCACTTATCAAAGAAGTGATGGAGGTTTTTTACAACAAGGAATCGGGATTGATTTTTGAGAATGTTACTCCGGCAGGCGAATTCAGTGATTCATTCGAAGGTCGTTTGACCAATCCCGGGCATACCAACGAGTCGATGTGGTTTATGATGGATTTGGCGGTACGTAACAACGATAAGGCATTAATCGACAAAGCGATTGAGATTCTGCTTTGTTCTACAGAAGCCGGATGGGACAAAAAAAATGGTGGCATTTTCTATTTTATTGATATAAAAGGTCATCCTACGCAACAATTGGAATGGGATCAGAAACTTTGGTGGGTTCATATCGAAACGCTAATTTCGATGGCCAAAGGTTATCGTCTTACAGGAAATGAGAAATGCAAACGTTGGTTCGAAACCATTCACGAGTACACCTGGAAACATTTCAAAGATCCTGAATTTCCCGAATGGTATGGTTATCTTAACCGCGAAGGGAATCCGTTGCTTGATTTGAAAGGCGGCAAATGGAAAGGGTGTTTTCATGTCCCAAGAGGTTTGTATGAAATCTGGAAGATTCTTGAATAAAATGCTTTGCGCAAACCGTATAATTTATAAAGCCTTAGATATGAGAAATATATTTGCTGTACTTTTCCTGTTTTTATTTGCCACTTGCAGTATTGGTCAGAAAAAAATGACAAACAATGCCATGTCGCAAAAAAAGATCTCCCTTGATTCGATGGGTTATCAGCTTATCTGGGAGGACCAGTTTAATGGCAATGAACTTGACACAACAAAATGGAACGTCAGAGGTGTTGGTCCGCGTCGGTTGGGTTATAACGCTGCCGAAGCTGTTAAAGTTGAAGATGGTTTTCTGAAGCTTTATGCACTTCAAAAAGGCGACAGCATTTTGGGAAGTGCTGTTGGAACTGCAAGCCACTTTACACCCAAATACGGATATTTCGAATGTCGCGCACAACTACAGGAATCTCCGGGAGTATGGGCTGCATTCTGGATTCAATCTTCAAAAATCTCCCAGGGCGCAGATCCTGCATTGTATGGTGCCGAGATTGATATCTTTGAGTTCTTCAAAGATATTGGAACCGACACAATTACGCACGCGATCCATTGGGCTTATGGTCCAAATATGCACTCAATCGGACCAATGAAAAGTTACCTGAAAGGATTAAGCAAGGGTTTTCATACCTATGGCTTCGAGTGGACCGCCGAAAAGTATTCGTTTTTCATCGACGGCTATAAATTCCACGAAGAGACAAAGGGGATTTCGAACATCGCTGAATATATGATCTTAAGTATGGAACTTCCGGAAACGAGAGAAAGTCTTGAAAAAACCATTTTCCCGGATGTTTTCCTTGTCGATTATGTGAAAGTATACCATAAACCATAGAACAGGATTATTCCTGCCGATTATGTGTAAATCAACCAATCGTTTAACAATCAGTTTGAATGCGTTTTCTGTGGATCGGGACTATTGCTTCCGACAAAAACCAGTTTTCATCAGGTAATAGTGATTATCGTATAAAATTTAAGAGATATGGAAAATCAAAATTCTCGTCGGGATTTCCTTGCAAAGTCTTCGGTTGTAGGACTCTCGGCCTTGTCAATGTCACTCACCTCTTTTGCCGGCAATGAGTTGGCGCCAGGTCCTCTTCCTGATACAACATCAAAACTGATCGTTCCTAAAGGACAGGGTCTAAAGATTACCGGTACTTTTCTGGATGAGATCTCACACGATATTCCTCACCAGAATTGGGGCGAAAAAGAGTGGGACAAGGATTTTGCCCATATGAAAGCTATTGGGATTGATACGGTGATTATGATCCGTTCGGGCTACAGGAAATTTATTACCTACCCTTCGGAATACCTGATCAAAAAGCATGGCTGTTATATGCCATCGGTCGATCTGGTTGACTTATACCTGAGATTGGCGGATAAATACAATATGAAATTTTATTTCGGTTTGTACGACTCCGGTAAATATTGGGACACGGGCGATTTAAGCTGGGAGGTTGAAGACAATAAATATGTGATTGACGAAATCTGGAAGAACTACGGAAGCAAATACAAAAGTTTTCAGGGTTGGTACATCAGCGGTGAAATAAGCCGCAAAACAAAAGGGGCCATTGGCGCTTTTCATGCCATGGGACAACAATGTAAAGATGTCTCGGGTGGTTTGCCTACATTTATTTCTCCCTGGATTGATGGCAAGAAAGCAGTCGATGCAGCTGGTGGTAACCTAACGAAGGAAAATGCAGTGTCGGTGCAGGAACACGAACGTGAGTGGGGCGAGATCTTTGACGGAATCCACGACGTTGTTGATGCCTGTGCCTTCCAGGACGGACATATAGATTACGATGAACTCGACGCCTTCTTCTCTGTGAATAAAAAGATGGCCGATAAATATGGGATGAAATGCTGGACCAATGCAGAAACGTTCGATCGCGATATGCCCATCAAGTTTTTCCCGATTAAATTTGATAAACTTCGGATGAAGCTTGAAGCGGCTGCAAGGGCCGGATTTGACAAGGGAATCACGTTCGAATTTTCACACTTCATGAGTCCGCAATCAGCTTATCTACAGGCGGGCCATTTATACGACCGGTACAAAGAATATTTCAACATAAAATAACTCTCTTCATGACAATTCAAAAAGGTAAGGAGAACCTGTTGTATGTAATTTTTCTGGCGGCGGTTGCTGCACTTGGAGGTTTTCTGT
>Ga0209484_10000318_pt1 | contig 10879 bp, 10 predicted proteins | sample NGEPer16B_FD_185493 | JGI IMG/M metagenome (GOLD analysis project Ga0209484, IMG submission 185493) | Arctic peat soil microbial communities from the Barrow Environmental Observatory site, Barrow, Alaska, USA - NGEE Permafrost159B-16B... | ecosystem: Environmental > Terrestrial > Soil >... | reverse complement strand
CGGTTGATCCTGGGTTCGAGCATGGTCTACTCCTGCGCCTACTGGGCGCAGGAGAGCGGCCGGGCCTACGGCCTGGATGAGGCCCAGCGAGACAAGTGCGAACTGGTGTGCACCAAGCTCGGCCTGCACCCCGGGATGCGACTTCTGGACGTGGGCTGCGGCTGGGGCTCGCTGGCGATTCACGCCGCAACCCGCCACGGCGTGAGCGTGGTCGGGGTCACGGTGAGCAAGGAACAGGCGACGCTGGCCCGCGAGCGAGTCGACGCGGCAGGCGTTAGCGACCTCGTGGAGATCCGGCTGCAGGACTATCGCGACGTGCACGACGGACCCTACGACGCAATCTCGAGCGTGGGGATGTCCGAACACGTGGGAAGCGTCCAACTACGGGCGTACAGCCAAACCCTGATGGACCTGCTGCGACCCGGCGGACGCCTTCTCAACCACGCCATCGCATCGGTGCGACCACTGCCGCCGGCCTCGAAAGACCAGCCAGGGTTTATCGACCGCTACATCTTCCCCGACGGGGAAGTCGTCACGCTCAGCACCACACTCGACGCGCTGGAGCAGGTCGGTTTCGAGGTGCGTGACGTCGAGGCGCTGCGGGAGCACTACGCGCTGACGCTACGCGCCTGGGTGAACAACCTGCGGGGTTCATGGCAGGACGCTCAGCGACTCGTCCCCCCATCCCGCGCACGCACGTGGCTGCTCTACCTCGCAGCCTGCGTGCTCGCTTTCGAGCACGGAAACCTCACCATCTACCAAGTTGTCGCCGTCCGGCAAGGCGAGCACGGAGCCAGCAGCCTTCCGCTCACCCGAGACCAATGGCTCACGACAGCGCCCTAACGAAGTCACACCGGGTCGGCCTCGGCCACCTTCGGGTCCGCCCCGTGTCTTGGCCTGACCCCCGTTCCCGCAGAACGATGGGTCACCGGTCACCGATCCGCCTACGGCTCACTACCGATGAGCGGCCCGTCGTGACCTTGACCAGGTCAGTCGTGTTCAGGTCTGACGAGTTCAGGTTTCCGCAGCGAGATCGCCAAGAGTACGAGGCTGGCAATGAAGATCACCAGTACCAGCCACAAAGCCCAGACGCTTCGATGCTCGGCGGGGATCATTTGCATGCCGCCCTGCAGGACCAGACCGGCACCTGCCAGAAGATAGGCGCCCACGGGAACGGGTCGTTTCTTGAAGCCGCGTGGGCTGATGAACCACGTGATGCCGGCCCGATGCAGCAGAGTGCTGACGATCATGAGGGCACCTACGGTGATTCCAAAGACGCCGGTGACCACTCCTGCCAGCTGGAGACTCATGTCTGTTCTCAGTTCCGTTGGTTGGCCCGCCGCTGCGGACGGTGGTCATGCTGGTCAGGCTGAGCATCCTGTCAGCAGATGGTGTTGGCCATTGTCACCGGGGCGGCTCGCGAGGGTGCGAACCGGACGCACTCTCATGGCCGCGATGGGCGTGCCGCCTAGTTCGGTGAGGGATCCGGCTACGGGACGACCAGAGGGGGCGGTGAGCCGTGGCCACATGCTCCGCTGGCCGTTCGGCTTGCGGGAACGCTGGCGGGCTCCCCGGGACGGTGTGAGAACCGCCGCAGAATGCCTAAGCCAGGTCGTTGATCAGCCGGTTCGACCCGCGCATGTGAAGAGTGCGGGCGACCCGCAGGACAAGATCAACGGCGTTGCCATCTCGCCAGCGATAGCGCGGTTTCAGGGTGGAGCCAAGGTGATGGCTACCTGCCTCGAGTCGCCAGGAGGGTGCTGGCCGGCGAGCACCTCGTTGATCTTCTGCCCGAACAGCCGCGAACTCATGGACTCGTTGGCGGTCACAACATTGCCATCCGCGGTGACGCCAGGCCCGGTGTACGTCGCTCCGCAGGCCTCGATGGGCCTTTGCCTGAGTTCCGGCGACGGTAGCCCGCTTGCCCGCCAGCACATCTGCACGAGCGACCGACGGGATCGGCAGTAGATCGTCGTCTTGGCGACGCCGGAACGGGCGGAGACAGCCTCCACCGTGACCGCACCCGTCCCCGCCGTGCGCAGCAGGTCGACGGTGGCCCGGAACACCTTCTCGTCCATGCGCTCCTTCCGCGTCTGTGCGATGCGCGGACTGGCCATGGGGTACCTCTCCTCGACGGGCGTCGTCCCCCGGGGCGACGCCCCCGCTTCGGGACCAATGTCCGGGATGACCACGGCACTGATTAACGCTACGGTGAGCGTCGCGTTAATGTCTAGCCAGGAACAGCGAGGGAATCCGATGGCTGGTCTCCACCTGGGCCTGGACATCGGATCGACGACTGTCAAGCTCGTGCTCCTCGACGGGACCGAGACGGTCCGGACCGTCTATCGCCGCCACCACACCGACGTGCACGCCGAGGTTGCCCGCCTGCTGGCCGAGCTGTCGGAGGACTTCCCCGAAGCCGCTGCGGTCTCGGCTGTGACCGGATCGGCGGGGCTCGGCCTGGCCGAGCACCTGGGGCTGCGATTCGTCCAGGAGGTGATCGCAGGCACGGCTGCGGTCCGACATCTGGTGCCGGAGGCGGACGTCGTCATCGAGCTGGGCGGCGAAGACGCGAAGATCACGTACCTGAAGCCGACACCCGAACAACGCATGAACGGTACGTGCGCGGGCGGGACGGGCGCATTCATCGACCAGATGGCGACCCTGCTGCGGACCGACGCCGTCGGCCTGGACGCCCTGGCGGCAGGGCACCACCACCTCTACGGCATCGCGTCGAGATGCGGGGTGTTCGCCAAGAGCGACCTCCAACCTCTGATCAACGAGGGCGCTCGCCGCGAGGACCTGGCCGCCTCGATCTTCCAGGCGGTGGCGACGCAGACGATCGCCGGGCTGGCATGCGGACGGCCGATCCGCGGAGCTGTCGTGCTCCTTGGCGGTCCGCTTCACTTCCTACCTCAGCTCCGGGCAGCGTTCGCGCGGTCGCTGGGAGACCGAGTGAGCTCGTTCGTCGTCCCTCCCGACGCGCAGCTCACCGTTGCGCACGGCGCCGCGCTGCTGGCCACCGGTGACGCGGTTGACCTCGCCGAACTCGCGGCGCGCGCGCGTGATCGTTGTCCTGACACTGACTCCGGTCCGCGCCTGCCACCCCTCTTCGCAGACGACGAGGCGAGGGCGGAGTTCGACGCACGGCACGCGAGGACGAGAGTCCCGCGCGTGGAGACCGCCCGGGCGAGCGGGGCGTGCTTCCTCGGCATCGACGCCGGCTCGACGACGATCAAGGCGGTGCTCATCGACGACGAGCGGCGCATCGTCTGGTCCCACTACGAGGCCAACGGTGGCGACCCGGTCGGAGCAGCGGCGGAGATCGTCCGCCGGGTCCGCCGGGCACTGCCCGGCACGGCAGTGCTGGCCCGTGCCTGCGCCACGGGATACGGCGAGGGTCTGGTCAGAGCCGCACTTCACGTCGACGACGGAGAGGTCGAGACGATCGCCCACTATCGCGCGGCCGAGCACGTCGCCCCAGGGGTCACGTCTGTGATCGACATCGGCGGGCAGGACATGAAGTACCTCCGGGTGCGCGACGACGTCATCGACTCGATCACTGTTAACGAGGCCTGCTCGTCGGGCTGCGGCTCGTTCCTGCAGACGTTCGCCGCGACAATGGGTCTGGACCTCGAGCGGTTCACCGACGCCGCTCTCGCATCGTTCGCACCCGTCGACCTGGGCTCACGCTGCACGGTCTTCATGAACTCGTCGGTCAAGCAGGCGCAGAAGCAGGGTGCAAGCGTGGGCGACATCTCCGCTGGGCTCGCCTACGCCGTCGTCCGCAACGCCCTGTTCAAGGTGATTAGGCTCAAGGACGCCTCGCAGCTCGGGGAGACGGTCGTCGTGCAGGGCGGCACCTTCTGCAACGACGCAGTGCTGCGGGCGTTCGAGCTGCTCACGGGTGTCCAGGTGGTACGACCTGACATCGCTGCACTCATGGGTGCGTTCGGCGCTGCCCTGATTGCGCGCTCGAACTTCGTCCTCGGGCGTCCCAGCACCGTCCTGTCGGTCGCCCAGCTGAGCGGTCTGCGGGTGGAGACCGCTCAGACCACGTGCCAGCTGTGCCAGAACCACTGCAGCTGCACGGTCTCCACCTTCAACGACGGCGAGCGGCACATGTCCGGCAACCGGTGCGAGCGAGGTGGGGACTCGACGCGACCCAAGAGCGACCTGCCCAACCTCGTCGACTACACCTACAAGCGACTGTTCGGCTACCGCCGGCTCACGCAGGCCCGCGCGACACGCGGGGATATTGGCATCCCTCGTGCCCTGAACATGTACGAGAACTACCCCCTGTGGTTCACGACCCTCACCGCGCTCGGCTTCCGCGTGATCGTCTCGGGCCACTCAAGCCACCAGACGTTCGAGGCGGGTATGGAGTCCATCGCCTCGGAGAACGTCTGCTACCCGGCGAAGCTCGTCCACGGGCACGTGATCGACCTGGTCAAGCGCGGAGTGGGAACCATCTTCCTTCCGTCCGTGAGCTATGAGCAAGAGCTCGTCGCGGGAGCGGACAACCACTACAGCTGCCCGGTCGTCGCCGGGTACCCGCAGGTCATCGCCAACAACGTCTCGCAGCTGAGCGAGGCGGGCGTGCGGTTCCTCAACCCGTTCCTCAACCTGGCGAACCGCCAAAGCCTTGCCCGGCGACTTGCCGAGGTGTTCGCCGACGACGGGGTCACCGAGGCGGAGGCGGCCGCCGCACTCGAGCTGGGTTTCGCAGAGGACGCCAAGGTCAAGGCGGACATCCGCGCCGAGGGCGCTCGCGCGATCGAGCACCTGCGCGCGACAGGCACACGCGGGATCGTGCTGGCCGGGCGCCCGTACCACGTCGACCCCGAGGTCAACCACGGCATCCCGGAGCTCATCACGGGGCTCGGAATGGCGGTCCTCACCGAAGCCAGCGTTCTCGGCCTGCCCGAGGGCGGCGAGCTCGACCGACCCCTGCGGGTGCGCGACCAGTGGGCCTACCACTCGCGCACGTACGCGGCGGCCGACGTCGTGGCTCGACACCCGGAGCTGCAGCTCGTCCAGCTCACCTCGTTCGGCTGCGGACTGGACGCGATCGCCTCCGACCAGGTCGCCGAGATCCTCCGCGCTCGTGACGACGTGTACACCGCGCTGAAGATCGACGAGGCATCGGGTCTTGGCGCGGCCCGCATCCGGCTGCGCTCTCTTGCCGCCGCGACGCGCGAACGAGCCGCCCGCGCGCGCCGCCAGGCGGCGGCGGACGACGAGCGGCCGGTGAAGGCCACGAGCCGTGTGCCGTTCACGCGGGCGATGCGCCGCGAGCACACGATCCTGTCCCCCCAAATGTCGCCGGTTCACTTCCGGCTGCTCGCGCCTGCCCTGCGCCGATCCGGCTACCGCGTGGAGGTCCTGGAGACGGTCAGCGCGCGAGACGTGGACACCGGGCTCACGTTCGTCAACAACGATGCGTGCTACCCGGCGGTGATGGTCGTCGGTCAGCTGGTCGAGGCGCTCGCCTCGGGGCGGTACGACCTCGCGGGCACCTCTGTGCTCATCACCCAGACGGGCGGCATGTGCCGCGCCACCAACTACGCCGGACTGCTACGCAAGGGGCTGCGTGACGCCGGCTACGCACAGGTGCCGGTGCTCGCGCTGTCCACGAACGGCATCGAGAAGAACCCTGGCTTCTCCTGGACCCCCGGCCTGGTCCATCACCTCATCCAGGCAGTTGTCCTCGGCGATCTGCTCCACGGGTGTCTGCTGCGAGTCAGGCCCTACGAGGCGGAACCGGGCGCCGCCACGAGGCTCTACGAGCGGTGGGACGTCATCCTGCGCGAGTACCTGGAGCGCGGTCGTTCGGCCGCCTTCGGGCGCCGCACTGGCTACCGGCGCCTCGTCCGGGCGCTCGTCAGCGAGTTCGACGCGTTGCCCCTGCGCCCGGAGCCGCGCCGGCCCCGCGTCGGGGTGGTCGGCGAGATCCTGGTCAAGTTTCACCCGGATGCGAACAACCACCTGGTCGACGTCATCGAGGAGCAGGGGTGCGAGGCCGTCGTGCCCGGCCTGACCGACTTCTTGCTCAACGGCATGTACTCGACCGAGTGGAACTACGCCAATCTCGGCACCGACAAGTACAGTCGGTGGATCAAGAAGACGTTGCGCCGAGTGCTGGAGGCGTACCGGCGGCCGGTCCGCCGAGCCCTGGCCCGGACCGGCGGTCGGTTCTCGGTGCCCGGTGACCTGGCGACGATGGCGCGGCGGGCCTCGACCATCGCCTCCTTGGGAAACCAGGCGGGCGAGGGATGGCTTCTCACCGCTGAGATCCTCGATCTGCTTCACGACGGTGTGCCGAACGTGGTGTGCGCCCAGCCGTTCGCCTGCCTGCCCAACCACATCACCGGCAAGGGCATGTTCGGCGAGATCCGCCGTCGCTACCCCGAGGCCAACATCACCGTCGTGGAGTACGACCCCGGAGCCAGCGAGGTCAACCAGCTCAACCGCATCACGCTGCTCATCGCCGCAGCACTGACGGCCCCGGCTCCCGCGGCCGAAGCGTCTGGGGCGCCGCTCGTGCTGAGCGGATCGTCCGAGCCCTCATAAACCGATCCGTCGATCCGTAGTGCGCGGGTGTCGACGGCAACTTGGCCCGCGCATCGGTCGCGCACCGGCTGAGCAACGCCTGCACTCTCTACCCGATGGCCCCGGCCTTCCCCATGGGAGAGCTGGCGGACGTCCGGAGCGCGCAGGGTCTGCTGCTGATGCCGCCGAGCATGTTCACTCTCGCCGGCGAGCTCACACCGGCAGTACTGCACGTGTCCACCCAGGCCGTGGCTACAGACGCACTGTGCATCGTCGGGAACCACTCGGACGTGATGGCCGCGCGCACCCGGCACGAGACATCGATGCCGGAATGCAGCCCGGGATGAGCGGTGCCGAGTCGCACCCAGCCTTCCGGGGCGACCAGGCGGCTTCGCCGACGACCTCCACATCACGCCCCGTCGATCGACCACCACGTGCCCGACGACCACTCGCGCCCCTGCCACAGCCTTCGCTGCGCTCCGCGCGGGTCGCGCTCGACGCGGTGCCCGTCCTGCGAGATGAGCATGGTCGTCCGAAGCGCCGAGTCGTACCGGGGCCACGTCGGGAGAGCCGGTTTCGGGGCGGCCATCGCGGACGAAAGTGCCGAACATCGCGAAGAACGCGTCTCCGGCCGGACCGGTTCCGTTCCAGAACCCTGCGATGTCCGAACCGCGGGTCGCAGGAAGGGGCCCTTCGGGTGCGTCGTCGAACGGGAGAGACGCCAGCGAGCCGTCGAAACGCGAACGCCACACCGGCGCATGACGACGATCACGCCTCACCACCCGTCCGGACGCCCTTGCCGGTGGTAGGGGACGACACCGAGCCGGACGAAATTGTGCTCCACGGAGGTGCCTGCGGCGCGGTTCGTATTCACCGGTGCTCCAACGCGAGGAGGTGCCTCGGAAGCCTCCCTCATGGCCGACTACGCAGTGAGTGCACTCAGTGTCCCCAGGGAGAATGTCGTGCTCGAAGAGTGCGCACGAACGACCTGGGAGAACATCGCCTACTCGATCCCGCTCATCGAGCAGGCGCCGTCGATAAAGATCGCGTCCAACACCTTCCATGCCCGCAGAGCACGCAAGTACCTCGCGAAGCAGTCACCATTGCTCGCAGCCCGTCTCCATCGTGCCCGCGATTACGTTCCCGGCGAACTAGTGCTGGCGAGGCTCCTACTGGCGCTCTATGAGTGGCGCCGGTCGCGGCGTGAGCGACGCGGATAGCTCCCAACGTTCTCGTCTCATCGTCGGACGACCATCGTCACGCGGGTCAAGATGACGAGCTGCTCGAGCCCGGCAGCGATCTCCGTATGGGGATCCCTCACCGCCACAGCCAGGACCTATTCTTCGGCGTTCAAGTCGAGGTGCTTTCAGTGTCAGGCAGCGTTCCGCTATCGAGACTCACTCTCATGCCGAGATCCGGTCGTCAGTGATAGGCCCAGAGGAGTGCACGTATCGCGACCTGGATTTTGCGATCTTGTCATGCCGGGCGAACGGCCAGGCTATGTTCTGCCGACGTACGCGTCCCGGTCAATCGACTCCAAACTGCGGGGCATTGAGCGAGGATAAGTGCATGTCAGTAGCACCCGGACACCATCTACTGCCGCACGAGCGCTGGTTCGCGTCCTCGACTTTGGAACGCCAACGGACTCACCGGACTCCGGACATCCTTCTCATTGAGCAGAACTATGGTCCCGTAGGAGTAGCTCTTTGGGCGGCAGCCTTGGCCACGGTGCTTCCCGGAGCGCTGATGGTCCTTTCGGGAATTGCCTTCATGCTGGCCTCTGGCGGCGGCGGCACCCTTCTTGCGCTGGGGTACTCGCTCGACGGCTTCGGCGCCATCCTGATTCTTCTGGGTTCGATCCGGACATTTCAGGGCATCCGGGCGGGTCGAGCCTTTCGTGACGGGCGCCCGTTCCTGAAGCGTCGTTGACTCTGAGGCCATCCCATGCAGGGAAGACATCCGTTGAGCGTCTCTATGCGACACGAAGGGCTGAACGCACTCATCTGCCGCTGACGGGGCGCGCGATCGTGCCGAGAGACACCACTACCAGGGCAGCAGAGTGACGCTGGTCAAGGCCATGCGTAGGCCTGCCCTAAGAGTCGCCAAGAATGATAGTCCGGACGCCCTGGCATCGATGGCGGCGCAGCCAGTAGCGTCCACCCGGCGGCCATGACGACTGCGTTCAGATTGCGGTCGCCCGTCGCCACCCCGACCCAGCCGACAAGAGCCAGTGCGGCAAAGCCTCCCCCTAGCCAAAACGCCGGAGTCTCGGTTTTTGTGAGGTACCACCAAGGTTCCGCAATCGGGACGGTGAAACTCGACGTAAGGGAGTGCCGAAAGCACTCGCGTGTTCGCTGCAGCATGGTCGGGTCCTGGATCAGAAGGATGGACGGCACCTTCCACGGTGTCAGCTTGAGAAGCTCGACGGAGAGCTTGGCATTCTCGCAGCAGTTGGTGGACTCGTCCTCGATCAAGATGGCGGTATCGGGAACCGCGTGGTGCCTGCGCAGGATCTCGGCGATTATTGCGGACTCCGGTCGTGCGTCAGCTGGCACGTCGCGGTAGCGCGGGTCCTCACGGACGGTTTGCCTCAGGTACGGCGTGGAGTGTCCCCCCAGGAAACGAGGAGGCGATCAGCCACGCCATCGTGGAAGGCGGTTGCAGCGACGTCGATCGCTGCCAGCACTGCGCTGCCACACAGCACGAGCACGTCTGCGCGCGGCACGACAGCCGGCGAAAGGGAGGTGAAGTCCCGCCGCGCAAGATATGCCGCGATCCGGTTCATGTCGTCGCGAACCTGTGCACCCGCGGGCCCTGGGCGCTGGTTTGACTCCGAGGGCACCGCTGAAACATCGCGCTTGATGCGACCTTGACAGGTAAACAATGTGGCAGTGTCTTGGGCTATGCGCCGGTTCTCCCGCGTGCAGACGTCGAATCGGCGCGTCGGCCAGCGGGTACCGCCGAGCCTACCCAACCACCGGCCCGGCCACTGCGTTGCTCCCAGTCCCGACGCCAAGCTCACAGCGATCGCCCACGAAGACCTCAGCGAGCGTTGATTGCCGCTTCGAAATATAATGAATATGAAATATGCGGCACATTCACTCCATCTCAAAGGCAGGCTGATGAAGGCAGCGCGGTTCCACGGGCAGAAGGACATCCGGATCGACGACATCCCAGAGCCGAGGTTGCGGCCCGGTGCGGTGAAGCTCAAGGTCGCGTGGTGTGGGATATGCGGCACAGACCTGCACGAGTACCTCGAGGGGCCCATTTTCATTCCCGCCCCGGGCCAGCCACATCCGCTCTCCCACGAGGAACCACCAGTGACGATGGGGCACGAGTTCTCCGGCACCATTGAGGCGATCGGCGAGGGCGTCACCGATATTGCCGTCGGGGACAATGCAGTGGTCGAGCCCTATTTCGTGTGCAACGAGTGCGCGCCGTGCAAAGCGGGCAACTACCACCTGTGCACCAAGATGGGGTTCATCGGTCTCGCGGGCGGCGGCGGCGGTCTCAGCGAGCAGGTGGTGGTCGACCGGCGCTGGGTTCACAAGATCGGCGACATCCCGCTCGACCAGGCTGCGCTCATCGAGCCGCTCAGCGTGGCTCACCATGCGGTGACCCGTGGCGGCGTGAAGACCGGCGATGTGGCACTCATTGGCGGCGCTGGTCCTATCGGTCTGCTCGTCGCTGCGATGCTCAAGAGTCTGGGTGTGCGGACCATCGTCACCGAGCTCAGCGAGGCCCGCAAGGCTAAGGCGCTATCGAGCGGTGTCGCAGACTACGTACTCGATCCCTCTTCCCAGGATGTTAAGGAACAGGTCCTCAAGCTGACTGACGGCATTGGTGCCGACATCGGATTCGAGTGCGCCGGGGTCAATGAAGTGCTCGACCTGCTGCTCGATGCGGTTCGGCCGGCTGGCGTCATCGTCAACGTGTCGATCTGGGGCCACCCAGCCACAGTGGACATGCAGAAGCTCGTCCTCAAGGAGATCGACCTGCGCGGCACCATCGCGTATGTGCGTGACCACGAAGCGGTGATCAAGCTTGTCCAGGCAGGCAAGATCGACCTGAAACCGTTCATCACCGGACGTATAGCGTTGGAAGACTTGGTCTCCGAGGGCCTTCGGACTCTGATCGAGCACAATGACACGGCCGTGAAGATCCTGGTGCACCCGTGAGCACCTGAGGCACCCCGCGTTGGGACTTCGTTGCGGACATACGAGTTCCACGCCCTCTTGTGGCCGCGCTGGGGTGTGTTCTGGTCCGGTGAGGGATCGGTGACCGGACACCGATCCCTTTGCGATGATGGCGCGATGAGGTCGCCGCC
>Ga0209484_10000313_pt1 | contig 10949 bp, 10 predicted proteins | sample NGEPer16B_FD_185493 | JGI IMG/M metagenome (GOLD analysis project Ga0209484, IMG submission 185493) | Arctic peat soil microbial communities from the Barrow Environmental Observatory site, Barrow, Alaska, USA - NGEE Permafrost159B-16B... | ecosystem: Environmental > Terrestrial > Soil >... | reverse complement strand
AAATTTCATTCTAGTTGTATTTTTCGGAACTGACATTTACTTTTTGACAACAAGCTTTGTAGTATACAAATCATTTCTGTTTAGTACCACCTGAACCACATAGATTCCCACATCCAAATTATTGACCGGTATCTCTTTGCTTAATTCATAGTTCGCATATTCTGCCTGCAATTCCATCACTTTAATCCCGGATGAATTTATGATACGGATTATTGCACTACCCTCCCCCGAATCGCCAATTTTTAATGAAAAATTTACTGACGCCGGATTTGGAAAGATAACTAGCGATTTTGTACCCGAAATTGAAATAGCATTTGAAGGATTTTTACAACCATTCCGGTCAATCGTTTCTACCCTGTATGTGCCGGCTTGTTTATCTGTTGCATAGTATTGAAGGGTAGCATTTACAATTGTGGAGCCTCCTTTGTACCATTGGTAACTTGCAATTGAATCTCCTAAATTAGAACAGATTAGCACATCGCTCCATTTTGCTTTAATTACTGGTATAACACCAGTTTTTACTATTTCTGTCGACTGGCTGCTATAAACACTTTCGGGCCCGTCATCATTAACCGCTGTAACACGAAAATAATAGGTCTGTCCAGGGATAAGTCCTGAAATAATCTTTAAAGTATCAGAAATACTGGAGGTTGAATCCATTTTCAGGGTTGGATTGCTCGTGATTCCACTATAAATCCGGTAGCGAGTAACATACGGACCGGAGTTTTTCCGCCATTTAATTGTCATAAGGTTGTTGCAGGATACAGCCGATAATTCCACAGGTGCAGCAGGAGCATTTGATAGTGTTATTGTCTGGACAATATTTGAGTTGCTACTTAATCCTCCATAGTTATATGCTCTCAGCCGATAGTAATACTGTGTTCTGGCACTTAATCCGGTAACTTTAAAGTTGGTTATATTACCAATATCTTTATCGCTATATCCCACAACGAAGGAAGTAAATCCAATATTAGTAGCAACATCCAAACGATAGCCGTTTGCTGTGGCAGCGGCATTCCAATTAGCGGAAAAATTTGTCTGGCCTATATTTGTAGCCGGATTTGCAACGAAAGCTGAAGGTGGATCAGGAATGATCGGGGCAGTAAACGATACTGTACGATTTATAACATTCTCTGTTATATTCGTGATTGGCATGCCAGTATTAACTCCGCTCCATGACCGCATATTTGGTATCGTAATATCGGTAAAAGAAGTTTTATTACCCGTTCCCGGGAAAGGTAAACCGCCGCTATCTATATTTCCGTAAACTGCTGGTGGTAGTCCGGTGGCATTTGCACAGACTGGATACATTCCCTGGTGACTTCCTGTATTAATTCCGTTTGCAGTCGTGCTGATATAATTATCATCAACGTGATAAATAATCATTCCATGTCCTGGAATATAACTGTCAAATTTTAGCTTTTGCCTGTTTTCGATCAGAAAATACTCATTTGATGTCGCCGAATTTATCCGGTAAAAACTGTTGCTGTATTGAGCTGCATTATTAAGCGTTGTATTGACACCTGAAGCCAAAGTCGTTATTGCTGCCCATCCATATGTGTATATTTTAGTATATGGGTTGTGATGTGCCGGTGTTACACCATTGTTATTCCATGCACCACCGCCCATTATATCCCAGGTACCTGTGCCATCATATAAACCATTATCCTCGTAATCGGTATCGTAATAATCTGCAGCGCCCAAAACATGACCAAACTCGTGACATATTACGCCAATTCGCGTTATTCCAGTTCCGCTGTTCCCTCTCAGCTCCGGCGAAGCCGAGTACCTGCTGACAATTTTACCGTCAAGTGTTAAAGGATTTATGGCTGAAGAGTGGGCCCAGATAGCATCCGGAGTGACACCTGTATTTTCTTCGCCATAACCGGCATAAATTATGCAAATCCCATCTGCAGAGCCATCACCATCATTGTCAAAATCGGCATAATTAACGGATGGATTTGCAAGCGTTACAGCTTCTCTAACCAAAGCGCCTGGATTTGTATCATCTCCGCTGGCATTATTTGCACCATAATAAGCCATATTATGCGCCGCTACATATGGACCGGCAACTGTTACCGACAAATTTAGCTGGCCGTATGAGTTCTCTTTATAATAGTCATAAACACTTCCTGTTGCTCCATCTGTTGCATACCCGACCTGATTAAATAAGTTTTCGAAGTCTGCTTTTGTTTTTGTGAAAGCCTTATCAGTAAATCCAATCAAAATACAAATCAACTTACGTGAACCTGATGTTGGAAATGCTTTTTGCGCACTTTTCAGATACAAATCAGATATACTTTTCAACCTATTTACCTGGTTTTTTGAATAAACAAGTCCTTTTCTGGTATTACTCAGGAATTGGACATCCGAAGAACTTCTTTCTGCTTGATTTTTAGCCTGAATCCCGGAAGGAATCATATCATTTGCTAAGCTAAGCGTAGCATATTCAAAAATACCACTCTTATTTCGCATCACTGAATACCCATCAATCGTCTGAGCCCATTTTACATGCTCATCACCTTTTTGAATAATTACAATGGTTGTTCCATCCGGCTGGATTACAGCCACCGGGAAAGGATATGCCGGAATTCCAAATGCTATTTGATTGAAGGAAATCAATAAAAGGAATAGAAACAGGATACGCTTTCTCATATGAACATTAAAAACATCTGAACTTCAACATAATACGCCCCATTTCAAAGGCAGGTTTAAAGTTCCGTAAAAACTTTATAATCAGAACAAACTTATATACAAAAATCCAATAGAAAAGGAATAAAACGATCCTCCCCATTTTTTCAATCTTACCACCTTCTCTTGATCCATTCAGTCTGATGTTCGCGGGTGAGAAAGGTCCATGCAACAATACGACTAATTTTATTTCCCTGACCCATCGGAATTGTTTTCACTTCAATCGCTTCCGATTTTTTAAGCGCCTCGTATATCCCTTTGAGATTAGATTCTTTGGAAACGAGAGTAGAAAACCAATAACACGAAGTTGCAAATTGTCTGCTTTGAAGGATCATCTCATTTACAAACCGCTCCTCTCCCCCTTCGCACCATAATTCGCGATTGTTTCCGCCAAAGTTCAAAACCGGTTTTGTAATTTTCCTGGCATTCAAATTATTCAATTTTCGCAGCGTTCCGGATTGAGCGGCTTCCATTGATGTGTTAAAAGGTGGATTACAAAGCGTCAGATCAATATGTTCATCATTTTGAATGATACCATTAAATATATCGTTGGAATTGTTTTGCGTTCTTAATTCGATTTTTCCGTTTAGAATGGAATTCATCTTAACAATTTCGCTGGCTGATTCAATCGAAACAGGATCAGTATCGGAACCAATAAATGACCAGCCGTATTCTTTATTCCCGATGATGGGATAAACACAATTGGCTCCTACGCCTATGTCGAGACATTTTATTTGATTTCCCTTAGGGATTTCCCCATGGTTACAACCACCCAATAAATCCGCAATATGGTGGATGTAATCTGCTCTTCCAGGAATGGGCGGGCATAAATAGCCAAAAGGTATATTCCAGAAATTAATGTCGTAATAATACTTCAGCAAAGCCTTATTCAACATCTTTACTGCATCCGGATCAAAAAAATTAACCGATTCATCGTTATATACATTTACCCTGACGAACGGTTCCAATTCCGGACAAACCGAAATCAACAGTTTGAAATCATACCGCCCGCGATGCCTGTTGCGCGGATGTAATCCCGGTTTTACGATTGGATGTTCTCTCTTATTCTGAATATTACGCAGCATACGATGAATTGCTTTGACTTTTCGATACCAGACAAACCGATGACTTGAAAGAAAGGCATCTCTCAAAAATCTGTTCGTCAATATCTTTGCAAAGATGACAAATTAACTCATCATATCAGGTCACTTTCAAAGGTGGCCCAACAATTTTCATATCATGATCTTCGAAGGCTTTGGTAATCTCAGCCATTGTTGGTGGTGAAGTCCACGAATCTGTTGTTTTAAAGAAGTCTTCCATTTTTCCGGCCGGATTATACGATACAATCAGCCTTCCCTTTTCCGTCCGCTGAACAAAAGCATGCTGAACATTTCGTGGCAGGAATATCGTATCTCCCGTTTTCAGCTCATACTTTTCATCACCCACCTGGAAATGATATTCTCCTTCGAGTACATAAAAATACTCATCCTGGAACGGATGAATATGCAATGGTGGTCCGCCATGGGGTGTAAAACCAGTCTGTTCGAATACCGCTAACTCCCCATTCGTATCTTTAGACGATATTTTTACATCCAACATATTGAGCGTAACACCCTTCATTTTGTAGTGTATACCAAATCTTGCATCACCGGCGGCTACTTTAAAGCCATTAGTTGCTATTGATTTCATTGTAGTTACCATTTTTGAAAAAGTGGATAATGGATATAATGCCAAAGCAGTCAAAATAAATTTTCCCCGTTTCATGATTTTATACTTGTTAAGAATTATTCTAAATAAACAAGTAACTACAATTGTTGTTTTTGATAATCGTCAATATAAATTGTCATGAATATTCGTCAATTGGTTTGACTTACGAAGAAACATGCAATGGTAAAAACATAACAATCAGAAAAAAGCCTTCCTTTCTTATTTTAAAATAATTTCATTGATTAATCTGATATCCCATCATCGGCCCAACTGTTTTGCGGAACAATAACTCCGTAAACCCTTCCTTTACAAAATTGTCCAGTTCACCAACGAGTTTAAAACCAAATTCTTTATATACCCTGATTGCCCTATCATTAAATGAAGATACACAAATAAAGATATTGGGTGAAATTTTCAGAATACGCTCTTCGCAGAACTGCAGTAGTTTTTTCCCGATTCCCCTGCCACGGTAAACAACATCAATGCAGATCGTTTGAATGTATCCTTTGAAGGTGCCACCAATTTGAAGAATTACAAAACCAGCCACCTCTTTGTCAATTTCGACCACCCAGATCTCTTTAGATTTCCCTTTAAATGCCTTTAGACATTGTTCATAATCAATCCCCATCGTAACCCAGGGATCCGACTTCGACATCATCATTGCACAATCTGCAATGTGTTGGCTATCGGTTGTAAGAAGATTAACAATTTCCATTTTCGGTTCCATTATGCTTTCTTTTTAATGATGATGAGAAACAAAATTGTCAGTATTGCATTTACAAAAATATTCATGAACCCAAAATCAAACTTGAATTCACTTATGAAATATTCATTCAGCAAATAAGTTACAAACGCGGATGCAACGCAAGCTACTGGTACCCATTTCTCTTTATATTTAATCGTTGAAAACAATCCAGTCAGGTACAATCCCAAAATAGGACCATAAGTATAACCCGCTATTTTGAAAATCGTATTGATAATAGCACCCTTGCTGCTCCAGAATGCCATCACAATGAGAAACATTACAATATTCACTCCCAGTAATACGCGATTTTTAATCCTTTTAATTGTTTCTGCAGGCCGGTTTTCGATGTCCAGAAAATCATAACTGAAAGCAGTTGTTAATGCAGCAATACACGAATCAATACTTGCAAAGGTAGAAGCAATTACGCCGATCAGAAATGCAATAGCACCTATCTGGCCTAAATAATTCAAGGTAAGTAATGGGAAAAGTCCGTCCGTATTCAGAAATTGGCCACCCTCTGTGGCAAGTTTTATTCCATTACGCTCTGCATAGATGTAAATCAACACACCCAGGCCCAGGAACATCGTTTGCGCCAAAGCAATAAAGAAACTAAAGGTCAGAACATTCTTTTTGGCATCCCTTGCATTCTTTACCGTGAGTGTTTTTTGCATCATACTCTGGTCAAGACCGACCAAAGCCACTGTAATCAACAAACCCGATACAAATTGCTTGAAGAAATTCGATCCGGAATGCCAATCCCAGTCAAAGACCTTTGCGTAAGGATGATGTGCAATTGTACTTACCATTTCCGAAACCGAAAGTCCTAAAGATTTTTTAATTGTGTAGATTGAAATGATGATCACCGAAATCAGAAACAACGATTGCAAGGCATCTGTCCAGACAATTGTCTTGATCCCCGATTTGTTTGTATAGAGCCAGATCAGAATTAATACAACGATAATGGTTACAAAATACGGAATATGCAAAGCATCGAAGAAGGCGTACTGTAAAATTTTAATGGACAACAATAACCGAAGAGCTGCCCCAAAAGACTGCGAAACAAGGAAAAACAACGACCCTGTTTTATAAGTCACATTGCCGAAGCGGATATTCAGGTAAGTATAAATCGAAACCAGTTTCAGCTTGTAATAGATGGGGGTCAATACAAATGCGATAAACAGGTAACCAACGATGGTTCCAAGTATAAACTGGAAATAATAGAGATTGTTATTCCCGACATTCCCAGGAATCGACACCAACGAAACAGCAGAAATCCCTGAACCAATCATCCCAAAAGCGACTAAAAACCATGGTGATTTCCGGTCGCCATCAAAAAATGTGGTATCATGCACATGCCGTGAAGCGATGTAAGAAATCAACATCAAAATCGAGAAATACGCAAGAATGATTAAGAATAAAAGAAGCGGACTCATCAGTTAGTTGTTTGTAACAAGAATACGGATACGCGAAAAGGTGCAAATTCACCTGATACCTGTGTCTATATTGATATTGAAAGTTGTTGTATCTATGTTGGATATTGAAATAGTTGTCGGAAGGTTACTTCCACCAACACCAATAGTTCTGGCCACTTCAAAGTCGATGATGTAATTGCCCGCAGGAAGTCCAAGCTGGTAATTTCCATCCAAAGTGGGATCAAGCATAGCCACTTTTGTTTTTTTATTTACTGTCCACACAACAGTTGCCCAGGCTTTATAAGTTTCCTTCGTCGGAATACAGGCAGAATCAGGCGGATCTTTCTCAACAGGACAAATCGGGCCAATCGAGATTTTACCTTTTAACACTCCATTCCCAGTATACAGATTCTTCTCTGTACAGGAGAAGAAAACAGGAAGGAGAATTGCATAAATAAAAAAGTATTTAAAAGCAGAATTGCCGATTGTCATTTCCAAAATCTTTGTTGATGGACTGCAACAAAGATATGAAAGTTTAAAAGTCAACTTTATTTGACTCCGAAATTATTACATCGTATCGTATCCGGGCAATTTTATCAAAGACTTTAAAAATAACCTCCATCGATCCGCTTTAAAACTCGCCTGATATGAGGCAATAGTTTTCTTTTAACTACTTTTAAAAAGTAATCACAAGAGGAAAATATGTTGATAATTGCGATGAATTTCATATTTATTGCCTGCGTCTTATACACTGTAGGCGTTTGGAGCGAAAAACTCCAGGGAAGACTAAAACCCTGGCATTTATTGGTATTCTGGCTCGGACTCATTTTCGATACAATCGGCACCGGAGCCATGACGATTATGGCAGGTTCCATCTTCCAGTTTAACTTTCATGGCATCACAGGAATGGCTGCTATCGTATTAATGCTTTTCCATTCTACGTGGGCTTCAGTTGTCTTGTATAAAAAGGATGAAATAAGGATACTACATTTTCATAAATTCAGTCTTGTTGTCTGGATCATCTGGTTGATTCCAATGATTACCGGAATGATTTATGGTTCATCGATGTAAATCTTTTGCAAATTCGATCAGCTCCACCGGAGCTCCATTGTGCTCGATCATTGCAACCCTGATCCCCTCGGCCGGATAATTTGGTGGTGTGAGTACCGTAAGATGATGCGCCGCCAATTCATGGTCGATATCGGCAACTTCAAATGCCAGGTGAGGAACTGTTTGAATTAACTGATCTATCGGGCTGTCGTTTTCAAAACGCATCCACTCAATTCCAAACGGACTTTCACTAAATCCGGAAACATAAAACCGGAATTGCGGTACATATTTTTCATCCGGCATAACACGATCGGTAGGAATTCCTAAATGATGATATTTCCATCCCCATTGCTCTATTGATTCAGGCAATTCATATTCAATTCTTGCTTTTTTCATAGATCGATTTTTATTTGTTGCACCCTCATTTCTCCATTGCCTTACGTTTCAGTTCAGGAGACATCTTCTCAATTGCATATCGAAATGCCGTTCGTGGCATTACAGCTTTCTTCGAAATCACATATTCAAAGATTTCCTTCTCGTGTGCCTGGCTTGACGCTTTTAACATCCATCCATAACCTTTCTGAACCATATCATCACTATCCATCAGTAAGATATCCGCTATTTCAATGATATCTTTCAAAAACTTTCCATGCCTGGCAGGAATAATTAACGATACTGCAGCGGCGCGTTTCATCCATCTGTTGGTTGATGTGGCCCAACGTTTTAATTCTGAAATAGATTCGGGATACATTTCCACCAATTCCCCCACCGTATGATTGCACAATGTATCGCACGATGCCCAGTTATCGACATAAGTGTCGATCCACCTTTCAAAGACAATTAAATCATCCGGTGTATATTTCTTACTGACTGCGTATGACCAATGACAAGCCACAAACGATTCTTCAATGATACCTGATTGCCATAATTCATTGCATAAATTAAAGATATCATCTTTTGGCAAGTTCTTTATCGCTTTAAAATGCTCTTTGCCAATATTAACGACTGTGGCACTCTTTATTCCATAACAACGGATCTCTTCCTTGAAAAAATGCTGACTGCTTTTCCGAAGCTGTTCATCACTGTTTGCAATCAGTTCCCTGCGGATTTCTTCAATGATTTGGCTCATATAGAATCTCTTTAAATAACTAATTTAATTGATATAGAATTGATCATCCTTCCATTTTGACGGATTGGTAATAATGTAATCAGATATCATTCGATAGGATTGTTCGCTACGAATAATGTTTTCATAAAAGCGCGTTTGCCATCCGAAATTGGGATTGATTTTATGCGATTCAAATGTTGTCCGTCCTTTATACCATCGCACAATCCGTGACAAATTATCATGCAACATCGGATTATTCTCACTTGTAATTCCCCCAATTAATTTTTGTGGTTTGATGGATTGTTGATTTTGAATGGTTGGGTCGTGTTGTACGATTGGATCAGGTTGTAGAGACGCGATTAATCGCGTCTCTACTAGTCCACTGGTCATATTGATTATTGAATTGATCGGTTTGTTATCCGTCGATTCAACAGATTCATTTTTAACCATCATCCCGATCCGTTTATCGATAATGATAATACCATGGACATGATTTGGCATCACAACGAACGAATCCAATTGGACATATGGGAAATGTTCCGGAATTTCCTTCCAGCACGATTGGGCAATTTCACCAATCGGGGATAGAATATTTTTTTGGTGTAAAGATGTTGCATGCAACGTCTCTACGGTTTTCAAAATCTCTGCGGTTTGCGATGCCCCTGCAATATTTCCAAAGTAACAGTCCCTTCCCTCAGTACAAATCGTTACAAAATAGGCCGCATTACGACCATAATCCCACCATGATGCACGGGCAGACGGAATACGGTATTTATCATGGAATCTATCAGACATTACTCGGTTTAATTTATGGTTTGATATCAATTACAGGATATTTCAACTATATATGTCCCTTTTGTCATTCAATGACTAAAGATAAATTGTTTTCAAATACAATTCTTCAATAATGGTAGATATATCCGGAAGAAAAGGTTTTGCATTGCTGAAAAATTTCAGGATAGCCAATTGAACTATTTTTATTTCACGCACAATTGTCCGAATGTATAAAAGATGGCTTTTAATCCGTCAAACAAATGTCAACGGTTCCAGAGAAAGAGTTTTGGTCCATCAAACAATTGTCAAAGGTTCCGTAAGAGAATTTTTTATATTCCGAACAATTGTCAATGAGTCCGGAAGAAGAGTTTTGGTCAGTCAAACAATTGTCAAGGGTTCTAAAAGAAAAACTCAGTGTGTTCAACTAAAGGGGAATCTGATTATTCCAAATAGTTTCAATAATTGTGAATACCTACTTTAGTGCGGCATTCACCGAATCCCTGATCTCCTGGTAATTCTTTTGCCGGTCTTTCACATGAATGTTCTTCACAAAGACGATTGCAGCATAATTGCGCTGAAGGTCTACCCACGGATAGGTTCCAAACAGTCCCGGACTGCAGACAACAGTGCTGTTACCAATCTCATCCTTTTCCAGTATCCATTCGCCCCATCCGTATTCGAAACCGGCTGCTTCATTGGGGGAATAAACAACCTTTGCACGAACTGTACGACTGATCTGCATCAGTTCAATGGTTTTTTCACTGATAATTTGTTTCCCGTTAAAAGTTCCTTTCTGAAGAATCATTTGCAGAAAGTTCATATAATCAGATGCGGTTGATGTTGCACCACCTGATGGATTAACCGCCTTTCCCATCTTAAACGTTGTATTTTTCATTGCAAGCGGTTTCGCAATCCGTTCCTGAAAAAGTGTTTCGAAATCCTGATGAGAGGCAACTTCAAGAATACGTCCCACGATGTTTAAACCGATATTTCCATAGCTGAACACTTCACCAGGTTTGCCCGACATTGGTTTTGCGGCAAAAAGGTTCATCTCTTCATCGAGCGAGGAAATCTTTCTCCGCTCAATCAGTGTCCGAAGTGTAATCTGCCCACTCTTAATTCCTGAAGTGTGACTCATGCATTGACCAATCGTGATATTTCCTTTGCCATACCGTGTAAATACGGGCAAATACTTCCCGATTGTATCCTTTGGGGAGATCTTTCCCTCATCAATAAACGTGGCAGCAAGCGCTGCAGTCAGCCATTTACTGCAACTTGCAATCATTTCCGGCGTTTTGCGTGTATAATTACCCAGATTCTCAACAAATACAAGATAGTTATCCTTAAATATCAGCATACATACATTCCCGCCAAGCACCTTCTTCTTCGATTCGAGTACACGTGTTACACGATCGAACTGATCCTGTCCCGCAACTGCATTACTCAGCAACAGATTGAGGGA
>Ga0209484_10000312_pt1 | contig 10956 bp, 11 predicted proteins | sample NGEPer16B_FD_185493 | JGI IMG/M metagenome (GOLD analysis project Ga0209484, IMG submission 185493) | Arctic peat soil microbial communities from the Barrow Environmental Observatory site, Barrow, Alaska, USA - NGEE Permafrost159B-16B... | ecosystem: Environmental > Terrestrial > Soil >... | reverse complement strand
CCTCTGCCAACTGCTGTGGTCTCGCGGACCGCGCCGGGGTCATCGCCCACCGCCTGCAGCCGCGAGACCACAGCAGTTGGCAGAGGCGTCCCGGACATCTTGGCCATCCGGCTTACCTGCGAGAAGCTCGTCACCGGCATGAGCCCCGGGATGATCGGCAGGTCGCGTCCGCGGGCGACGACCCGGTCGCGAAGCCGCACATAGCTGTCGGCGTCAAAGACGAACTGGGTGACCGCGAACTCCGCCCCGGCGTCGGCCTTGCGCACGAGCACGTCAGCGTCCTGGTCGAGACTGGAGGACTCAGGATGCCTGTCGGGGAACGCAGCGACGCCGACGGTGAAGTTGCCCAGCGACCGGATCAGGGCGACGAGCTCGTCCGCATGGCTGAGGCCCTCTGCGTGGGGGATCCATGGGGTACCGGGGCCACCGGGCGGGTCTCCGCGCAGAGCCAGCACGTTGCGGACCCCCGCATCGGCGTACTCCCCCACAACCTGACGCAGCTCGGCCACCGATGACCCGACGCAGGTTAGATGAGCCATCGGCGTCAGGGTGGTCTCGAGTGCGATCCTGCCCGTCACCCGCACCGTGCGCTCACGGGTGGAACCACCAGCCCCATAAGTCACCGAGACGAACGTCGGACGGATACGCTCCAGATGACGAATCGCCTCCCAAAGCGTCTGCTCACCCGCGTCGTCCTTCGGCGGGAAGAACTCGAAGCTGTATGACGTTCCCTCCTGCTCGAGCATCCGCGGAATCGAGCGGGTCAAGTGCTCAGCCTGAGGCATCGTCGATGAGGTTCCGTGCGCCATACCGGCCAGACTATGCGACCGGGCAGCACGTAGGCTGAGTCAACTCAGCATCCGAGAGGACCGCTTGTCGAATCCACTGGACACCAGTGACCTGCGCGCACGCGTGCAGGTCGCTGTCGATGCCGAAATCTCCGCCCAGGCGCGGGTCCTCTCCGAGATCGGCGACGAGCTCACCCCGTTGGTGGCGGCGGTCGGTGCTCTGCTGCAGGGTGGAAAACGACTTCGGGCGGCATTCCTCTACTGGGGCTATCGCGCTGGCGGCGGGCCGGACAACGAGGCTGTCATCCGCGCCGCGACCGCGATGGAGTTCTTCCAGGCCGCGGCCCTGCTGCACGACGACGTCATGGACGACAGCGACACCCGGCGCGGGATGCCCGCGGCACACCGGCGTCTGGCCGATGAACATACGGCCGCTGGCTGGGCCGGCAGCGGCGACCGCTTCGGCGTCGCCGGGGCCATCCTGGGCGGAGACCTCTGCCTGATCTGGAGCGACGAACTCTTTGCGACGTCGGGGCTGCCCGCCAGCGAGCTCACTCGCGCCCGTCCGATCTTCGACCGGATGCGCACGCAGCTGATGGGGGGGCAGTTCCTCGACGTCCTGGAGTCCGCTCGCGGCTGGGACGATCTGAGCACCGATCAGCGAGTTGCCCGCGCCCGCAAAGTGATTCGATACAAGAGCGCCAAGTACACCATCGAGCACCCCCTGCTCATCGGAGCCGCAGCTGCCGATGTCAGCGCGCCCGACCGCGCCGCGCTCTCGACCTACGGACTGGACCTCGGCGAGGCCTTCCAGCTTCGAGACGACCTGCTGGGTGTCTTCGGAGACCCCGCGCATACGGGCAAACCGGCCGGTGACGACCTGCGTGAGGGCAAGCGCACGGTCCTGGTCGCCCTGACGTTGGACCAGGCAAACCCGAGCACAGCGGATTTGTTCGACAAGCTGCTCGGCGCGCCGGACCTGGACGAGCCCGGCATTGATGAGCTGCGTGCCATGATCACCGCCAGCGGTGCCCCCGAACGCGTCGAAAAGGTGATCCGTGACCTGAGCGCGTCGGCTCGCACGGCCCTTCACGCGGCCACGGGGCTGACCGAGCAGGGACGGGACGTATTGGACGCTCTCATCGACGTCTCGACCGCCCGCTCCACGTGAGCGGTCCAGCGACGACGCGTTCGGGTCCCGCCGCGACACCTGAGCACGTGGTGGTGATCGGCGCCGGCCTCGCGGGGCTGTCCGCCGCAATGCATCTGGCTGGGGCTGGCCGTCGGGTAACCGTCCTGGAGGCCGCGAGCACCCCCGGCGGCTGTGCGGCACGAGTCTGCCTGCCGGCATCGGGAACAGGGACCTACCACCTCGACACCGGGCCGACGGTCCTCACGATGCCGGACCTTCTTGCCGACTGCTTCGCGGCACTGGGCGAGTCACTGTCCGACTGGGTCACCCTGCGCCGCCTTGATCCTGCCTATCTGGCCCAGTTCGCTGACGGCACCGCACTGTCAATCACCAGTGATGTCGACGCGATGACGGACCGTATCCGTGATTTCAGCGGATCCCGGGGTCCTTCAGACGCCGACGGCTACCGGCGCTACGTCGAGTTCGTGACTCGCCTGTATCGCCTGCAGATGCGCGACTTCATCGACCGCAACTTCGACTCCCCGGTCGACCTGGTCGGCTCATCACTGGCCAAGCTCGTCGCCCTGCGCGGCTTCTCACGACTGGCTCCCACCGTCGCCCGCTACTTCCGCGACGAGCGGCTGCAACGGATCTTCAGCTTTCAGGCCATGTATGCCGGTGTCTCACCCGCCAGGGCACTGGCCATCTATGCGGTCATCTCCTACATGGACCTGGTCGAGGGCGTGTCCTATCCCGTGGGCGGGATGAATGCCCTGCCCACCGCGATGGAAGCAGCAGCACGCAAGGCCGGCGTCGAGTTCGTCTACGACACCCGGGTCACGACGACGACCTGGAGCGGCGATCGGGTCATCGGACTGCAGAGTCTGGACGGCCGCACCTGGGCTCCCGATGCCGTGGTCATGACCCTTGACCGGCCCGCCGCCCTCGAGGTCCTGGACCGGTCGGGTCCGCGCTCGCTGACGGGGCGTGCCGCCAGGACGCGATACTCACCGTCATGCGTGGTCCTTGCGGCAGGTGTGAAGGCCACCTGGCCCGATGCGGCACACCACACGATGCAATTCGGCCGCCCCTGGTCCCAGGTCTTCGATGACCTCGACGCCGGGCGGTTGATGCGCGACCCCTCCTTCATGATCTCGTTGCCGTCGGTCACCGACCCCGGGCTGGCACCGCCTGGCAGCAGCGCCGCATACGTGCTCTTCCCGGCACCAAACCTCGACCACGCCAAGCCGCTGAACTGGGCCAGGCTGCGTGGTCCCTACCGCGAGTCCATGCTCAACGCCGTGCAGGACGCTGGCTATCGGGGCTTCGGGGAGGCCATCGACGCCGAGCTGCTGATCACCCCCGCGGACTGGGCCGATCGCGGACTCGGGGCTGGCACGCCGTTCGCGGCCGCCCACACCATTGGCCAGACCGGCCCCTTCCGTTCCACCAATTGGCTCGGCGACAACGTCGTCTTCGCCGGCGCGAGCACCACACCCGGGGTTGGCGTGCCCATGGTACTGATCAGTGGACGCCTCGCCGCCGAACGCCTGACGGGCCGCGATCGGGCCTATCGCTCCCTGGCTTGGCGTTGAGCGACTTGGCGCCGGAACTGACTGCGGCCTACGAGCACTGCCGGCGGATTCACGCGGTTCACGGTCGCACCTTCTACCTGGCCACCCTCCTGCTGCCGCGCCACCGACGACCCGATGTGTGGGCTCTGTACGCCTTCGCCCGGGTGGCCGACGAGCTGGTGGACGCACCCACCAGTCCTGACCCTGCGACGTTGCTCGCCTGGCGCGACCAGGCCATGGTCACGATGCGATCCGCATCCCGACCTGACCCTGGGCAACCCGTGCTGAACGCGACGTGGCACACGATCCGCGCTGTCGGGCTCGAACCCGATCTGCTGCAGGAGTTCCTCGACTCGATGGTCATGGATCTGACGATTTCCCGTTACGCCACCTGGGAGGACCTTCGTGGCTACATGCGCGGCAGCGCAGCCGTCATCGGTGAGCTGATGGCGCCGCTGCTGGGGGCCAGGGGGCCCGACGCACTGGCCCGTGCGGCAGCACTGGGCGAGGCCTTCCAGCTGACCAACTTCATCCGCGATATCGGTGAGGACCATGGCCGGGGCCGGATCTATCTGCCGCAAGCAGACCTTGCGCGTTTCGGGGTCGACGAGGCCATGCTCGCCCGGGCTGTTCACACAGGGGTGCCGTCACAACAGGTGCGCTCCCTGGTCGCTTTCGAGGTACGCCGCGGCCTCGACCTCTATGTCATCGCCAAACCGGGACTGAGGATGGTCGACTCCCGCAGCAAGCCATGCCTGGAGCTGGCGTTCACGCTCTACCGGCGGATCCTGCATCGCGTGATCGACAACGACTTCAACGTGTTCGAGCGCCGTCTGGTCGTGCCGCCCTGGCAACGAATGGCCACGGCCGGACATGTGGCAGCCCGCGCGTCGAGCGCTGGACTTAGTGAGTCGATCGGATTCTCGCGCCGATCCACACCCAGGCGGCGCAGCTGAGCAGGACCAGCGCGAACCCGAAGGCCAGATCCTCGACCGGCGCATAGGCAAGGCGGCCGTCGCCGGCGAACACGATCCGCCCCGAACCCAAGATGGCGTCATCGCTGTATCTGACGATGCCGCGACCGGTCAGCCAGCCGTTGGTGATGAGCTGGAACACCACAATGATGGCGTATGCCGTCCACCAGACGCGTGAGCGCACCAGTGCCGTCCGCAAAACGATGAGGTCCGCAAGGATCGCCGCCAGCACGGCGACGGTGGCGGCGGCGGTGTAGGAGCTCATCTGGGGTTCATGGCGCGCGGCGCCGGGACCATACGACGGTCACTGCTTCGAAGGTCAGGATCCCGGCAAGGGGGATCACCACGAAGAATGCGTACTCCTCCAGAGGCAGTCCCCACAACCGCACGGCCAGCGTCTGAGCAGGGTCGAAACGCCACTGTCCCGCCGCGGTGGCCACCAGGTCCCAGGCAACGAAGAGCATGGCAACCGGGACGATCGCCAGGAACAGACGCAACGGCTGGCGAAGGACGCTCAAGCGGTAGTACCTGTGCAGAGGCAGGGTCCCGATCAGAACGAAAGCCAGCATCGCGGCATACGAGGCGTGCTTCCAGCCGGCCCCCACGATCAGTTGGCTGTCACGATCAGTAGGCCGCTTCCATGGCGCGGCGGCGTACCTCGGTCTTGAAACCGGCCAGGAGCGCGTCCATGGGAGCACCCTGAACCGGAAGGGTCTCATCGGGGGTGAACAGCCATCTCAGAATCTGTGCATCGCTCATCCGGCTGTCGCCAAGAACCGTGAACGTGCCGGGGAGCTCGGGCAACGGCCCCTCCTCGTTGAAGAATTTGGACGGCACCGACATCACGTTGCGGGGGCCGATCCTCACCCCGAGGACCTGTCGGTCCTCGATCATCTGCCGAACGTCGCTGAGTCGTAGTCCCATCCGTTCACCGATGTCAGGGACGGTGAGCCAGTCCCCCACGAGCTTTTCGAGGTCGTCATCGGCGGGCGCGTCCGCATTGATGTCATTAGCCACGGCTCAAGACTGTCACGCTCTGGGCACGGGGCAAATCACGTGGATGCACGAGCTTGGGCAGGGCCCGCCAAGATGACCTCGCACACTCTCGCGATGGCCCTGCGGCGAGAGCCCGCAGAGTTCCGTAGACTCGCCACGTGTCTTCCCCGGCTCCCTTCTCCCTCATCGGTCGCGTCCTCGACGGGCGCTATCGCATACTCTCGCACCTGGCCGATGGCGGGATGGCGACTGTCTACATCGCCATGGACCAACGCCTCGACCGCCAGGTCGCGCTCAAAGTCATGCGCGCCGACCTTGCCAAGGATGAGTCCTTCGTCGAGAGGTTCCGCCGCGAGGCTCGCTCCGCGGCGAAGCTGAGCCACCCCAATGTCGTTGCGGTCTACGACCAAGGCGAGGACGACGGCCAGGTGTTTCTCGCCATGGAGCTGGTCAACGGTCTGACTCTGCGACAGGTCATGCATTCCGAGGGGCCATTGACCCCGCGGGCTGCTCTGGACATCTTCGATCCTGTTCTGCAAGCACTCGGGGCAGCACACAGTGCCGGCCTGATCCACCGCGACGTCAAGCCCGAGAACGTCATCCTGCGCGATGACGGCACCGTCAAAGTCGCCGACTTCGGCTTGGCCCGGGCCATCGCCACAACCACCTCGACCGCCCAGACCGGTCTCCTTCTGGGCACCGTCGCCTACCTTTCGCCAGAACAGGTCGAACGCGGGATCGCCGATGCCCGCAGTGACGTCTACGCCGCCGGCCTGCTCCTGTTCGAGATGCTCACCGGGTCCAAGGCCTTCATCGGTGACTCGCCGATCCACATCGCCTACCAACACGTTCACAGCGAAGTGCCCCTGCCCTCGAGCCGGGTCGACCCGGTGCCTGCCGGGCTAGATCACCTCGTCACGCGGGCCAGCGCACGCGACCCGGACCAACGCCCGCGGGATGCCAACGAGCTGCTTGCGGAGATGCGTCGGTCGCGTCAGGAGCTGTCCCCCACAGAGCTGGACCAACAACCCAGGGCCTTCGGCGCCGGCGCCAACCCGACGATGGCCCTTTCCCGAACCGCGGTGGTTCCTCAGGGCATGTTGTCCGGCGGCGCTGGAGTCAGCCCGCCGGCCGGTCGCTGGACTCTGCCCCACATCGCATCCTGGTGGGGGCGCAGCTGGTCATGGCGGGGACGCAACTGGCCGGTTGCCCTGATCGTACTTGTCCTGGTCGTGGCAGCGGCGCTCCTGTTCTTCTTCACCGCGGGCCCAGGCGCCATGACCTCGGTGCCCAAGGTCGTCGGTTCGACCAGCCTGCTCGCCGAGAGGGCGCTGACCCGGGCTCACCTCGACGCCAGGGTGGTCAGCTCGTTCGACGAGACCGTCAAGGCTGGAGTGGTCCTGCTCGGAGACCCACCTGCCGGGCGCCAGGTCCGAAGGGGAACCACGGTCACTTTGACCGTTTCACAAGGGCCAGAACGATATGCCGTGCCCCAGCTCATCGGACGTACCCAGGCCGACGCAGAGCAACGGGTGACCGACGCCCGGCTAACCGTCGGCACGGTCAGCATGGCATTCAACGAAACCGTCCCCCAGGGCCAGGTCATCTCGACGTCGCCGGCCGCCAACACCTCCGTCAAGCGGGCGTCGCCGATCGCGCTGGTCATCAGCCAGGGCCGTCAGCCGATCCAGCTCGCGGACTGGACCGGCCAACCCGTCGACCAGGCCGTGAAGGCCCTGACGCAGGCCAAGCTCAAGATCGACGCCACCAAGCGGGCCTGGAGCGACACCGTACCCAAGGGAGCGGTGGTCAGCCAGTCCCCGGCTGCCGGCACCCTCTACAGGGGGGATCTGGTCACCCTGGTCGTCTCCAAAGGTCCCAAACTCGTGGCAGTCCCCTATGTCATCGGCCAGCAGGAACGCACTGCAAGGGCGATGCTCGAGCAACTGGGCTTCACGGTGAAGATCGAGCGGGCGTTCGGTGGGTTCTTCGGAACGGTCAGGCTCCAGTCGGTCGACGCGGGAACCAAGGCACCCCAGGGCTCGACCATCACGCTGACCGTGATCTGAGGTCCATCACTGGTGACCGCGGCCCGCTCGCGCCATGTCGCGACGCTGCTCCTGGTAGGTCTCACCGCGATCTGGGGTTCGACTTTCTTCCTGATCCGCAACGTGGTCCTGCAGATGTCCCCAGCTGACTTCCTCGCGGTCCGTTTCACCATCGCAGCGGTGGCCGTGCTGGCAGTGTTCTGGCGACAGCTTCTGGCCCTGACCAAACGCGAGATCCAGGTTGGGGTTGGCCTGGGGGTGGTGTATGCCGTCGCCCAGTTCATGCAGACAGTCGGTCTGGAGCACACCGAGGCCACCCGCTCGGGCTTCATCACCGGCACTTACGTGGTACTGACCCCCATCCTCACCGCGGTCCTGCTGCGCGAGCCCATCCCCCGGTCAACCTGGTTTGCGGTTCTCATGGCCACGGCCGGGCTGGTGACATTGTCCCTGAACGGCTTCGGGTTCGGTTTCGGTTTCGGCGAGAGCGTAACCCTGTTCGCGGCCGTCCTCTACGCGCTGCACATCATCGGTCTCGGGCGATACTCCTCAGCGGCAAGCGCCGCCGGCCTGTCCGCAGTCCAACTGATCGTGATCGCCGTGGTGTCCCTGATGGCTGCGTCCCCCGGCGGCATCGAGCTCCCCAACAGCGCAGGCGCGTGGGCGTCGGTGCTCTACATGGCCCTGATGGCCGGCGCCGTGGCCATCTGGGCACAGACCTGGCTTCAGGTGCCTCTACATGTATATAATAGTGACCATGAAGCAAACGTCAACCCCTCGGGCCGCTCTCTATGGCCGTGTATCCCAGGATCACCGCGCCGGCCGGTCGGTTGCCGAGCAGGAGACCGAGTCTCGCGCCGCCTGCATGCTCAACGGTTGGAAGCTCTCCGCGACCTACACCGACAACGACGTGTCAGCGAGCAGGTTCACTACGGCAGTGCGTGCCGAGTGGACCAAACTGGTGGCCGATCTCGACGCGGGCAAGTTCGATGTGCTGGTCCTCTGGGAGCCTTCGCGCGGATCTCGTGAGCTAATGACGTGGGCGGCACTGCTGGACGCCTGCCGCCGCCGCAAGGTCCTCGTGCATGTCACCAGCCACCAGCACACTTACGACCTGTCTAAGCCGCGGGACTGGCGCTCGCTCGCAGAGGATGGTGTGGACTCCGCGTATGAGTCCGAGAAGGCATCCCAGCGCATCCGCCGGTCGATGACCGCGAGCGCCGTCGCTGGTCGCCCGCACGGGCGCGCACCATATGGTTACGTCCGCCGCTACGATCCGGCGACCAAGGCGCTCGTCGCCCAGGAGATAGACCCGCAGACCGCTCCCGTTGTGCGTGAGATCTTCCGCAGACTGGCCGCCGCTGAACCGGTCAGCGTCGTCACGAAAGACTTGAACGACCGCGGCATCCCCCCACCGATCAGCAAGCAGTGGTATCGCCAGAACATCCGCAAGCTCGCACTGAACCACGCCTACATCGCACAACGGGACTACCACGGCGAGATCCACAACGGCGACTGGCCGGCGCTGGTCAAAGCCGAAGATTGGTACGCCGCACGGCGGATCCTGCTCGACCCCAAGCGCACCATGACGAAATCCCGGCCAGGACGGTTCAAGTACCTGCTTTCATACATCGTCCGCTGTGGTGTGTGCGACGAGCCGTGCCAGGCCGTTCAGCGCAGTGACAGGCCCGCCGCGTACTACTTCTGCCCTAAGAGCCACATCTCGGCGGGGGTCGAATGGCTCGACTCGATCATCACGCCGCTGGTCCTGGCGCGCCTTGACGACAAGGAACTGATGGCCCAGTTGTCAGGTGGCGACGATGAGGCAGTCGTGGCCGCCCGAACCGAGGCCGCCGAATTGCAGGAACGCCTCGATGGGTTCAGGGATGCCGCCGCATCAGGGGAACTCACAGCGGCCTCTCTGGCGCACGTTGAGGCCCGTCTGCTGGTCAGCATCGAAACCGCGAAGCGCAAGGCCACCAGTGACGCCGTACCGTCCGTACTGCGCGGCGTGGCTGGTGCCGACGACATCGCCCAGCGGTGGGAGCGGCTGAGCATCGCAGGTCGCCGCCAGATCGTCTCGACGTTGATCGAGGTCAAGCTCAACCCATCCCGCACGCGTGGCCCGGCCGCCAGCGGCGACTACGACCGGGTCCGGATTGAGTGGAGGCAGTCATGAGCGACCGGATTCGCCGTATCGTGATCGTCTGCGAGCGGTGCGGTGACAAGCCTCTGACTGAACTGCTCGATCAAAGTGAGTTGGGCAAGGCGGCCGACTGGCGTCACTTCCCACCCGCGCCTTGGGGGCACGGCAAGATTGGCGAGCCCGGTGGCATCGCCAGGTGGTACCAGGAGCCGACCCCTGAGCAACGGCTAGAGCGTTCCCACACGGACCCCGTCTCGGGAAGCCTTCACTTGATCTGCAACATGTGTGGCAACAGGGAGACCTTCACGCGCAACAAGTGGGAGGCCATCGCGGCATCGCTCGCCGCGGCTGGGCAGACACTTGTCAGCATCGCGGGGTTTCGCGCCATCGCACAGCGCTCGGCAACCACGACGCGCCGAAGTGGGAGACACCTCCGCGGCTAGCCGTTGGTGCTGCTAGCCGTTGGTGCTGCTATAGTTACTGAGCAGTAGGGCCTGCCGGTTAGGGATTGCCGGAGAATCAGTCCACTTGAGTAGATCGAAGGTCGATCGAGGAAAAGCGGGCAAGTTCTCCACCCCCGGAGGCCCTCGGTGAGTTTCACGCACGAACGCGCCCGCGTCGCATCCCTAACCCGATCCCGCACTGCTGACGATCCTGAGCTTGTCGCAGCCCGCCGCAACATGCGGACCGAGCGCCTGGCCGACTACATCGCCAAGGTCGTGGCCGCCGCACCGCCGCTGACCCCAGCCCAGCGCGACCGGCTCGCCCTGCTGCTCAAGGGTGGCGATCAGGTTGCCTGACAACAGAAACAGCGCCGCGGGCAACGGCGCTGAATCGCAGGACATCAAGGCGGGCAGCCTCTTGGTATCCAGCCTACCTGCTGGCCCGGACATCGTGCTTCCAGCGCGCCGGCGGCGCGACCAGGTCAAGCTGTTGCTGACCGCGATGACCAAGCAGACCAACGGGGTCGGCAACATCCTGGAGGAGGCCCAAACCAAGGGGGACCACCTCACCCTCGGCTACGAGTCCTGGCCCAAGTACATCGTCGGCGAGTATGCCGGCGAGTTGGCCGATCTGAACCGGGCACAGCGTCGTGAAGTCGTCGGTTCGCTGACCGCGATCGGGATGTCGACTCGGGCGGTCGCGCAAGTCGTTGGCACCTCGCACAAGACCGTCGTGAAGGACTTGCAGGTGCAGGTGGTACCCGAGGTACCACCTGCACGTGAAGACGATGCTGATCGTCTGGGTCACGAAGACCACGTCGATCGTCGGATCACCGGCCGGGACGGCAAGTCCTA
>Ga0209484_10000302_pt1 | contig 11214 bp, 9 predicted proteins | sample NGEPer16B_FD_185493 | JGI IMG/M metagenome (GOLD analysis project Ga0209484, IMG submission 185493) | Arctic peat soil microbial communities from the Barrow Environmental Observatory site, Barrow, Alaska, USA - NGEE Permafrost159B-16B... | ecosystem: Environmental > Terrestrial > Soil > Wetlands... | reverse complement strand
GAGGCCGTGATGTCTGACAGCGGTGTGCTGCCGAAGTACGGCACGAAGTGGTTCCGCAAGTACGAGAGGTACCCCGCGCGCGTGGTGACTTCGAGGTGACGCGACGGCAGCCACACCTCCATGGCGTCGACGCGGGCCCGACCCTGGGTGCCGAGCACGAGCCGGCGGAAGCGCTCACCACGTGGATCCACCTGTTCACGGAGCTGCTCGCGAGCAAACGCGGCCTCGCCTCAGCACTGCACTCGGGCGATCCGGCCTTCTCGGGGCTCCCTGGCTACTTCCTGCAGCGACCCGGCCCCACCCTGGCGGCACTGCTCGAGGCCGCAGTGGCCGACGGCGCGATTCGCGATGACGTCAGCGCCGAGGATCTCCTGCACGCCATCACCCAGCTGTGCCAGCCCGTGCCCGGGCGAGCGCCCGAACACAACGAGCGCATCGTCGCCGTCCTTCTCGACGGCATGCGCTCCCCCGCGCACTGACGTCCGCACGCTCTGGGCGCCCGACAGAGTCCGAACGCGCTCCCGGTCACCTACGCACGCGGCACCCGCACCCGGTGTCCTCACATAGAGCCGCGTGGGCCCGCCCGTTGCCGGGCGGACCCACGCGGTTGGGTGCGCGGGGCTAGCCGACGCTCACTGCGCGAGGAGCCACTTCAGGATTGACGAGTCCGCGTACGTCGGGGCCGCGGCCAGGTGCTGGTCCGGCTCGTAGAACGCCGAGAGCGGGTACTCGGTGTACTTGACCAGCTTCGAGGCCTGGGCCGGTGTCTTGCCGAGCGTGATGTAGGCGTTCCAGATCCGGTTGAAGGACGTCTGCCCGGTGGTCGCCACGTTGAGCAGGTGGTCGCCCGTGCCGTGCGTGATCCAGATCGGGGTGGCCGACGCCGCGATGGCGTTCGCCTGGGTCTGGCTCGCGGCGAAGCCGCCGGTGAGGAGCACGCCGTCGAACAGCCCCGGGTAGGTCGCGAGGGCGGCCCAGGCCAGCGTCGACCCGTAGGAGACGGTCGAGGCGTAGATGCGGTCGGTGTCGACGGAGTACTGGGTGGTGAACCAGTTCACCAGCTCCACCATCAGGTTGGCCTGCGTCGCGGAGGTGCCGACCCGCCGGTTCTGCACGGCGAGCACGATGACGTCCTCGTCGGTGTCCGTCCACTCCTCCTGCAGCCACGCGACCGCGGGGATGTCAGACGCCACCTGGACGCCTTCGTTGTTACCCGTGGCGTTCTCGAGGAAGCCCTGGCCCTGGCCGGGCAGGATCACGACGACCGGGTACTTCTTGCTCGGGTCGTAGTCCGCCGGCAGCCAGTAGGCGTACGGGACGTCCGTTCCCGACGTCGTCATGTACCGCTCGTACACGAAGTCGTCGTACAGGAGGTTCACCGCAGGCTGCGTGGGCACGTACTCAGTGCTGGAACCCTCGGCGATCGTGGCGCCGAGGCCCTGCCCGTTTCCGGGCTGAGCGTGGATGGCCTCGTTCTGGATCACCCGTGTCTGCAGGTCAGGGTTGACCTTGACGCCACCGTTCCAGGCGATCACCGTGCTGCCGCCGGGGTCCATCGGGTTGAGCTCGATGATCACGTACTTGCCCGTGTCGGACTGCTGGTCCTCCTCAAGCGATGGCGTGTCGTTCGTGTAGATCGCCGTGATCGTTCGGTCGGCCCGCTTGGTCGGGTCGGTCAGGTCGGCGATCGGGTTGAAGCGGAAGTTGTACAGGCTGTCCGAGACGGTGAAGGACGCCAGGTCGAGCGTGCGTGGGTTGACGTCCGCTCCGTACTCGATTGCCACCGCGGTGACCTTCTGGCCGTAGGCCAGGATCTCGGTGATCGGGATGACGTTTTGGATTCCTTGCGGTGGAGCAGCGGCTCCGGCCGGTGACGATGCTGCAAGTAGGACTGCGCCGAGGGCGACCGTCGAGACGGCTGCCAGACGCTTGCGGTTGGACATGTCAATCCTCCCTCTGGGGCCCCAGGCGCCGTTGCCCGCGGGTACGACCCACGCGGAACGTAAGACCTCTCGCGCGCCATGTCAATAAATGAAAGTTTGAACTTTGCGCGCCATATTTACGACGGGACTGGCGGAAACTGGCGCCATCGGTGGCGCGGCCATCGATGTGTGTCAGGTGTTAGCGGCCCGTGCAGGGCAGGCGATCGCGTACATCACCGCAGGTGACGGGCGTCTCCGGTGGCGCCCCCGCCGCCACCCCGCTGACCTCCACGGCCCGTGGCTCGGCGAATCTCGGTCTGTGCCGGGCTGAGGTCGATCGTCGCCGGCGAGTAGCCGCACCCGACCTGGGGGCGCACCATCAGGGCATGAGTCAGACCAGCCCCAACGACCCTGAGCGCCCTTCACCTGAGACCGCTGGGCAGCCTGTCGCCCTCTCCGTGATGCTCGCCGTTCCGGATGCCCAGGCCGCCGCCCGCTGGTACCAGGACGCCCTCGGCGCAACGACGATGTGGGACCTCGGCTCCGTTGTCGGCCTTCGGATCGGCGCCGCCCCGTTGATCATCGGCGAGCCTGCGGCGAACGGATGGAGCACCCCGGGAGACGCCTCGACGACGACGGTACGGGTCGAGCTGTTCGCGCCAGACCCGGACTCCGTGCTGGCCAGGGCAGTCGGCGCGGGCGCCGTTTCCCACCACGACGTCAGTGATCACCGGATGCCGTGGGGCATCCACCGCCAGGGCGGTTTCGTTGACCCCTTCGGGCACGTCTGGTTCGTCGGCGACCACTCTCCGCTGCGCTGAGCTTCGATGCGCTGAGCTTCGCCGCGCTGAGCGCCGCCGCGCCGCGCCGGGCGGCCCGAACGCGGACGACGTCGGCTGGCCCCGATCGAGGCGTCAGCGGGTCTCGGCCAGCTGTGAGGATCCGCTGCTCGGGCGAAGGTCCGCGACGCGCGCGAAGAGGCCCTCGGACCGGCCGAGCGCCACGGCACCGACGAGCGGCGCCATCTCCCCAAGGGTCCCGACGAGGACCTGCGTGCCGCGGGCCATCGTCGGGGGCGCGTAGCGACGGATGGCGTCGCGGACCCCATCCGCTATCACGCCACTCGCGCCGCTGAGGCTGCCTTCGATGACGATCGCATCGGGGTCGATGTAGACCACGGCGTCGGCGAGACGCCGACCGAGCGCATACCCGAAGCCGAGGAGGGCCCGGACGACGTCGTGGTCGTCTTCGTCGGCGGCGCGGGCCACGTCTGCCAAGGTGAACGGCCGTCCGTGGGCCTCGGCCAGGGCAGCGAGCAGCGCCGGAATGCTGCGGCTGTGCCAGAAGCAGCCACGGGCGCCGCAGTGACAGAGGCGCCCGTCGTCGTCGGCGTGGAGGTGCCCGATCTCCCCGGCGAGACCCGAACGTCCGCGGTGGAGTCGGCCGTCGATGACCAGGCCGGCGCCCGTCCCGTGCGCGAGGCTCACGTGGAGCACGGTGTCCAGCCCCGCGCCGGCGCCGAGGACCGCCTCGCCGAGGGCCGCCAGGTTGGCGTCGTTCTCGCTGTGCACCGGGCAGCCCAGACGGTCGGCCAGGAGCTCGGTGGGAGAACCCCCGTCCCAGGTCCGGAATCGCCGCAGGTGCCCGCTCGCTGGCTGGTCGGCCTCGGTCCCCGACTGGCGCGTGAACCCTGAGGGCCCAGGCAGCCCGACGACTGCCATCGAGAGCTCGGAGGCTTGGACCGATGCATCAGCCAACGCCAGGTCCAGCTCAGTGAGCGCGCGACCGGCTCGTCGGCCGTCGACAGTCGCCTCGAGGGGCTCAGCCTCCCGCGCGCTCAGCACCTCCCCCTTCGTCGTCACCACGCCCACCACAGTGCCGTGTGCCGCAGCTACCACGACGGCCACGGGGCCTGGTGGAGCCGCGATCGACCAGCTGTGGGAAGGCCGGCCGCGACCCTGACGGCCCGGGCCCCGTTGCTCCACCTGACCGGCGTCCGCCAGGCGCCTGAGGGCGTCCACAACTGTGCTGCGGGGGAGGCCGGTGTGGGCGGTGAGGTCCGCCACCGTCAGCGGGCGCCCGTCAGCAAGCTGCGCGAAGACGGCGCGCGGGGCCGATCCCGGCACTGTAGAGGCAGAGCGCATGCTCGGGATCGTAGTCCGCTGACGATTAACGTCAATTCCGTTGTTAACAGCGTCTTCTCCGCTCGGTCTTCAATCTATTGACGGCCGAGCGGAGCATGCCTAGGGTTGCCCGCGTGTCGACCTCACCGACGAGGTTGCTCCGACCGCGGTTGCCCATCGATGAAGGGATGCCGATCTCCAGCCGCACCCCCTTGTGCCGACCGCCGGCCGGAGCGCCCCCTCCCCGGCCGGCGGTCGGCACAACTCCCGCACCCCCCACCGAGAAGGGCCAGCGATGACCGTTAGCAGACGAACCCTCAGCGCGGCGATCGCCATCGGGCTGGCCGCCATGGCCACCGCACCGGCAGCCGTGGCCGCCGACGGCAACCGCGGCCGGCCCGGCACCGGCATCACGAGTGTCACGGCGATCACACAGATCTTCACGTTCGGTCAGGAGGTCGCCGCCGTCGCCGTCGAGTACCCGGCCGTGGTGAACCCGCGCACCCTGGACCTGGGCACGTTCACCGTGTCGGACAGCATCTACAACTTCCGCTTCAGCCCGCTCGAGGACCTCGCGACACGCGCGGACCGCACGATCACGCGGGTGTACACGAACGACGAGGCGACCATCGACCCCGACGGCACGTCCGAGCCCGGGCGGTTCGTCATCATCGAGCTCGACCCCGCCGACGCCGGCGGCAACACGGTCATGCGGTCGACGTGCTCGGGCTTCCTCTGCTACGAGAAGATCAACCCCGACCTGCCCACGGAGGTCGTCCAGAACGAGGACGTCTACGCCCAGCCCGGCAACGGCCAAGGTCGCGGACGCGTGCTGGCCGAGGCCGGACCGACCAGCCACCCGCTGTCGGGCGAGACCGTCAACCTGCTCGCTGACGAGTTCCACTACGAGACCTACCTCCACGCGGGCATGGCGGTGCCGTACGCGTACCACCTCCCGGCCGACTACGACCCGGCGCGCGAGTACCCGCTCGTGGTCGTCCTGCCGGGCTGGGGCTCGGGCTACAACGGTGTCAACGAGGGCGTCCAGGTGGCCGTGGACATCAGCACGACAGCCTGGCTGCAGGAGGAGTGGACCGGCTCGGACGAGGACGTGATCGTGCTGTCGCCACAGACGCAGCGCGTCGGGACGGACGCGGAGTCGGCCGCGATGGTTGCCCTGCTGGACGAGTTCATGGGTCGGTTCAGCGTGGACGGCGGCCGGGTGTACGTGCAGACCTTCTCCTGGGGCTCGACCCTCGCCTGGGACGCCATGGCGGACCGCCCCGGCATCTTCGCGGGCGTCCTGATCGCCGCCGGCTTCCCGGTCAGCGCGGCGCAGGCGGCGCTGATCGCCCAGGACCTGACGCCGGTCTGGATCACACACGGCACGAACGACCCGGTCCTCCCGGTCACCTTCGGCCAGACGTCCGTGCAGGTGCTGCGCGACGCCTATGTCGCCGCCGGGCTGGATCCGGCAGCTGCCGCCGACCTGGTCCGCTACACCGAGTTCCCACCCGAGGCGTACGCGGTGCCGGACTACCACGCGGTGGTCGGACCCACCTACGAGACGCAGTCGATCCTGGCGTGGCTGTTGGCCCAGGGCGACTGACCAGCTGATCGCTCGGCACCGGCGCCGGCAGGGACAGCTGTCCCTGCCGGCGTCCGTTCGTGCGTGTGTCCGACAGTCGCGCCAGCCAGCCAGATGCGCGGCGACGTCCTACTGCGCAAAGACGACGGTGCCTGTCCCGTCGGTCACGGTGAAGGACCGGGTCGACAGGTCCGCGTCGAGCAGTGCCACGACGCCGTCCTTCTCCCAGCGGAGCGAGAGTCTGCCCTCCGGGGTGTGGGCGACCTCGAGCGCCGCGTCGAAGCCGAACGCCGCCGACGTGTTCCGGAAGCGCAGCAGGGTCAGCTGGTCCCGCACGACCGTCTCCTCCAGACGGGCCGCGACGTCCGCGGCCGTCAGGTTCGTCCGGTTGATCTCCTTGTGGCCGCCCTGCCCGGCGTTCCGCACCGCCTCATGGTCGTTCCGGCCGGCGAACAGGTCCAAGTACCACACCTGCGGCTTGCCGGGCATGAAGAGGTGGATGGCCCGGGCCAGCAGCATCGACCGCTCGTCCTCACCCAGCGCGCTGAAGTACGTGGCGTTGACCTGGTAGTAGAGCGCTCGCTGCCCGTGCAGGCTCTTCACGTGGCCACCCCGCGCCACGACCGTCTCGATGAGGCCGGTGATGCGCTCCTGCGGCACGAGACCATCCAGGTCGAGCAGCGGGATGCCGTCGTGGCAGCCGAGCATGGTGACCGTTCGCAGCCCCTTGTCCCGAACGTCGCGCGCCCACCGGGCGAGATCCTCCCCTGAGCGCCTCTCCAGTGCGTCGAGGACCAGTCCGGGGAGGAAGAAGTCGTACGTCAGGTATCCCTCGGCCGCGATTCGCTCGTGGGTCCGCTCCCGGTAGCTCGCGTGGATCTCCGGCAGGAGCGTCACGCCATACCGGTCCGCAAGCTCGCGGACCCCCTTCAGCAGGTCCCAGGTCTCCGGGTCGTTCAGGAAGTTCCGCTTGCCGGGAGACTTCGGCGCGTACGCGAACGCGTCCAGCCGGACGATCCGCGCGCCGTAGGCAGCGAGGGTGCGCAGGGTCCTGTCGTAGTACTCCCACACGAGCGGCGACCCGATGTTGACGTCCATCTGGCCCATGTAGCGCCGACGGGACGCCAGCAGCTCCAGGACTCCTTCGCGGAATCGCTCGAGGCGGCCGAGCGGGATCTCCTCGGGCGGTGTACCGGCGTCCAGCGCTCGGTTGACGACGTCTGCCAGCTCGTTCGCCGAGCCGTACTGGATGTCCAGCGCCGCCATGAGGTCCTGGACGTCGAGGCGTCCGAACCGGACCTCCTGGTAGAAGGTGTTCCAGTACGGGACGTCGCGGCCGTCCGGGAAGCGGACCATCAGGATCGGCAGCCCGGGCTTCCGGAAGAACATGTCCTCGATGAGCTCGGGCCGCGGCTGGATGTACCCACCGTCGGTCATCTCGCCACGGCCGTCCCAGAACCGGTTCCAGTCGACGAAGAAGTCGCGGTACGCCGACCCTTCGCCGTTCCTGACGACGTCCTGGAACTCCTTCGAGAGGACCGAGAGGTGGTTGACGACGAAGTCGAGCTTCAGGTCCAGGCCGAGCGAGCGGATCGCGTCCAGGTCCGCCTGGCTTGCATACATCTCGTTGAGGCCGTAGTCGATCACGGAGAAGCCGCGATCCAGGTCCGTGTTGAAGAGGCTGGGCAGGATGTAGAACGACCCGAAGGCGCCGGCGAGGTCCGGCCGTGCCACCAGGTCGACGATGTCGGCGAGCCGACCGCCCATGCTGTCCGGGTACGCGTTCAGCATCGGCCGGGCGTCGATCGGCGCGGCGTCAGACATGTGCCCCGCTCGCCGTCTGCGCCATCGCCCGGCGGTACTCGTCGTACGACATCGCGTCACCACCCTTGGACAGGATGATCCGCGCCTTCTTGGCCTGCGATGCCAGCAGCTCCTGCTCGATCTCCAGGACCGTCGCCGTGAACGGGCTGTCGGTCGCACCGTCGCGGTTCCGGGCTTTGCGGTGGGCCAGTGTCTCTGCAGGGGTGCTGTTCAGGAGCACGGGGATGTCGACTCCGTGCAGGAAGTCGCTCATGCCGTGCGTCCACTCGATGACGAGGACGTGCACTGAGGAGAAGTCGACCTGCTCGTACCAGAGGTCGGCCTCCGCGCGGCCCATCCTCTTCAGCCAGATGGCGTCAGCGCCGTTGCGGAACTGCCCGACGGCGTCCGACAGCTCCTCGAAGTCGATCTCCGCGGGGGTGCCGAGGTAGCCCCTGAGCGCCGTGCGGCCTGCCTGCTGATAGACGGTGAGCCATGGGTCGTCGGCCGCACGACCAGGATCGGCATCGGCCCCAGCAGCACCGAGCCGACGGAGCGCCAAGGCGCGTTCAGGCGTGTACTGCCCGCTCTCGACCACGCCGCGGAGACCGCCCTGCCGGAAGACCCGGAGCCGTTCTGCATCGTTGTGCGCGGGGATCCGCCGGGGGTAGTTGTCGCCGGAGAGCGTGTAGCAGCCGGCGCCCACGGCGCGGAGGTGGAAGGACAGCAGCGATGCGATCTCAGACTTGCCGACGCCCGAGCCGCCAGCCACCGCTACGACGGCGCGGCCGGCACCGCTCTCGCCGAGTGCGCTGAGCAGCTTCTCGACGAGCAGGGGGAAGAGCCTGGTGGCCTTCGCGATGTGCGAAGGGGCGATGCTGACCTGGTCACCCGGCATGTCGCCGTGCGGGATGTCCTCGGGAACGGGCGTCGGCGTCCACGGCAGGCATGCTCGCAGCGTCCGCGCCAAGTCGTCGGTCATCGCCCTGCGCCCTCGGGGGCAGGTACGGCTGTCGCTGTCGCGGCCGGAGCGGCTGCGCCCTCGGGAGCGGCTGCGGCCGCGGCCGAGCCGGTCGAGGATCACAGGAGCCGGGTCAGCCAGCGCAACCGCGCCTCCCGTGCGTCTCTGGACACCGCCGCTCCGGGTGCGAGGAAGTCGAACCCGTGGATTCCTCCGGGCCACACGTGGAGCTCAGCCTCGCCGCCGCACAGCCAGATCAGCCCCGCGTAGGCGATGGCCTCGTCGCGGAACGTCTCCGCCGAGCCGACGTCGATGAAGGTCGGCGGCAGCCCGCTGAGATCCGACGCACGCCCGGGCGCCGCGTAGATCGGCACCTCCGCGCTGCCGGCGAGGTCGGCGAGGTACGCCCCCCACGCGGTCGCGTTCGCCGATCGGTCCCAGGCGCCGTAGCCAGCCATCTGGACGGCCGACGCGCTGTCGTTGCGGTCGTCGAGCATCGGGAAGATGAGCATCTGCCCGGCGAGCGAGGGGCCTCCGCGATCCCGCGCGAGCAGCGCCGTGGCCGCTGCCAGGCCACCCCCGGCGCTGACGCCCTCGATGACCACCCGACCCGGGTCGAGTCCCAGCACGGCGGCGTTCTCGGCGAGCCAGACCAGCGCCCCGTAGCTGTCCTGGAGGGCAGCCGGGTACGGGTCCTCGGGTGCCAGGCGGTACTCGACGGAGGCGACGGCGCAGCCGGCCTGAGCTGCGAGCCCGACGGTGAAGACGACGTCGTCGTACACCGAACCCGCGACCATGCCACCGCCGTGGAGATGGACGATGAGCGGCAGCGGCCCGGGAGCCGACGCCGGCCGCAACAGCAGGACCGTCACGTCCGAGGAGCCATCCTCACTCGGGACCCGGTGGGTGGACATCGCGAAGCGGCCGTCGCCCGTGAGGGCTCCCGCGTCGGGTGGTACCGAGCGCAGGCGCAGCCCAGCGATCTGATCAGGCGCCAGCGTGGTGACGACCTGGTCGCGCTCTGCGCGCAGGACCGCCTCGACCTCCGGGTCGATGGGTGGGCGAACGGTCATCGGCTCATCCCTTGAGCGATCCCTGGAGGAGCGCCGAGACGAACCTGCGCTGGAAGATCAGGAACACGAGCAATGTCGGGGTGAGGATGAGCAAGGATCCGGCGCACAGCAGTGGGATGTCGGTGCCCCACTGCCCTTGGAAGGCGCCCAGGGCTCCGGCCATCGTGCGCTGGGTGGGGTCGTCGACGAGGACGACGGCGAGCAGGAACTGGTTCCAGGTCCACAGGAAGAGCAGGATCGCCAGCGAGGACAGCGCCGGCATCGACAGCGGGACGTGGATCCGCCAGAAGAGCTGCCACAGGTTCGCCCCGTCGATCCGGGCGGCCTCCGAGATGTCGTCCGGGATGTTGATGAAGTGCGCCCGCATCCAGAACACGGCGAACGGCATGAACAACCCGAGGAGCGGCAGGATGATCGCCCACCGGGTGTTCAGGAGCCCCAACCCACGCATCTGGTAGTAGAGCGGGATGATGATGCCCTCGAACGGCAGGGTCAGCCCGAGCAGGAACGCGATGAACACGGCCCGGCCCCCCGGTGGGCGAAGTTGTCCCAGAGCGAACCCGGCCAGCGTGGAGATGAGCAGGGCGACCGGGACCACGCCGATCTCGATGAGCACGCTCGACCAAAGAAGCTGACCCATCTCGGCGGCCTTGAACGCGTCGACGAAGTTGCCCCAGTGCGGCGTGTCCGGCCAGGAGAGCCCTGCTGGGTAGGTACCGGACTTGTGCAGCGCGGTCACGAACAGGCTGACGAACGGCATGATCGTGACGATCATGAGGATGATGAGAAGGATCTGGCCGAGCCACCTCTCTCGACGCGAGACGATCACGAGTCACCTTCCCGGTTGAGCCACTGCAACGGCAGGACGACGGCCAGGACGAGCGCCATCAGGGCAACGGCGAGGGCGGAGGCCTGTCCCACCTCGCGCTGGAAGAACGCCAGGTAGTAGATCTCCAGGCCGGGGACCAGAGTGCTGTTGCCCGGGCCGCCCTGGGTGGAGATGTAGACGATGTCGAAGCTCGCCAGGGCGGCGATGACCGTCACCGTGACGCAGACGACGACCTCCTGGCGCAGGCTCGGCAGCGTGATCGAGACGAACTCCCGGAGCGGGCCGGCGCCGTCGATGCGCGCCGCCTCATAGAGGCCGGGATCGATCTTGGTCATGCCGGCGAGCAGCAGGAGCATGCACAGCCCGAACAGGACCCAGGCGCCGATGACACCGACCGCGGGCAGGGCGGTGTCGAAGTCGCCCAGCCAGGCACGTGCGATGCCGTCCAGGCCGATCAACCGGAAGACCTGGTTGACCAGGCCGTTCGTCGACATCTGCCAGCTCCACATGATGCCCGCGGCGACCAGAGGGATGATCTGCGGCAGGAAGAGCACCGTCCGGGCGACGACCGCCAGCCTGCTCGTGGCGAAGCCGCGGATCGTGTTGGCCGTGAACAGGCCGAGGATCACCGGGACGAAGCTGAAGAAGATGATGAGCTCGAAGGCGTTGACGATCGAGCCGGACAGCTCGGGATCATGGAACAGCGCCACGTAGTTGGCCAGACCCACCCACGTCGAGGGGGTCACCCCGTCCCAGTCGTAGAACGAGTACTGAACCGTCTGGGCGATGGGTCGTACCACGAAGAGGAAGTACGTCAGTGCCGCCGGGGCCACGAGAGTCAACGCCAGGCCTCCCCGGCGGCACTGACGTACTTCCTCTTCGTGGTACGACCCATCGCCCAGACGGTTCAGTACT
>Ga0209484_10000301_pt1 | contig 11215 bp, 10 predicted proteins | sample NGEPer16B_FD_185493 | JGI IMG/M metagenome (GOLD analysis project Ga0209484, IMG submission 185493) | Arctic peat soil microbial communities from the Barrow Environmental Observatory site, Barrow, Alaska, USA - NGEE Permafrost159B-16B... | ecosystem: Environmental > Terrestrial > Soil >... | reverse complement strand
CGCTTCGGCTGCGGTGACGCGCAGGCCCCGAACGCCAGCACCCGCCAGTCCTCGGTGCCCGCGGCCTCCTGGAACTGCCGCGGCGAAATGTACTCGGTCATGCCGGTCAAATTACCATCGGTCGCCTGGTCGAGTCGATAGCCCGACGGCGGTATCGGCCCGGCCGCTCAGCCAGCAGGCCCGCCTGCGCGTCACCGCAGCCGAAGCGCTCCGCCGCGGCCTCAAGGCCCGGGAGAGCGCCGGCCCGTAAGCGATTGTCGACGGCGTCAACAACAAGACCCGACCGGACCCGTCAGGGCGCAGCTCCCGCCCGATAGGTTGCGGGCATGTCCGCGAGAGCCCCCCGACGCCTCTCACCATGGCGCCGGCTCGCTGCCCTGTTGCTGGACTACCTGGTCATCTTCGCCTGGATGACCGTGCTGGCCGTGGCGTCCCTGGCCGTGAACCTGACCATGGGCGACTCTCCCGATGTCCTGGGGGCGGTCGGTCCCTTCGGCGCCCAGGCGGTCTTCTCCACGCTGCTGACCCTTCCCGTTGGGCTCTACCTGTATCTCAACGAGTCGGGACCTGCTCAGGCGACGTGGGGAAAGCGCCGGATGGGGCTCGTCGTCCGGTCCTACGACGGTGCCCGACCAGGACGTGGTCAGATCGCGATCCGCACTGTCGTGAAGCTGCTTCCCTGGGAGATCTCGCACACGCTGATCTGGCAGATGCAGGCCGTCTTCCACCGGAGCGGCTACGAGGCGGAGATCCCGACCTGGATCTTCGTCGGGCTGGGCGCGGTCGACATCGCGATCCTGGTGTACCTGGGGACGAGCCTGTTCGGGCGCCAGCTCGGGCCCCACGACCGAGCCTCGCGGACGATCGTTGGCGATTCGAGCTCCGTCGACCTTGAAGATCCCGTCGGTGATCTGTGTCAACACATCATGATCCGCGGGGCTAACCCTTCTCGAGCAGCTCGCGCCGCAGGAAGGTGACCGTCCGGTCGAAGGCGAGCTCGCCGGCTGCCGGCAGATAGGGGCGTCGCGCGACGGCTCGGCGAACCAGTGGCCGGTCCCGGGGTAGCGATGCACCTCAAGGTCACGACCGGCCGTGCGGAGCGTCGAGGCGAGGGCCGCGATGCCCTCCCGGCTCAGGATGGGGCCGCCCGTCGTGCCGTAGTAGACGCCAGCCTGGCCATCGGATCACCGATCGCCGCTCCCAACACGTCGACCGCCGCGAGGGCAAAGGCGTCGGCCACGTCCTCCTCCAGCGATGTCGCGAGCCGATCGGCCTCCTCGATCGTCGTCGCCAGGCGCCCCTCGTACAGGTCAGGGACAACGACGGCGAAGCCGCCGTCAGCCAGCTGATCGGCGTACGCGACGACGTCGTCGTTCAAACCCCACCACGGGTGGAGGACGACGACGCCGGCCATCGGAGTGCCGGACGGGGCCGACAGATGAGGGACGTTGTCCGGTTGCCTACCGTGAGGTCCTGTCGTGTCATCGGCCGACGGGAACGCACTCCACCGACAGGTCCCGGCAGGTGCCGACCCAAGGCCCCAGCTGTCAACCGGCGCACGAGATGCCTCTCCCGACGGCGTGGTCGGGGCGGTTCACGGCGTCACGGGACCGGGCCATCCGCAATCCCGCGGCTCGATGACGGCCCTACCCCGTGGGCGACCCGCCCCGCAGGAAGTGCGCCACGGCGTCGGGCGTCAGCGGTCGGCTCAGGTAGAAGCCCTGCGCCTGGTCGCACCCGATCTCGGTGACGAGGTCGAGCTGCTCGCGCGTCTCGACACCCTCGACCACGGTCTCGGCGCCGATGGCCCGTGCGAGCTCGACGATGAACGCGAACATCGCCCGGTCACCTGGCAGGCGGCTGGTGAAGGACCGGTCGATCTTCAGCACGTCGACGGGCAGGTCCCGCAGATAGGCGAGTGAGCTGTAGCCGGTGCCGAAGTCGTCGACGGCGACGCTGACCCCCAGCTCCCGGAGCTCCGCGAGCCGGCGCAGGCTGGCCTCGACGTCCAGCATGAGCACGCTCTCGGTGATCTCGAGCCCGAGTGCCGAGGCGGGGAGCCCGACGTCGCTCAGCACCTCCGCGACGAGGTCGACACACCCGGCCTCGGCGAGCTGGAGAGCCGACATGTTGACCGCCACCGTCAGGGGCCGGCCGGTTCCGTCGCGCCACTGGCGGACCGCCGCGCACGCGGTTCGCAGCACGTGCTCGCCGAGGGTGTGGATGAGGCCGAGGTCCTCGGCCGTCGGGATGAACGCCATCGGCGGCACGTCGCCGTACCCGGGCCGGTGCCACCGCGCGAGCGCCTCCAGTCCCACCAGACCGTCGTGCGTTGCACCACCGTCCTGCACCGTTCCCAGACGGACGACTGGCTGGTAGGCCACGCCGATCTCACCGCGCTCGATCGCGCCCCGCAGGGCGCTGTGGAACTCGAACCGCTCGCTCGCACTCCGCCGCAGCCGCGCGTCGAAGACGGCCACCTGGTCGCGCCCGGCGTCCTTCGCCTGGTACATCGCAACGTCGGCCTCCCGGAGAACGTCCTCGACGTCCCGGTCGCCGGGCGTGCACACGGCCACCCCGACGGACATCGTCGACGTGATGAGCCGCTCCCCCACGCGGATGGGTTCGCGCATCACCGCGCAGACTCGCTCGCCGACGGACTTGGCCTCCTCGGCGTCCGTCAGCTCCGTGCACAGCAGCGCGAACTCGTCCCCACCAAGACGCGCAACGGTGTCGCCCCCGCGGACCACCCCGCTCAGCCGCTCACCGGATGTGCGCAGAAGGGCGTCACCGGCCGGGTGGCCGAAGGAGTCGTTGAGCATCTTGAACCGGTCGACGTCGCAGAACAGGACGGCCACCACGCCCCCTCCGCGCTCGGCCTGCGCAAGGGCGACCTCGAGCCGGTCGCTGAAGAGGGCGCGGTTGGGCAGGCCCGTCAGAGCGTCGTGAGTCGCCGAGCGGGACAGGGCGCGCGCCGCCTCGCGTTGCTCGGTGACGTCGATCACGACGCCGCCCACACCGAGCAGTCGCGGTCCGTAGCGCACCGGGAAGTAGCTCGAGGTCCAGACCCGCTCACCAGAGGTCAGCCCGATGTCGTCGACAGGCCGGCCGGACAGAAGCACGCGGTGCAGGTTGAGCGCCACGGCGGGTGTCAGGTCGGAGATCTCTGCCACCCGCCGTCCGAGGTGCTCGGCCACTGGGAGACCGGACAGCTCGGCCAGCGCGGTGTTCAGCCAGCGGTACCGCAGGTCGAGGTCCCAGTACCCGAGCCCGACCGGGGTGGCGTCGACGAACGTGCGAAGCAGGGCGAGCGCACTGTCCCGGTCGGCGACGGCGTCGCGGTACGCGGTGGCGGCCGCGTGCACGAACACCGCGATGACGGCGAGAGAGACCGCCCGCAGAAGGGCGACCGGGAGGGGTCCGTCTGCAGCGCCCAGCGGGACGAGCAAGAGGTAGGCGGCGGGCACGACGACGGCGACCAACCGGCTGATCTGCCGCGGCAGGACGAGCGGGTACACGGCGACGACGACGAAGTACCACAGCAGGATGTAGCCGCTGCCCTCCGCACGGATGGCCATCAGGACGAAGCCGAGCGTGATGATGACGCCCAGCCGCGCGGCCACTGTCCACGGAGCCCGCCAGCCCAGCAGGCCACCCACGCCCAGCACGACGAGCACCAGGGCCGCCCCGGCCATGGCGGGCACTGCCCGCTCCGTGGCCACCACCTGGACGGCGAGCCCGTGCCCGGCGAGCGCCAGACAGGCGAGGGGTTCGAGCAGCTGCAAGCGGCGGGGAACGCTCGCGCTGTGCAGCTCAGAGCCCACGCGCGGTCCGACGATGTCGCCCCCGAACCCCTTCGCGGACATGGCCTGAGGCTACCGGGCGGATGCGGGCGACTCCGGGCGCCTCGCCCTGTGGTTCACGGACGGACGAGATCAGAGCGAGAGGGCCGCCGCAACGCCATCCCACAGGTCGCCATAGGCCAGGGCGGGCACGCTGCGCGGGGCGAACGTGGCGATCGGGGCCCGCGCGACGCCCATCCGCTCGACCAGCGTGGAGTACGGCACCACCACCGGAATCACGTGCCTGGACTCCTGGGGCAACCGCTCGGCGAGGTCCCGGTGGATCGTCTTGCGGCGATCCACCATTGACAGGAAGCCGATGATCTTCGGGCGGCGGCGCTTGATGGCGGTGACCATCGCGCTCACCTGGTCAAGAGACCGCATCGCGAGCGGTGATGGCACCAGCGGCACGACGACGACGTCGGCGGCCGTGAGGATGCTGTCCGAGAGCAGGGACATCCCTGGCGGGCAGTCGAGGATCACCACGTCGTAGTGCTTGGCCAGCGAGGCGAGCATCTTCGCCAGCCGCCGCCCCGGGTTCTTGGTGGCGTCGAGCTCGAGATCCAGGGCGCGGTAGGAGTCGTGCGCCGGGATGACATCGAGCCGCTTGTCCGTTGTGCTGCGCACGACGTCGGCCAGGTCCGCCTTTCCGCTGACGAGGTCGTGCGCATCGACCTTGGCCTTCGGCTTGGCTTGCAGCAGGAACGTCGCCCCGCCCTGCGGGTCGAGGTCCCACAGCAGCGTCCGGTGCTTCCGGGAGGCGCTCCACGCGAGGTTGACGGCGGCGGAGGTCTTCCCGACCCCGCCCTTGACGCTGTACGCCGCGATGATCCTCACGCGTCTCCCCGATGCTGTTGGGCCGCGCCGAGTGTATCGACACCGCGGGGTGTGGCAGGCGCTCGATCCCGATCAGCGCAGGGGGTGGTCGGCCAGAGTCCTGCGCACCCGCGGCCAGAGCAGGGCGAAGCCATCCTTGTCCTCGCGCTCGCGGTCGACCTCGACGCCGTGCAGCAGACCGAGCGCGTACCCCGTGCGGCCGTCGATCTCGGGATGGGCCGCGAGCTCGCGCAGCGTCTGCTGCGCGACGGAGGAGTCGTGCAGGTCCCCGAGCAGGTCCGTCACCCCCACCAGGGCCTCTCCCCACCGGCGCGCGCGCTTGCCGAGGACGGGGGCGGTGGCGTCCGCGGCGTATCGAGCTCGCTTGGCCAGGATGCGCGCTCGGTGCCACTCCGCTGCGGAGCTGTCCGCCGACAGCCGCTCGACGGCCTTGGCCAGCTTGCGCGAGGCCTTCCGCACGAGTGGGGGGAAGGCGTCGCCGGCCGGCTCGTGCGCGGCGCTGGTGAACCGGGGGTCGCGGGCCGCCTCGACGAGGTCGGTGAGCAGCCGCAGGTGCCGCTCGCTGCGCAGCTCCGCGTCCGCAACCGCCCGGGCGGCCTCGAGGCGCTCACGCAACCACACGTCGATCACCCGGACGGCGTGCTCACGATCCTCCAGGGGCAGCAGGCCGGCATGCGTCTCCAGGCGTGCGAGGTGCACCTCGGTGTCGCGGAGGGTCGCCAGGGCCTCGGCGGCCGATCGCAGCTCCGCTCGCAGTGTCGTCGACCACTCGTCGTCGACGAGTGGGGCGAAGGTGCGCAACGCGCTGCGCAGGGTGCGCGCCGCGACGCGCATCTGGTGGACGGAGTCCGTCAGGTTCCGCCGCACGCGGACGTCCGCCAGGAGGAACGCCTGCACGTTCGTCGCCAGCACGCAGCGGATCGTCTCGCTTGCCGGGTCCTTGGCGCGGGGCCACGGCGGGACGCTGACATCGGGAGCGCCGCTCCCTCGGGGTCCGATGGCCTCGGTTGCCTTGCTCCTGATCCCCGGCGTGCCGCCGCTCGCGACGAGCGCAGCCGCGACCGTGTCGAGCACCGTCGTGGTGCTGCGGCTCGGACCGCTGCGCGCCTCGACCTCGATCTCGCGGAAGGAGCGGACGACGACGCCGTCCTCGACGACCTCCACCCGGTCGTCGACGAGCTCGGCGACCGGGACCCCGGTGCCGTCGAGGAGGGCGTACGGCGCTCGACGGGTGCGGACGGTGACGACGTGGACCATCGGCGCCTCCCGCACCAGAGCACGGACGAGGTCAGCGATCGCACTCGGCACGTGACCCACGTCGCCGGCGTCGAGCGGCAGGGCGATCTCGTCGCGGACCAGGGGCTCCTCGTCCGCGACCGGGAGCTTCAGGTGCCAGCCCTCGTCCGGACCGCCCTCCCGACGGCGAAGGGTCGCGCCCCAGCGGATCAGGCGAAGGTCGTGCGTGTCGTGGTAGGCGGCAACCATCGTGAAGGGCTCGCCGGCGACGACGTCGGTCACCCCAGGGACGATCCCACCAAGAGGCGGGAGCTCGAAGTCTGCGGGGACGCGGACCTTGCGCTCGACCTCACGGTGCGTGATGGGCGTGGTCAGCTCACCGGGGTCGAGGGTGCGGAAACCGGACACCCCCGGAATTCTAGGCGCGCGGGCCCCTCCCGCACACCGCCCCAGCCCTGAAGCCGGACCCGTTGACGGCGTCACCGGATGAGGTCGACGACCGGTCCCGACCGCAGCCACCGCCGACATCACCGCGGGTCACCGCGCTGACCCAGCGGGTCAGCACTCGTGCCGCCGACGATCCGCAGCGCCCGGCTGCGCGAGACCAGGACTGAGGGCGAGCCGTTGAAGCGTTCAAGGTGCGCCGCCGGCCGCACTCGTGGGAGCGGCAGGTGCCGGCGGGACGTCACCGTGCGCGGGGCCCTGGGATCGTGATGGTGGCGATCGTGCCGTTGCCGCCGGCGCGGTTCTCGATGGTCACCGTGCCGTGGTGCTCGGAGACGATGGCGTTACCTGCCGATGGCACCCGGGACGCGGTGGGTCTAGCGGGAGACCAACGAGGCGGGTGAGGAGCTTCGGTTCGTCGTGACCGTCACCAGTGCCACCAAGGAGACCGCCGCCGGGGCCACCCCCCTCGGCGAGACGTACGACTGACGGGAGCGCCGGTGCGCCCGGTCGACCGTCACGCGGGGAGGCAGAGCAGACCCGCCGCACCCATATGCAGGACGAGGGCACCTGCCACGGGCTTGCCGGACGGGGCCGACAGATGAAGGGATGATGTCCGGTTGCCGACGGTGAGGTCTTGTCGTGTCATAACCCCGACTGCGGCGACGAGGCACGTGCGGTACAGGAAGGTTCACCGACGCGAACGGCACCGTCGTCGCCGTCATGAAGCCGAGGAACGCGCCGAGTCGGTCCGCCCGGACCTCAGCGCCACGACCACCACGAGTGGCCAGAGCGCCTGGGCGCCGACGAGGGCTCGCTCGGCCAGGCCCGTCGCCGCCCCGCTGTCTGGGGTGAGACCCTGCAGCTCAGCAACGAAGAGCGCCAGCAGCCCCACCAAAGAGGTCGCCACACCAGCAGCGACCACCGGGCGGAGGACACCGGACCCCCCACGCACCCAGGCGCACGCAGGCCAGAGGGCGAGCGCCCCGAACCCGACAGCCGCCGCAGCCCCGTGGGCCCGCGGCCAGACGTCCACCGGCAGCGCAGCGACAACAACCGTCGCAGCGCCGCCGAGCGCGTGCAGAGCCCGCGCGGCGCGCGGGACAGGCCGCAGGCCCGCGGCCGTGACCAGATGAGCGATCCCGGTGCCCGCCAGCGCGGCCGACATGATCCACGGCGCGGTCGCCCCGGATGCAGCCAGCGCGCTGATCGTCTCGCCGACCGCATCGAATGACTGCTGCCGTGAGTCGGCGAGGATCCACCCACCGATCATCGAGACGGGCGCAGCCACAGCGGACACGAGGGCCCAACCGGGCACCCTGAGGCCAGTGCGCGCAGTCATCGATGGACCGTACACGACAGCGACCATTGGGGCGGCGTCTGCATCTGGCGACCGACGACAAGCTGGTGCCGATCCCGATTGGACGACCTGAGGATGTCCTCGGTGCAGGCGCTGCGAGGAGTCCTAGGACGGAGCCGTGACCGCGACTCCGTTGGATCGGGCCGCCTCTGCGAATCGATCGCCGTAGGTGACGATCCCGTCGAGATCCTCGCCGGGACCGTTGGCGACCCCCCGCGCGAGGTCGTCGGTGCAGATCCTTGTGCCCTTCGGAGCGAGGGGCCCTCCCACCTGCGCACCGGCAGAATGCTGGGGGCGCGGACATGGTGAACCGCGCAGGGCTCGCGGTTGGCGCCCTTGTGCGGCTCGATCACTTGGTGGCCAGGGCGCGTTCAGGCGCCGCGAATCGGGTCAGGCTCAGTGCCCCAGCGAGCACGAGCACGAAGCCGAAGATGGAGACGGCGGCACCGCCTTGTGCCGGCCGGTCCCCGCACAAGACCATCCCGAGCGCGGCCCCGACCGCGGTCTCGATCCCGACCATCGGAGCGATGGCGCCGACGACGGAGGCACGTTGCAGTGCCATCGCAGCCAGGAGCAGGCCGAGGATCCCGGCGCCGCCCATCGCCCACGCCGCCGGGTCGGCGAGCAGGACCTGAGGCGCATAGCCCCGCAAGACCCGTGCACCCAGGGCGAGGATCGCGAACGACAACCCGGCGAGCGCGCCGATCTCCACCCGGCTCAGCCGGGCCCGCAGCACGAGCACGGCCAGCACCGCGGTCACCGCGAGGCCTGAGGCTCGGCCCGCCTCGACAACGAAGAGCGGAAGCGTGCGCAGCGCGTAGAACGACAAGCGGCGTCGGTGTCGGGCTCGGCCTCGTGCTCGCGGCCCTTGGCGGGGCGATGTACCCGCTCGAGTTCTTCCCGGACACCCTGCGCACCGTCGCGCACGTGACCCCGCACGCCTGGGCCTCCGAGGCGCTCGCCGAGATCCAGCGGCACAACGGGACGCTCGTCGACATCCTGCCCCAGCTCGGCGTCCTGGCCAGCTTCGCGGCCGTGCTGCTACTGGTCGGGGCGTGGGCCCTGCACAGGAGCCTCGCCCGCGCCGTCTGAGCGGGCAAGCGTTCCCCCAGTCGTCACCGGCCCGACGGCGGGACGTCGCCTGGTCGACGCCGCCCCCTGGTTCGCTTTGATCGTGCGGGTTGCGATGATCACGGAGTCCTTCCTTCCGCGGGTCACCGGCCTGGCGTGGCCGATGGCGGGAACTGCCCGGTGACTTCGTACGGGTACGGCGCCGAGCCCGGCGTGCTCGCCATCGCGCACCGAGGAGGCGCCGCCCTCGGCCCGGAGAACACCCTGGACGCGTTCGAGCGGGTGCTCGCCCTGGGCTACCGCTATCTCGAGACCGACGCCCGGATGACCTCCGACGGGGTGTGTGTGGCGTTCCACGACCGCACCCTGCTGCGTCTCACAGGCTTGCGTGGACGGCTTGCTGATCTCACCTGGGAGGACGTGCGTCGGCTCCGCATCCACGGCACGGGAACCGTACCGCGCCTGGAGGATCTGCCCGTGACGTGGCCCGAGGCCAGGTGGGTCGTCGACATCAAGCAGCCGTCGGCACTGACCTCCCTGGTGCGCGTGGTGCGCCGGTCCGGAGCTGCGAACCGGGTGTGCCTCAGCGGTACCTGGGACCGGTGGCTCGACGACGCCCGCCGCGAGCTGGGCCCGCCGCTGAGCACGGCACTCGGCTGGCGCTCGATGGCGCAGCTGCTCGCGGGTCGGACCCCTGATCGGCACACGTCGGACTTCGTCCACCTGCCACTCAGGCTCGGCACCCGTCGCGTGCCGTCGGTACGGCTCGTGCAGCGCGCGCACGACCACGGGCTTCGGGTCGTGGTCTGGGGGGTCGAGAACGCCCGCGAGACCCACCGGCTCCTGGACGACGGGGTCGACGGCGTGATCACCAACCACACGGACCTCATCCGCGAGGCGCTCCTCGCACGTGGCTCATGGCACGTCCCCACCCCCGCTCGGGCGCGATGACGCGGTTCGGGCTGCGGCGTCGTCCGCACTGCGGACGACGCCGCGCGACCGCGACCGGACTGCGCGCCTCCGGACGTGTGAGGCCAGGTGCGGGTGGTGCCGAACGTGCTCCCTGTCGGTCGTGATCAACGGGCCAGGCCCGGACCGGATCCAGCTGGACACTCCGATCCGGCCGAGGTCGTGCAGGTGCCCGGACAACGACGCAGCTCGACCTCGGGCCGGTGGGCGGGGAGCCAGAGCGCCCGGGCCGCACCCATCGAGAAGCCGACCGCCGCGAGGCCGCGCCGCCCCATGACCTGCCGATCGGTGGAACACCGCACCCGTCACGAGTTACCGACACTGGCCGAAAGGTCCTGGACGAGTCACACCGCTGCTGACACGATCACTCAAGGCCGCGCCTCCGCCGGCCGACAACCATCTGGACGGCGAGCGCACTCGCCCGGATGCGGCGCAGCCGCGAGCCGGGCGGTGGCGGAGGCGGCTTTGGGCCGCATGTGCCGAGAACCCGAAGGAGATCGACTGATGGAGAAGTGGCGCAGCATGAGGAACATCACGATCATCCGCATCGCGGCGAGCGTCGGCACGCTCGGCGCCGTCGCCGCGCTGGCCGGTGCCTGCCTTAAGTGGATCTGACAAGGCCTACGGACGGCAGAGCCAGGGCACACGCCCTGGCTCTGCCGTCACCCCTCCATGCCTACATCGGCGCCCTCGGCGCCCTCGGCGCCGTGGGGATCGTCGTCGTGGCGATCAACACCGACTGGGCCAGAACCCTCACTGGGAACCTGCTGTGGTCCACCGCCTTCCTGGCAGTGGCCGCGGTCATCGGCGAGCTCAGGCCGCTGGCGATCCCCCGGTCCGACGAACCGACGGAAGCCGTCTCGACGTCGATGCCGTTCATCCTCGCGCTCATCCCCGTCTCCGGGATCGGTGTCGCGTTGGTCGTCCAGCTCACGGCCAGCCTGGCGGACGACATCACCAAGCGTCGTGGGCTGGCGAAGTCGACGTTCAACGCCAGCCAGTACGCCCTGAGCGTCTTGACGGCCGGGGCGGTCTTCACCGGCCTGGCCGGGGTGCCGACCTTCGGTGGATCCGTCCCCATCGACGCGCACCTTCTCGGTCCGTTCCTCGCCGGCGGGCTGGGCACGCTCGTCGTCAACCGTGTGCTCGTCGCCGCCGTCGTGTCGCTGGCGACGAAGCAGCGGTTGTCGCACATTCTGCGCGAGGACCTTTTCTGGTCCGCTGCGGCGCAGGCCGTCCTGCTCGCGATCGGTGCCGTCGGGGCAGCCGTCGCGGACGACGGCGTCATCTTCCTGGTGCTGCTCTCCCTTCCCGTAGGTGCCATCTACCTGACCACGGCCGCCTCCTTCCGGCATGCGTACCAGGCCTCCCACGACACCCTCACCGGACTGGGCAACCGCGATCTGCTCCAGACCGACCTCAACAACGCACTCGCCGCATCCGCCGACCCCACCAC
>Ga0209484_10000298_pt1 | contig 11289 bp, 25 predicted proteins | sample NGEPer16B_FD_185493 | JGI IMG/M metagenome (GOLD analysis project Ga0209484, IMG submission 185493) | Arctic peat soil microbial communities from the Barrow Environmental Observatory site, Barrow, Alaska, USA - NGEE Permafrost159B-16B... | ecosystem: Environmental > Terrestrial > Soil >... | reverse complement strand
TCTAAAAAATTATCCATTCTTTACCTCTCATTTCGGCCTTACAACCCGGTAGGCATCAACGATCTTACGCATCCGATCCGTAGTCTTTTGATATTTGGATTCGTAAAACTCAACATCCTCAGCTATGAGGGCGATAAACTCGTCCCGGGCATCCGGTTCGTTATGGTTTACCCGGGAATCAAGTTCAGTCTTAAGCCGTTCGGTTTCCTGCTCCAGTGCCAGGACATAATCGGACAGGTTGTTAATCATGTCAATCATGCTCATTGGTATCACCTGCCTTTAATGCAGATTCTGCGGCTTCTTTGGAGAGGAAAACTGATTTTTTAAAATTGTCATATTGATAATCAGCTATTCTATCGTCGGTTGAATATAATCGTATAATCGACACGCCATTTTCATTAATAGTGAACTCCGTAACACGAGCTTCAACGATTCCTCTTCCAGTAAATGCGTAAACCGTATCACCCACCTTGCACGGCAACTCCACCAACCGTCCGTCCTTCTCAGCCACGCCGGAATTAAGCGAGAGGGCTTTTTCGCCGCTTTGAATACATTCCGTATACAAATCTTTAAGGCTATCACCAGTGCGCCAGTCTGTAGGTGTTTCGGCAAAGTGGGCCAGTAACTTCCATTGGTTTAATGCTTCTATAGCCACCACGTTGTCCGCTCTCAGGGCGGCGTTCTCGGCTTCGAGTGGTTTTATTCTATCCGCCACCCATGATTCTGTTAGTATTTTGATATGAAATTCCAGTTCCTCCACCTGGTCATTGGCCTGCTGGAGTTTTATTTCAAATTCACCAACACATTTAATACAGTTTAATTCGTGGCAAGTTTTGCAGTTATCCATCGCTATTCCTCCAATCCTAGTGCTTCCGGCAACGGCATCCAATGAGTAATCCATTTCGCTTGGTGCATCCCATTCATCCAAAAGTTTCCGTTTCTGAATCGTTCATAGAATGTTATGTGAATACCACCATTTTTATAGGCGCATAAATACCTTTTATTGCCTTCTTCTGGGAGTCTTTCGTCTACCGATATCCAACAACGCTTATTCTCCACCCGCAACCGATAAACTTCCTTGTCCGCTTCCTCAACCCACTTAAAATTCATGTCCTGCGCATGTCGCCATTCTTCGATCTCGGCGTTCAGGGCGACGTTCTCGGTCTCAAGAACACATATTGGGCAGTTATCAGGCACGTCATTATTTCTCCAAACATGCCCGCATTCAAATACGTGGATCATCACGGAATCTTTTTTCATCCTTACCATCTCCATTCTCTGTGTCCGCATTCAGGACAAGCTGGCATCATAGCAAAAGCTTGTTCGGGGCTTACTCCCAAAAATCCGGGCCAGACATAAGGATTGACATAATACTTACAGTGTTCGCAGATAAAGAAAATATCGTCCGATAATTTGCTCCACATCGTTATCCCTCCAATCCTGCCTTAGCTTCTGCCGTAAAAAACTCCCGGCCTTTGCCGTTAACCGGTTTTACCGTCATGTATTCAAATCCCAACTCATCCCCTAAGCGCCTCCATTCGGCATTGGCATTTTCCCTTGGTGAGGATGGTTCAAGTCCGCAAACAACCATGTAACGAACAGGTCTACTTGCTTCTAATAATTTATTTAATTGCTCATCGCTCAGTTCGTATTCTTTACGCATTTAATCGACCTCCTCCGGCATCGTAAATTCACTGTCGTCAACCCATTCCTCAGCGAAAGCCACCACTATGTCATAAGCCGCGCGAGTCAGATCTTTACTAGAGTCAAAACCCTGCGCCTTGATCTTAGCTTTAACAACATCGTCAGGGACGTTATGCGCGCTGCAGATCGCGAATAGGCGTTTGCGCTGGGGTTCTGTTATAACATCCTTAGCGGACGGTGGCGGGGCTGTCTGTGCGCTCTGCGTTGGAGGTTTGGGCGGGGCAGTACTCTTGGGTTCTGTTTTGCCCTTCGGTTTTCCCTCGTCCAATCCGCTTGCGCTATTTGCATCATCATCACCCTCAGAACTAATACCTAAAATCGCCGAAATACTGTAACGCCTTGCGTAAGTGATTACAGATCCCGCACCCTGCGGATCATTCTTGACTGACTTCATGGTGAGGGGTTCAGACTCTATCCATTCCCCTGATTCGTGCATTAGGACAGTCGTGATAGAAGTCTCTTGGCTGTCGCCCCCCGGCATCTGCATAACCGACAGGCCATGATTCGCAAGTACCGGCCTGACTACGTTTAAAATCTCGCTAAGTGGTGCGTATTTACTCTTATAAAATGGGTTGTTAGCGGTGTTGGCAGGGTTTTTCACTTCCGCTTGAAATCGAGATAATGCCTTGGCCAATTCAACTATTGTTTCAGATTTGTTCAAGTTCCCAAACCTCCAGTTCTAATTTTTCCATACGCTTTTTTAGTGCTTCGATCTTCCGCTTCTTCTGCACGAGTAGATTAATCTCGCTGACCGCTTTAATGTCCTGCCCGGAGTTTAGATCCATGTCATAAACGTGGATGCTCTCGTAGTCGGGGTTGATCGAATTGCCGAGCTGAATGTCTACCTGCCGTCTGCCAGCTTTAACCCATTGGCGAAGGTCTGTGAGCGTGTCCTGGTCAATCATCCGTTGTGTCCTCTTGTTCGGTATCTAGGTCAAAAAAAGCTGTAGCCTTAACACGTTCGGCTCCCTCCGTTTGCCACCATTCTGTATCCGTATTGCTAGGGTTGCGCTCTATATTAGATGCCCCCATAGCCTCTCCCATAATTTCTGCTATTTCTTTAGCCTTGCTATTCGTCATTAAGTTGCTAGAGGTATGGAAATATATATTAATATTTGGAATAGCCCCGGTTTCGTCTTTGATAGCCTCTATAAAGGTTTCGTAAGCCTTTTTTAATTCCATTCTAAAATCCCTCCATCCGATCTTTCTCTTGCATCATTGTTTCAAGCACCCGGTGGAGCTCCATTGCAATTGGTTTACATTCCGGGAACGGTAGGTCGTCAATCGTTGCTTCTATTACATCAATCGCCTTGTTGAGAGACCTGACTTTCTCGTAGTTGATAACCCGCCCGAAATTGTGCAACATGCTATCGTTCATCGGGCTTGTCCTCCTTTAGGAGATCGGAGTTGTCGTGGACGATTCCGACTATCTCAATCCATAAAGAACTAAAACCGCCAAGTTTATAAGAATCTCCCCGTTTGTATTCATTCACTACCAAAAACGCGCAAAGTGCTGAATTATATATGATATGTCCATGCATATCATCTTTAAATAGCAATATGTCCCCCTCGAAAATCTCCACCCCGTTTTTGTCTTTGAGCCCGGTGTACTGGCCTACGGTTTCGGGAATAACATCATATTGCTCAAGTTTGTCACCCATTGTCCTGCCGCCATCACGATGTTTCTTAATGTCAATTTTGGATAGTAAAATAAAACATCCACTCATTTGTGAAATAAACAAGTTCCCAATAACCCACTCGCCATTGTCTAACCGCTTCCCCCTGAAATTAATCTCTCTCAATGGCTTGCCCTCCTTCGGCTTTGGCTATGGCCATTTTTGCCATCTCAATAATAGGGTGACTCACATGTAAGTAATCGCTGTCCTTAATAGGTTCATCCCACAGCTTTGAAGCAGTAACGATCAAGTCTTTCAAAGCTTCGTACATATCGGGGGCGGCGGCTATTAGGTGAGCGTTGGCTTGCGGATCATGTTCATGTGGCGAATAGCAAACACAAACTTCCATTTCTTCTGGGCCATCAACTTTAATCCAACCGTTACTTCCTATGGGTTTAAACGCTACCCATGGTCCCGGTGTAAACAATTCAATTCCTCCATTCTTGCCTATCAAATAGGCTTATGGTATACTCACGTTAAGCAATTTCTTCTGACCGCCGTGACAAGCGGTCTTTTTTTATGCGAGGCTATCAGTCTTCTCTCCCTTTCGCGCTTCAATCCAGGCCAGGAAATCTTTCTTCTCTACACGTTTGCTTGTCCCAATGGCGAAGTTTGGTATACCGCCAGAGGCTGGATTGATTTGGAATAGCGTGTAGATCTTCCCCCGGGAAATACCCAAGTAATCCGAAATGTGCTGAGCTGTGATAATTTCAGGAAGTTCATTCATTGACATAAATAATCACCCTCCCTTTATTTATGCAACCGCATATTTAGCCTGATATTTCCGCACAATTCCCTCGAAAATGGGCTTTAACTTCGGGTCACGCTCGATAACCTCAAGTTTTGTTATAGCCTTGCAAGCAGTTTTGGTTGCGCCCTGCGCTTGTAGTCTCGCACGCAGTCGTGTTAACCGGGCCTGAAGGTTTACTCTCGCTAAATTCTCTAACTCTTCGTAGAGGTCATGATAAAACATGAGGTAACTTAATCCATATTCTTGGCAGATACCGCGCATCTTGGAGTTCATGGCCTGCCTCCAATCCTTGTCAGTCGGAGCTGTGAAGACATCAAGGGCATTGGTTATTTGGCGACTCGCCTTGTTTGCAACCTCGAGGGCCGTATTCGCCTTGCGCTCAATTTCCACTTGATTTTGTGCTATCATGGCGGTGAGTTCTGCTTGCGACATTTGTTTGAGAGTATAGGAACCGGTCTTGCGAATAGATGGAAGAATTTCATCAGCTACTAGGGCCTGAAACAATTTTGCAGTTTCGCTATCTGCTTTCCAAACAAGACGATATAATAAGTTTTCTGGAATATACTCTTTCCCCACAAGCGGGGAAAATCCTAATTCGGAAATATATCCGTTTATACGCTCCCACCGGATATATTCAACTCCATTCTTTTCCTGCGTAAACCCAAGCCCACGAGCGCAATTCTCAGTATTTAACTGTGCTGTGCCGTTTTCGTCTATGTATCCAGTTACCCCGGATACTGTAGTTAAATTATTCACGACTTGTCCTCCTTAAAATTTAATATTTACAGGATTTTCCTCTTTCGTGTCGAAATGGTAGTTGTCCAGACTTTTCAAGTCGACATAGAGAGGGGGTGAATCATATGCCTAAGAAATCGCCTTGGTATTCCATAAAGCAGCCTAAGCATCACGACAATACTAGTTGCAATACCGGGAATAACATCGAAACAGAAAATCTCAGACAAGGAACTGGTGGACATCCGCTTTGTCTTGAATGTGCAAGACTAGACAAAGAAGGGAAATAGTCATTTGCTCGGATGGTAAAACGTCATTTCCCAATATGGGCCTACAGGTTCACCGTCTAAAATGGTCCATAAGCGCCTAAGATTTGAGGGTTTTAAATCGTTTTGCAGTGCAATTGCAAGCGCTTTGAAGCCCTCGCTTCTTTCTCCGTGAAATCGTACAGTAGGCTCTAGATAGCAATGTCCTATACCGCCCTCGCACGATTCATAAGTTTCAATCCCGCCCTCGACAAGGATTTCAACCTCGTGTTTAATACCTTCATCAAGCGGTGGGGAATATTCTCTGTTCATTCTTTTCACCTCCCTTCATTTTTTGTTGTCCGAAGTAACTGTTGAGGCTTGTCCCACCCTTTCCGGTAGAATGAACGTGATTATATTTAGGCCGTGACTTGCGACTCGTCGATTAGTTTTGAGACTGGGATTTCTAGCGCCTTGGCAAGTTTCTCCAATGTCAGTAGTGTTGGGTTCATCTGCTTGCCGTTTTCTAACCGGGAAATCATGTCCGGTCTAATGCCGGTAAGTTTTGAGAGTTTTCCTTGCGATATGCCTAGTTTTTCGCGGTTTCTTAATATAGCAGAATATCTTAGCATTTTTGGTATGCCCTCCCTTCGATAGGATAATATTAACTTAACTTTGTTTGCGGTTAATGTCAATAGAATAAAACGCATATTAACAAAATGACAAAATGAAAGAAAATTATAGAAAAACATTAAAAAACACTTGCAAACGTTAATAACATCATTTACTATTGACATATAAAGCAATAACATAAATGAAAAAGGGGGAAACAAGAGGTGATAGGAGAAAAAATACAGGAAATATTAAATGCCAAAGGTTTAACGCAAGTTGATTTGGCAGAAATGGTAGGCATGTCAGGTACGCAGATTAACCGAATCTGCAAAGGGCATGGGATTCCTAATGGAAAGAACATTGATAAAATAGCAAAGGCATTAGACGTGCCAGCACACGCACTTTATAGCGAAGAGGACGCATATAGTTCTGTTTTAGCTCTTAAAATATTGGAGCAATTACCAGAAGATATTGTTAAGGCTATTGGAAACAAAAATAATTTAAACTATTTAATCATGGGTTTAAATTTGAGTGATAGCGAATTGTCCCCAGAAGAAATTAAAATGGTGGTGAGGAAACAAGAGGAACTAATAAAAGAGATTAAAGAAGGGAAGTAATTATTGGAAATTAAAAAAAATAAGGTTTAACGCCTTATTTTTTTACATGGAGGTGATATATGACGCATGAAACAAATGTTCTGTAAGGTTTGGGGAATAATGTAAAGGAAGTGAAATAATGATTTTAGTATGTACAGAATTGCCTATAAACATAGCATTTGTTATTAATATTCGTGAGGACATGCTAACAATTAATAGTCTTACGCTAGAGGAGGTTTTAGTTCGTGACGGACGAACAACTACAGAAATATTTAAGGAAGTGTGCAGCCAGGGGCTTAGGGGACAAAACTGTCCGAAATTATCATTTCAACTTATTGACCTTTAAAAAATGGCGCGGAGATAAGCTGTTAATTGAATTAGTTGAGGACGATATTGATGATTATATTTTCTACCTTAAAAGATTAGCTACTATCAACGACACTACATTAAATAATAAACTGCGTGATCTTCGAGCCTTTTTAAAATTTGCGCATTCGCGAGATTGGTGCGATGAGATTGGCATTAGATTATTGAAAGTGCAAGAGCCGGACATAATGCCGCTGGAAGATGACCAATTGAGGGAAATTTACGATGCTTGTAATATGAAGAAAACATTAGACAGAGTTAGAGATTATACTATTATGCGGTTGCTGGAAGAGACCGGCGTCAGGCTCTCGGAGTGCATGGGATTAGAGTTGGACGATATTAACATCAGGGTCGGTAGCATTAAGCTTAAGAAAACAAAAAATAAAAAGGCCAGGGAAGCTTATCTTACCCCGGCCATGAAAAAAGATTTAATTTTATACCTAGAAGCGCGCAAACACTTCTTGGCAGCAAATGGATTGGAGAACAAAACTGATATATGGATAGCCGTTAAGGCTCCTAGTAGGGGCAAGGCTGTGTCTGCAAGAACTATCCAAGGGCAACTGCACAAGTATGGAGAAATGGCAGGGATACCCGTGAGGGTGTCCCCCCATACTTTTAGGCATACGTTCGCAAGAAACTTTCTGATTAATGGTGGCGATATTTTCACCCTTCAAGAACTTCTGGGCCATTCATCTTTGGAGATGGTTCGTCGTTATGTCCGTCTATTTGACAAGGACAAGCAAAACTCTTATCTAAAGGTGATGAAAAAGCGTCAAAAAGACAGAAAAAGAAATGAGAAAAAATCTTTTCCATAAACTAGTATTAAAAATTATGGTGCGGGTGAGAGGGTTCGAACCTCCACGTCTTTCGACACCAGATCCTAAGTCTGGCATGTCTGCCAATTCCACCACACCCGCTTGCTGTTTGCGCTATATGACATATTTGGTAATAACATTTATGTCATATAGCATAAAATCCTAAGTCTTACGCTACAAGAAACATAGTTGTAAACGCTGATAGAACCATGTTTATAAAATAAACAAAAATTAACATTTATGTTATACACTTTTGAATAACAAAACAAATTTCTGCCTACTATTTCCATTCTCCCTCCAATGATATAGAATAAAAGAAATGTATGTAAAGTGAGGCTTTAATTATGAATGAAAACGATAATATTTTTTTAAAACTTCCTAATTGGTTAAGATGGATAATATTTATTCCTGTTTCGGTAATTTGCTATACATTATTCTTTTTCTTAGTCAGAATATCATACGGTTATATAGGTTATAATCTTGATTCCCCAATAGGAATCGCACTCCAACAGTTTAGCAGTATTGCAGGGTTTTTATTTGGATGCTTTTTATGCGTGCCTAAGTATGAATATATTATAACAGGTGTATTTTCTGCGATGTGGGGATTCCTTGCTTTATTTGCGTTATATAGTCAATATGTATTCGGAAATTTAATTTCATATACTAGCTTAACTGATTTAATCCTAGCTGTAATATCCATTGTAGCTGCTGTATATTTATTTATAGAGCATGGGAAAAAATTTTTACTTATGAATAGCGAACTTTTTATAGATGCAGATAATCATCTTAATAATTCCCCTCCAACGGTGTAAACTGTAAAAAAAGCCGAAAGAGAAATTTTAGACGCAAAAAAAGAGGGGGCCGGTTAGACCCCCAAAAGAAGAAAGATCAACTCCCTTCCCTATTCTTTAACTACTCCTGCCCAGTCCTCTCCGAATTGATCCTTGAAAGTCCTAACAGCCCACTCAATGCCATCGGTTACCTGACTATAAGTTATCTCAACGCCTCTCTCTTGAGCTTCTTTCAGGATAATACCAATCGCCTCATTCACTTTTTCCTGTCCATGCAGGAGTTTATACTTCTGTTCCACAACTGAAACGCCCATCATAAATAATTCTTGATGCGCTAATAACGTAGTGCTAACGGCCTTCATTTTCTCCACGCCGATCTTCTGACGGATCCATTCGACGACCATCCCTGCCAGGGCGATGATAAGTAGGTATAACGTGTATCCTAAAGCCGATGTTATAGTATCTCCCATATTATTTGCCTCCCTTATTAATCAATTAATACGGTCTTTATCGAATCATCCCATGCAACAGTCATACCTCTGTCCCTTAGCGCCACAGCAGGGATATAAGTCGTGTCTTTGCCGTCCACGGACAGTATTATGGCCTTGTCCATAGCCTTGCCGTTCATAATTACCTTCACTTCTGGAATCTCCATTCCCACCTTCATATCTTTCACTCCTTTCAAGTCTGCGAATAATCTAGTCCACGGGAAATTGGGGCCGGGGTCATTGGGTCTGTTCACAGCATCAATCTTGCAATGCCCAATGATGTGATCAGAATCTACCGGGATATTCCACTTCGCACACAATTGTTGATGCAGCCAAAAAGTCGCTTGATACTGCGCATCGGTAAGATCGCCTCCTGATATACATTCATGCTCAATACCAATCGTGTAGTTGTTGGGATTAGTCCCGTCGTACAGTTTCCAGTTAGGTTTGTTGACATTGCCTGCGTGCCAAGCGGTATCGCCTTCTTTGACCAGCTGATAGATGAGGCCTAATCTTGTAACTAAATAATGGGATGATGCCTGCGCTTTTGGGTTTATGAGCCAGGATAGTGTCCCTGGCATTAAGCCTGCGGTAATGTGATCAACAATAGCAAATATCTTCCTGCCGCTTCTCCCGACTCTAAAATTTGGGCTAGGCTTTTGAATTATCTCCATGTGATCATCTCCTTTCTATATTGGTCCTGCTTCCCCTTGCTCGGCCTGGGTCGGAACTGAGGAAGTCTTCACAGTTGATGTTACGGTGCTGTCGTATTGCTGTTGCTGGCTCCGTTCAAAGTACATTGCCGCGCCCTCTTGTACAAAGTACCCGCCCAAGATGATGCCGACAAGTGAGACGAGAGACTTCACTAGATCCAGGGCCTGGCTACTGTTCAATGCCTTCCAGCAGAAAACCAAGAAGGCTGTAATGAACACAGTTGCTATCAGATCTTTGAAGCTGAAATTGTAGGGAGAATTAAAGAAGCTTTTCACTGTTTAACTCCTTCCTATCTACGCCCTTGAATGACGTTAAACAAAACTACAACTATGGCAATGACCAGCAAGATGTGAATTAATCCGCCCATGGTATAAGCAGTAACCGTACCAAGGAGCCATAAGAATATGAGTATAACTACAATCGTCCACAACATACTAACCCCTCCTTTACTTAAATAAATACATAATAGCACCCAAAATTATTCCAAATGCACCAATTGCTGCATAGACATTCCCTGTCGTGATTCGACTGCCCGCAACTCCACCCTGTTGAGTGGCTATGTATTCTACTATAGGCTTCAAAGATTTCTCCATTCGGTCGACAACCATAGCTACATCAGCATGAGTAGCGTATTGGCCCTTGTCAGTGATGGACTGTTCGCGCATAGCGTCGTTGCGTTCTGCCTTGTAGGTTTGACTAGCTCTATCCAGTTCAAGCGCATCACGATCAGCGGTTTCTTTAATCTTAAGAGCTATGGCTCTTAATTCGTTACCTTCTGTATATCTTCTATCTACCTCCGCTACCATTTTCTCGTTAGCCGCCCGCATTGCTTCGTTATGCATGATATAAGATTCTAAAGCCCAGACTCCGTTGATATTATCATTCACAATCAATAAAACACGCCTCCCCAACATTATTTTGTGCTAAACTATTTGCGCGGGCGCGTAATTAGTGGCATCACACTTTCCCATCCCCGACGGGTTGCGCCTGCACTGTCTGAAAATATTAAAGGGAGGCCACACCTCCCCAGTTGATTATTTATACTATTTTGAATATACTGTTTTTGAGGTGATAGTGATGGATAACTTAGAAAAGTCTAGAATGTTCTGGAAAAGAATAATTGGCGCAATAGAAATAATAATGGCTATAGGGGGGATATTTATCCTCTACTGTTCTGCAAACGTGCCGTTTATTGGCCCGATCACAGCGAATCTATTGTTATTTGCCCTAATGGGAGGCGTGTTTTGCGCAGGCCAATACCTTACAGACGAATTAGATAGACAGTTACCACCACCTGAACGCATTTTTTTAGAAGATTAACCCCCTTAAGTTACCATGTGTTTTTCCACTTCACTCCTGATGCACTTGAACTTGTCGGGAATAATTCTTTCGCTTTGTCCTCGACCGTCTGCATTGCTTCGGGAGTTTTAGCTTTAACTGCCTTCTCGGTCAAGAATAACATTTTCGTTTTAATCTTTTTGATCTGTATCTCTTTGTCCGCGGTATCGGTAGAGTCGATTTTGTTTATTTGTTTAGTCCCCCGACTTAATGCTTGGCTGACCCCGTTCATGGAATTTTTAATATCTTCTTCTGGCGTTAGTTCTTCACTTGCTATTTTGCCAAGAATGTTCTTATCAGTAGCCTTCGCGGAGAGTTTATCAAGTTTATCATAGAAGTCTGTTGTTGCTTGATTACTGAATGTTGGGTCTGCCGTAAACTGAGTTTTTAGTGATTTTGCAGGACTTCCACCGGGAACATTAGCCGGTATACCAAATTGACCGATTCCCCCGGTATACGAT